>ODAI014623183.1_pt1 | contig 75090 bp, 52 predicted proteins | sample 1539321 | NCBI WGS metagenome assembly ODAI01 (sample SAMN02144231, study PRJEB22623) | gut metagenome | biome: sheep rumen | host: Ovis aries | place: New Zealand | reverse complement strand
TTGGAAAATCAGGTCCCTTTATATGCTGCATCAATTCATCAATGCTTATCTGGGGATTGTCTATGTAGGCAGAAACGGCTGATGCTATTTCCCTTAGGTTGTGGGGTGGCATATTTGTTGCCATACCTACAGCAATACCGCTTGATCCGTTTGCAAGAAGGAAGGGGAATTTTGTAGGAAGAACTGTAGGCTCTTTTGTTGTTTCATCGAAGTTGGGGATAAAGTCAACGGTATCTTTTTCTATGTCGGCAACCATCTCTTCTGCGAGTTTTGCCATTTTTGCTTCTGTATAACGGTAAGCGGCAGGAGGGTCACCGGCTATTGTACCGAAGTTTCCCTGAGGGGTAATAAGGGGATAGCGTTCGGAGAAATCCTGTCCCAAGCGGACAAGTGCATCGTAAACAGAAGCGTCTCCGTGCGGGTGGTATTTACCAAGCACGTCTCCGACTATTTTTGCACACTTGTATGTTTTTCCAGAAGAACGCAGGTGCAGTTCATCCATTGAATACAAGATGCGGCGGTGAACGGGCTTAAGTCCGTCTCTTACATCCGGCAGGGCACGGCTTACAATAACGGACATTGAGTAGTCAATATAGGCTTTCTTGATTTCCTGATCAATGGGCTGAAGAATCAGTGTACCACCTTCAGGGGTTGTTATTTCATTTTCCATCTATACTTTTCCTTAATTTTTCCTTATAAAGTCATCAGACATCGAGATTTGCATAAATAGCATTTTCTTCAATGAACTTGCGGCGCGGTTCTACGGCTTCACCCATGCATGTGGAGAAAATTTTATCCGCTGCGATTGCATCCGGTATAGTTACCTTCATCATCTTTCTTACGGCAGGATTCATTGTTGTGTCCCAAAGCTGATCTCCAGACATTTCACCCAAACCTTTGTAACGCTGGACATCAAGCTTTTCTGCAGAAACACCAAATTCTGCGATTGCGGCTGCCTTTTCATTGTCATCGTAAACATACTTTACTTTTTTACCGTAGCGGACTGCAAAGAGGGGTGGCATTGCAAGGTAGACATGTCCCTCTTCTATGAGCTGCGGCATGTAGCGGAAAAAGAAGGTAAGCAAAAGTGTGCGGATGTGGCTTCCGTCAACATCAGCATCTGCCATGATAATTATTTTGTCATAGCGCAACTTTGTTATGTCAAAGTCCTTGCCTATGTTTGTTCCCAAAGAAGCAATTACAGGCTGAAGCTTTTCGTTGTCTATAACCTTATCAAGACGGCTTTTTTCTACGTTGAGCATCTTTCCCCAAAGAGGAAGAATGGCCTGTGTCTTTGAGTCCCTTCCCTTCTTTGCTGAACCGCCTGCAGAGTCTCCCTCAACTATGTAGACTTCGCAGATTGAAGGATCCTTTGAAGAGCAGTCGGAAAGTTTTCCCGGCAGGCCAAATGAATCGCTAAGTGACTTTTTGCGGGTATTCTCTTTTGCTTTGCGGGCGGCAATGCGGGCTTCTGCTTCTGCAACTGCCTTTTCCAGAATCATATTCACAATCTGTGGATTCTGTTCGCACCAAAGGGTTAGCTTGTCTTTTACAAGGGCATCAACATAACCGCGAACTTCCGTATTGCCAAGCTTTGTCTTTGTCTGGCCTTCAAACTGGGGCTCAGGAACTTTTACGGAAATAACTGCTGTCAAACCAGCACGCACGTCATCACCGGCTAGCTTTTCATAATTTATCTGGTTGGATTTTGCATCCTTTGACTTTGAGTCTTTTATTATAAGACGCTTCAAAAGCTTTTCATTTTTTTCCAGGAACTTATTGAGCGTAACGGTAAGGGCTATCTTAAAGCCGTCAAGGTGGGTTCCGCCTTCCTTGGTGTTTATGTCGTTTACGTAGGCATAAATTTTTTCGTCGTAGTTGTCATTGTACTGCATGGCAACTTCCATCTGAACATTTTCCGTTTCACCAGAAATGTAAATGGGTTCTTCTGGAAGGACTTTTTTTCCTTCGTTAAGGAAGGTAACGTAATGCCTGATTCCTCCTTCAAACTTGTAGACAACTTCTTTTGGGGTTTCAAGGCGCTCGTCACGGAATTTTATTGTGATGCCAGGGTTCAAGAAAGCAAGTTCCCTAAGGCGCTGGGCAAGAACGTCAAAATTGTATGTCGTTGTTTCTTTGAAAATCGTATTGTCTGCTTTCCAGCGGATTGTAGTTCCGTGGATATTTGTATCACCGATGCATTCAACCTTTGTCTTTGGCTTTCCCTCTGCATACTTTTGCTCGTAGCGTTTTCCCTCACGGTTAACAAAAGCTTCCATCCATACAGAAAGTGCATTTACGCAAGAAACACCTACACCGTGCAAACCACCGGAAACCTTATAGTTTGATTTGTCAAACTTACCACCGGCATGGAGCCTTGTCAAAACAAGCTCAAGGGCAGAAACGTGTTCCGTAGGATGCATGTCTACAGGAATACCACGTCCATTGTCTTCTACACGGCAAATGTCATCCTTTTCCAGGGCAACCGTAATCGTGTCGCAGAAACCTGCCATTGCTTCGTCAATACTGTTATCTACAACTTCGTAAACAAGATGATGCAAACCGTTTGGTCCCGTAGAACCAATGTACATACCAGGTCTTTTGCGTACGGCTTCCAGTCCCTTTAGAACTTGAATACTGCTGGCTGAATACTGATTTTCGTCTGACATTAAAAATCCCCACTCTAAACTTTTAAGTAATAAACTATACCAATAATAAGGAAAAAAGTCTAGCTTAAAACCACCTGCAACGTCTGCTTCAATTAAATTTACAGCCTAAAAGACCTGTGGAAAAGCCTGTGGAAAACTATTGACAAAAAGCACTTAAAAATTATAATTGCCTTCTATGAGTGAGCAGAATTACAAGGGCATTTGGGAAGATGTCCTTAACATTATACGCGAAGAGTATAAGCAAAAAAACCAGGAAAATTTTTTTAAAATCTACTTTAACATGGAGTACGTAAGCGACACCATTGATGAAATAACAGTTTCCGTTCCTTCAGACGTTATGCTTAACCACATGGAGGAAAAAGGCAGCATACAAACAGTTAAAGATAAAATAGCGGAAATAACAGGGATAAATTTAAATGTAAAATTCATTCCAAAAAATATAACTTCTAAACTTCCTGCATCCGATTCAAACTTAGAAGAAGAAAAAACAGAAGCAATAGCTAAAGAAACACCTTCTGTACAAACAGAGCCTCAACCCGAAAATACTTACACTTCAATATTAAACAACTTAATCTCAGAAAGCGAAAAAGAAAGTAAAATCAAAGAGGATTCATCATCAGCTTATTCATATTCATCCGATGAAAAACCCGTAAAAAAGCACCTATTGCTTGATGAAAATTTCACGTTCGAAACTTTTGTTCCCGGTGAAAACTCAAATTTCGCTTATAACGTATCTATCGGTGTCGCAAAAGAACCAGGGAAAAAATTTAACCCACTGTTAATTTACGGAGGTTCAGGCCTTGGAAAAACTCACCTTATGCAATCTATAGGAAACTATATTTACAAGCAAAAAGAAGGTAATGTAAAAATAGCCTGTCTGAGTGCAGAAAATTTTACAAACGAATTTTTTAAATCACTTTCCGACAAAAAAACGGATCAGTTTAAAAACAAATTCCGCAAGCTGGATGTATTGCTTCTTGATGACATCCATTTTCTTATTGACAAAAAAGGAACACAGGAAGAACTTTTTCACACTTTCGAAGCCCTTCACCAAAAAAAAGCACAGATGGTCTTTACCTGCGACCGTCCCATGGAAGAGATAAAGGGTATAGAAGAAAGACTCAAGACCCGCTTTACCATGGGAATTTGCATAGACATTACTCCTCCCAACTATGAAACAAGAAAGGCCATTCTTCAAAAGAAACTTGAATTGATGGGAAAATCAATCCCAGAAGACGTTCTTGACTACATAGCAAAAAACGTACAGACAAACGTCCGCGACCTTGAAAAAAGCCTGAATAAGATAATCGGTTATGCAGAATACCAGCCTGACCAGAAAGTTACCATAGAGATTGCCCGCAAGGAACTCAAAGACACATTCAGCCAGCCTTCAAACGGATTCATCAATATAGAAACCATTCAAAAAGTTGTAGCCGACCACTACAATATTTCCCTGAGCGACATAAAGAGCAAAAAACGCAACAAAAAATTTGTAATACCCCGCCAAATAGCCATTTACATAGCAAGAAACCTTCTTGACTATTCTTACCCGGAGCTTGGAAACGAATTTGGAGGACGAGACCATACGACTATACTGCACAGCTACGAAAAGATGGAAGAGCAGCTTAGAACCGACTCATCCTTTAGCCAGACCATAGAAATTCTTATACGGGAGATAAAAGAGTATAGAAAATAAGTTAACAATATGTTACAATCTTGTGAAAAAGCTTGGTAAATCTGAAAAAGCATAGGAAAAGTGCAAACCCTGTGAATTCAAAATGAATACTTATGCACTTTATAAGTCTTTTGAAAGCAAAAAGATACAATACTTTTCCAGAAATTCACAGCTCTTATTATTACTATTACTAAATTTATATAAATTCATAAATTTAGTATGAATGTGCATAAAAATTCATTTATTTCTAAAAAACGTGAATTTTTATGCATTTGAAAAAATTTAGTGCGAATATTTAAAAAATAGAATATAATCTTTTTAAGATGAATTCTTTAGGAGATAAAAATGAAGTTTATTTTTGATAAGGAATCGATGATAAAGGAAATTTCCATTGCCCAGGAAATAATTTCTACTAAAAACGCAGGTTCCATTCTTTCGAATGTGATGATCTCCGCATCAAACAATACGCTTACCATAAAAGCAACAGACATAAAGGTTAACTATGAAACACAGATTCCTGTTCAAATAACGGAAGAAGGAATAACGACTGTTTACTGTGACAAATTCATGGGAATCTTGAATTCCTTGCCGGAAGGAGAAATTGAATTTGACCAGTCTAGTGATGACTCTGGAGTTGACGTAAGGATCAAGCCTGTTGGAAAAAAGATTAAGTTCCAGATGAAGAGCATGTCACAGGATAAATTCCCAGAATTTGATTCTGCAGACAATGTTCCATATTTTGAAATTCCGTCAAAAGACCTAAAAGAAATGATTGAGCAGACTTCCTTTGCGGTAAGTGAAGACGAGACCCGCTACTTTATGAACGGTGTTTATTTTGAAAAGAAGGGAGACAATCTTAACCTTGTTGCAACAGACGGACGCCGCCTAAGCTTTGCTTCAAAGAATCTTCTTGCCGGAATAAATGAATTCCCTGCAGCAATAGTTCATCCGAAAATTCTTAACATAATTCTTAAGCATGCTCCTGATGAAGGAAACATTTCTGTAGCCGTAGTGGACAAAATGATTTTCTTCCGCTTTGGAAACTATAAATTTGGTTCAGTGCTTCTTGAAGGAACTTTCCCCAACTACGAGCGCGTAATTCCGAAAAACCAGGCACATGCACTTATGGTAAGCAAGCCTGATCTTGTGAATGCACTTAAGCGCGTGGCACTTATGGTAGACAAAAAGGCTGGCCGTCTTTACTTTAACATCAGCAACGGAATATTGAAGATTGTTTCACAGCAGTCAGATATGGGTAGTGCTGATGAGGAAATTGCATGTGAGTATGCGGGAGAATCATACACGATTGCCCTTAACTACCGCTATGTGGAAGAACCCTTGCGCGGAATAGATTCAGAAAAAATAGCATTTGAATTTACAGAAGAGATGAAGGCTGTTACGATGCGCCCTGAACCTGCTTCTGATTACTTCCACATCATCATGCCGATGCAGAAAGAGTAGTGCCATTTTTAACACTGTCTGTTGCCAATTATAGAAACCTCAGCAATGAAACGATTGATTTGCTTGCAAAAGAAATTTTCTTTACCGGCGAAAACGGTCAGGGAAAAAGCAATCTTTTGGAAGCTCTTTACTATTCAGCTTACGGCTCTTCATTTAGAACACGGAATGATTCTGAGATTGCAAAAAAAGGTGAATCTGATTTTAGCATAAGAAGCTTGTTCCGTGAAGAAAATGGGACTTCCCACACGACGGCAATTTTTTTTGAGAAGGGTCAGAAGAAGATAGAAAAAGACGGCAAAATTCTGCATGACAGAAAGGAGCTTGTAAATACAATTCCCTGTGTTCTTTACAATCATGATGATTTGGATTTTGCCGTGGGGTCTCCAGAAAGAAGAAGGTTTTTTATTGACCAGAGCCTTAGCATGTATGACGTTATGTACATAGACGTTATGAGGCGCTACAAGAAGGTTTTAAAAAACCGCAACCTGTGCCTTAAGGAACAAAAGTACCAGCTTCTGGAAACTTATGACGTTCAGCTTGCGGTTAACGGACTTGAGATTCAGAAAAAAAGAAAGAACGCAATTTTCCAGTTCAACCAAATTTTTGGAAATCTTTACGAACAGGTTACTGGAATTGACGGAGTTGGAATAAAATACATTCCCACTTGGAACAAAAAATCTGGTGACGAAAAGCCTGTTACCATTGAAACTTTTTCTACATATACGGATTCATCGCTTCCGGAAATTGATGAAGTTCAGGATTTTATGCGTTCAAAAAGAGATGTGGAAAAGGCTTTGGGAACAACTGTTACTGGACCTCATCGGGACAGAATTGTTTTTGTTCGCAACAAGGAATCATTCGTACCTACGGCATCTACTGGACAGAGGCGCCTTATCGCATTAGTTTTAAGAACTGCGCAGGCTGTTTTTTACACCAGGGTAACCGGAAAAAAACCGGTGCTCCTTATGGATGACGTTCTGCTTGAACTTGATCCTGAAAAAAGAAAAAGGCTTACTACCCTTCTTCCTGAATACGATCAGCTTTTCTGCACATTCTTGCCTGGTGAACCTTATGAAAATTACCGCAAGGAAAATACGAGGATTTACAAAATAAATTCCGGGGGTTGGGAAGAGACAAAATGAGCGAAGAAGAAATACAGTCTTTTGGTGACATAGTAAATCTAACTTTTAAAAACATAAGCAAGGATAAATATGAAAATTCCAATAGCCTTATAAGCTTGTGGGAAAAAGTTCTTTTAAGGATAAGGTCTGGAACCAATCCAAACGAAGGTCGTAATCTTGCAACCCATAGCCGTGTGGTTGACTTTAAGAACGGAATTCTTCTTGTGGAGGCGGATCATCCCGGATGGATTGAACTTTTGCAGCTGCACAAGAAATACATAATCAACGGGCTTAACATGGAAAATAGGGCTGTAAAAGTTGAATCACTGGCATTTAAGCTTAAGGGAAAAGAAGGAAATCTTTTTGACCCCAAGGAACACGAGTATTCTCCTGAGCAAGTTAGGAGCGAAATTCAGAAAAGAGTCGAAGAAGAGGAAAAACAATTAAATAATCTTAAACTAAATAAGGAAAAAGTGACTCAAAACAAGGAACTTCCCCCAGAATTGGCATCGATTTTTGAAGATTTAAGAAAAAATATGTTGACCAACTCTTGAAAATAATGCTATTATAGCCAACACTAAAGTTGGGAAAATAATTTTATTATATAGGAGTCGTTCATTATGTTACGTACATATCAACCAAGCAAAGTGAAGCGCAATAGAAAATTTGGTTTCCGCGCACGCATGGCAACACGTGGTGGCCGTGCAGTTTTGTCACGCAGAAGAGCAAAGGGTCGCCATAAGCTTACAGTTTCTGATGAAAAGAAGCCGTACAAGGGTGGCGGAAAGTGCTTTACAAAGTACTGGTAATTCTTTAGCTTAGGGATGGAAAAGGATTCTCTTAAAACGGGACGTTTTACTAGAAGAGAACACATAAAATGTCCCGATGACATCCGGAAACTTTTTAAAACAGGGAAGAAGGTAAGTGTTTCTGGCGCAAAGCTTTTTTTTACGGCTAACGGCCAGGAAATAAACAGAATAGGCTTTCCCCTTCCCCGCGGGTATGGTAATGCAGTGCAAAGAAATGCATCCAAACGCTACAGCCGCGAAACATACCGATTCTTTAAGTCACACCTGAACACAGGCTTCGATATGCTCTTTCTTGTATACCCAGAAGCCTCCAATAATTCGTTCCACTCGCGGTGTAAAATTTTTAAGATACTATGTCAAAAGGCTGGTTTATTAAAGGAATAAGAGGCTTTTTTGTAAAAGCTTTATGTCTTTTGATACGCTTTTATCAAGTTTTTATCTCACCCCTATTTCCTGCATGCTGCAGGTTTACGCCTACGTGTTCTCAGTATTCATTAGAAGCGATTAAAAAGTATGGCCCCATAAAAGGGCTGTATCTTGCCGTAAAAAGGATACTCAGGTGCAATCCCTATAGCAAAGGTGGATATGATCCTGTTCCTTAGTGCGGCATCTTACGACAAGGAAAAGATTCATGGACAAAAATACCGTCTGGGCCTTAATTCTCTCTCTCTTAGTCATGGTGGGTGCATTTTTTGTAAACATAAAGTTTATAAAACCCCGCCAGGATGCGGCAAGGCAGCAACAACAGATTGAACTGGCTCAAAAAGAAGCAGAACAGAAAAAGAAGGTGGAGGAAGCAAACAAACAGGTTTCTACCCTTCCATCAGAAAATCAGGAAGAGACAATCACTCCTGCATCAGAAACAGATCTTACCATTACGACAGACAAAGTAAAGGTTTTGTTCTCCCAGAAAGGTGGCGACATTGTAAGCTACCAGCTGCTTGAGCACTTTGACAAGGATACCGGCAAAGGTGTCCAGATGGCGGACAACATTTCTGAATTCAACAGGGCCTTTGCTCTTTCGTTTGGAGATTCTTCTGGAGTTATGTTGAACGAGATGTTCAATGTAAAAAAGGAAGGGCCAAACGACATAGGTTTTTACAGAACCTATGACATAAAAGATTCCTCTGGAGTTTCCCACAAGTATCTTATTGGAAAGCACTATTCGTTTAAGGAAAATGATTATGTCTTTAAATTTGATGTTACGGTAAAGCCTCTTGACGGAACAAAGGAGCTTGATGTTAATGGAGCGGCATACACAATCCGCACTTCTCCGCAGATAGGCCCCCACTTTGACCGCAAGAAGAACCGCAACGAGGTAAGGGAAATTCTCGAATTCTACAATAACAAGCGTTTTAGCAAGGACATTCAGGGAAAGACCTATGACAGGCCTTTTGAATGGGCCGGTGTTGGTGGAAAATATTTTGCAATCCTTATAAAGCCCCAGAATGTGGAAAACATATCGTCCGTAGTAAAAACATCCGCTGCAGTGGAAAACGGTTACGGTAACTCTCAGATTTTCCTTACGCGCCTTCCCTTGAAGAATGGAATTTCTACAGATGAATTTTATGTTTACATTGGACCAAGAAGCGAAAATGAGCTTATAAAATACAATCTGGCGGATAAGAACAAGTGGGGCATCCTTAACGCAAAATTCAATCAGGCTCTTAAGACAACCGGTGTATTCTCCCTTGTTGAGATGCTTTTGAAATGGGCTCTGGAAAAAATCCATATCTTTATACACAACTGGGGACTTGCAATTATTGCCCTTACGGTAATACTTAAGATAATTCTTTTCCCGCTTAGCAAAAAGAGCGCGATGGGTACCCTTAAGATGCAGGAAATCCAGCCAAAGATGCAGGCTATTCAGGCAAAATACAGGGACAATCCCCAGAAGCTTAACGAAGAAACGGCAAAACTCTACAAGGAATCAGGATACAATCCGGTAAGCGGATGTCTTCCTATGATTTTGCAGATGTTCATATTGTTTGCGCTTTACAATGTGTTCAACAACTACTTTGAATTCCGCGGTGCAAGCTTTATTAAGGGTTGGATAGACGACTTGTCTGAAGGCGAATACATTTGGTCTTGGAAAAGGGAAATTCCTTTGCTTTCCAGCTTCTCCCAGAACAAATTGAGGCTTTTGCCTATTATCTATACTTTGTCCCAGCTTGTTACCGGAAAAATTACCCAGTACGGCGGAGCGGGAACGGCGCAGAGCCAGTCACAGATGAAGTTTATGATGTACGGTATGCCAATTTTGTTCTTCTTTATATTGTATAATGTACCGAGCGGACTTTTGATTTACTGGATTGTAAGCAACGTCCTGCAGATGGTGCAGCAGCTTCTTATAAATAGCTACATGAAGAAAAAGCGTTTGGAATTGGTTACAGACAAGCCTGTTCTGGATAAAAACACACTGAAATTCAAGGGCGGAAAGAAAAAGACCCGCTAAGGAGTACGAGATATGATTTATGAATATGAAGGAAAGAATGAAAAGGAAGCTATAGAAAAGGCTGCCCAGGAACTTGGACTTGAAAAGGATCAGTTTGACGTTGAGATTCTTGAGTCCCAGAAAAAGACTCTGTTCAAGAACGGATATGTAAAAATCCGCGTACACACTGTTGACTCACAGGAATATGTTCACCCTGAGTTTGACGGAAAGGTACCGAATGCCACTGCCCGCGCACAGAATCCTAACCTTGTGGCAAACCCAATGCCCCAGGACGAATTTGAACAGAAGCTCGTTGACTTTGTGACCGTAATGATTCAGAACATGGGCTACGAGGTTACAGTTGAGGTTATGTTCCGTGAGGAAAAGAAGATTGGAATTAAGCTTACAAGCGCCAGCTCTTCAATACTTATTGGCCGCAAGGGAAAGAACCTTGACGCAATGCAGCTTTTGGCAAACGTATACGCAGGCCACCTTGGAAAGGAAGACGTACGCGTAATCCTTGACAGCGAAAACTACAGAATCCGCCGCGAGGAAAGCCTTGTTCGCCTTGCCTATGTTACGGCAGACAAGGTTCGCCTTAACAGGACTTCAATGCTCTTGGAGCCGATGAATCCGTTTGAGCGCCGCTTGATCCACACAACTTTAAATGATATCCCGGATATTGAAACCAAAAGCGAGGGAGATGGTTTATATAAGCAGGTACGTGTTATTTACAAAGGCGTACGCTGATTTTATAAACAAAGGAGTTGTGCCATGAAATTTTGCCGTGCAACCGTTACTTTTATTCTGTCGCTTTTTTGCGCATCAGGACTTTTTGCTTACAACGCTTCCGATTTGGTTAGCGCAAGTACTTATGCAAAGCTTCAAAAAGATGGTGTGGTCCAGGTTTCCCATTACAAGGAAAAAGGTGCCAAACTGTCACTTGTACCCAATACGCCTGCCGCAAAGGAAGCCTACAAAATGTGGACTTCTGATGAAGAACCGGTGTTTTTAGGGGAACATCTGTACCTTATTCCAAAGTCAAAGCTGAATGCATCAAATCCTGAATCTGTAACCATTGACGCGGCATCCAAGATTGTACGCTCGGTAAGCAAGATGCAGGGTATGACTTATTACTCTCACCGCTCAAAGAAGGTAAAAACTTTGTATGAGTCGGCATACTGCATTAAGGGACCAAAAGACCGTACACGCGTAGCAGACAATACGGAAGGTAATGCAAACGGCAAGGTTTTGTATGCCATGCTTGATGACGCATCGTTTGGAAAGACAAATTACCGCATGGAATATACCCAGAATGCCCAGGAAGTTGCCCTTCATTTTATAAATGAGACGGGGCTTTCCGTTATGGGAATAAGTGCCGTGTCCAAGAACAACATGCACATAAAGCTGGTTATTACTGACTGTGGAGACAGCGTTATGGTTTACATGGCTGTTATGGCTAAGTTCCCGGGAATCAAGATGCTGGAGCAGACTATGAACGAGTCTTTTATTGCCCGCCTTGATTCAATCTATACTTGGTTCTGCAAGCAGTTTTAGGGTACAGGTCTTTTAGAAAAACGTTGGTTTGAGAGGTAGAAAATGAAAAGAATGTTTTCAATAAAAAAATTTGTGAGCGCAATGCTTTTTAGCTGTGTGCTTTTGTCTGTTGGAGGATGTAAACCCATGGAAAAGTCTGTTAAGGCTATTGAAGGAAAAGAAGGTATTTTTGCGGTAATCAGCACTGCAAAAGGTGACATTGTGCTTGAGCTTTTTTACAAGCAGACCCCGCTTACGGTAACAAACTTTGTTGGTCTTGCGGAAGGCACACTTTCTGCAGCAAACGGAAAGCCTTTTTATGACGGCTTGAAATTCCACCGCGTAATTAGCCGTGCTAACGGAGATAGCCAGGACTTTATGATTCAGGGTGGAGACCCACGCGGAAACGGTACAGGCGGTCCCGGCTATAAGTTCTCTGATGAATTTGTTGATTCACTTAAGTTTACGGAGCCTGGACTCTTGGCAATGGCAAATTCCGGCCCTGCAACAAACGGAAGCCAGTTCTTTGTTACTATTGTACCGACTGAATGGCTTAACGGACACCATACAATCTTTGGAAAGGTTGTGGATGCGGAAAGCCTTAAGGTTGTGAACAAGATTAAGCAGAACGACGTTATGACAAGCATAAGAATCTACCGCCAGGGTGCAGAAGCAGAAAAGTTTACTGCTACACAGGCTGATTTTGACCGCCTTGAAGTTCAGGCAAAGAAAAATGCCCTTGCAGCCAAGGAAAAGGCAAATGCGGCAAAGATAGCGGCTGTAGAAAAGGCCTTCCCTGGATTCAACAAGGATGAAAACGGCATCTATTGGAAGACAACAAAAGCCGGTTCCGGTGAAAAATGCGGAAGGGGTAAATCTGTAACCACAGAATATAAGGGATACCTTGTAGACGGAACCCTGTTTGACGGTTCAGAAAAGTTTGTTCCGGGTTCACATGAGGCTCTTAACTTTACGACTGCCGGCGGACAGATGATTCCAGGATTTGATGTTATGGTTCAGGATATGAAGAAAGGCGAAGTTCGTACAATCGTAATTCCTTCCGACATGGCATACGGCGACCGCGGTATTCCCCAGGCTGGAATTGAAGGCGGTGCTTACATAGCATTCGACATTGAGCTTGTGGAAGTAAGATAGTCTTAGCAGGCTACAGCAAAGCAACCTACGCCCGATTGTAGGGGCGGGTTGCCTGCAACCCGTTGCCGCAGGCAATGGAGCGGGGAGGGACCCGCGGAACCCCGGAAAGCGGGGAAAATTGCATGGTTTGACCGGTCACGTAGTGCCGGGCACAGTAAAAGTTGGCATGCCGTCCAAGATAAAAAAAAGTCAAAACATAAGATTACTCACCTTTTTTGCATCACTTTGCCTATACCTTTCTGCCATTGAATACGCAATTCCAAAACCCCTACCCTTTTTGCGGCTAGGACTTGCAAACCTTCCAATTTTGCTTGGGCTTGAAGTTTTTCCCGTTGCCACAGTTTTATTGCTTACGCTTTTGAAAATTCTTTTGCAGGCATTTATAAGCGGTACATTTTTTAGCTACGTTTTTGTTTTTAGCCTTGCGGGTACACTTGCGTCGAGCTTTGCCATGATTTTTGTGTATAAAATCTGTACCCTTCCAGCTAGAATGTATGGAAAGGCCTTTGGAATTTTTTCCTTTGTCGGAATTTCCGTTGCCGGGGCCTTTGCAAACAACCTAGCCCAGATTGCCTGCGCCCGCTACCTTTTGTTTGGGGAAAATACAAAATACATTGCACCCCTTCTGCTGGTCTTTGGGCTGGTAACTGGGATTCTTCTGGGGCTTTTTTGCAACGCATTTGCTTCTAATTCGCAGTGGTATAAAAATTGCTGCCTTGTCTGTGGAAAAAGTGTTTTTGCTGGAGGGGAAAGCTTGGAGGAAAACAAAAAGTTGCACAGTTTTTCCACAGGGGAGACTGCGGAGAACTCTGCCTGTGGAAAAAAAGAGGCCTTTGTTCTTTTTAAATTTGCCTTTTGCATGCTTAGCTTTGCCTTTTTTATTCAGATAAAGAATCTGTACCTTCTTTGGGGTACAGTTTTATTTTTCTTTGTGCTTGATGAAATTATAAAGAAAGGAAGGGTTAAACTGTTACCTTCCATTATAATTGTGCTGTCTGTCACCTTTTTTGCCCTGCTGACACCGGTTGGTAAAGTTTTGTTCAGGATTGGCAGCTGGAAAATTACACAGACATCCCTGGAAATGGGCCTGCACAGGAGCGGATTTCTTGTTGGCATGGTTTTTATTTCGCAGTGCGCGGTGGATAAGAATTTGAGGCTACCGGGAAAAGCTGGAGCTTTTGTGGCGGGAGTATTCTACTATTTTGACCTGCTTGTTAGCGAGAAGATAAAATTCAGCAGGAAAAACCTTGTAAAATCCATAGACGAAAGGCTTCTTAAAATTTGCACTGGTGGTGTTGAATGAATTTTTATCCAGAAGAAATAAAATCGCTTCCAATATATTCCCATCTTGATGAACTTTGCGGAGTGCTTAAAAAGTCCCAGTCGCATTTTATGGTGCTAACAGCCCAGACTGGTGCCGGAAAGTCTACAGCAGTTCCCCTTGCTTTGCTAAAGAATTTTGGCGGCGGAATTTTGATGCTGGAACCGCGTCGTCTTGCCGTTTTGAACATTGCAAACCGCGTGTCTTCTTTGCTTGGAGAGGAAGCAGGAAAAACATGCGGTTACGTGATGCGCATGGAAAAACGTATTTCTGATGCAACAAGGTTTACCGTTCTTACGGAGGCTGTGCTTACCAGACGTTTGCAAAAAGACCCTGCTCTGGAAGGAATATCTGTTGTTGTAATAGATGAGTTTCATGAGCGGTCTGTTCATGCGGATTTGGCTCTTGCCTTTTTAAAAGAAGCCATGATGCTGCGCGAAGATTTGTATGTTGTGGTCATGTCTGCTACAATAGAAACCAAGCGTTTAAGCGAATATTTGGGTACAGATTCAGCTACAGGAAATGGAAAGGGGACACTTGTACCCTGCCCTGTTTTTTCTGTTGAAGGACGCACTTTTCCTGTTCAGATTGAATATGATGAAAAATCTTCTGTTTCTCAGGCTGTATTTAATGAGCTTTACAAAAAGCCTGGTGATTTGGGGGTAAACAGGGGTGCAATTCTTGTTTTTTTGCCGGGATTAAGGGAAATTCGCCAGGTAAAGGAAGAACTGGAGCTTGGCGGAGCTTTGGATTATGCGGATATTTTGCTTTTGCATAGTTCTGTACCCTTTGCAGAGCAGAAAAAGGTGCTATCTGTACCCAAATCTGTACCTAAAAGCAGTGACAGGCGGCGGGTGATATTAAGTTCCGCAATAGCCGAAACATCTGTTACCGTTCCTGATGTTACCGTAGTCATAGACAGTGGCTACATGCGCTTTTCTTCTTTTAACAGGACAGCCGGAATGCCTGCCTTGGTAACGCAAAGGGAAAGCCTTTTTAATGCAGCTCAGCGTACAGGCCGGGCTGGTCGTGTTCAAGAGGGAAGATGCGTGCGGCTTTGGAACAAGGATGATGTGCTTGCCCTTTCCAACCCCCCGGAAATTCTTCGTACAGACCTGACTTCTCTTGTACTTGAGTGCGCAGAATGGGGTGCTTTGCTGCCGGAAAGCCTTTCCTGGCTTGATGAGCCTCCAATAAATTCTTGGCAAACAGCAAAATCCTTGCTAAAAGACTTGAATTGTCTGGATGAGAATTCCATAACGCCTCTTGGCAAAGCGGCACTTCTGATGGGCTGCCATCCTCGTCTTGCCTGTGTTGCCCTAAGCGGTGCTATCTTTGGTAACATTGACTTATCCACAGATCTTGCCTCAAAATACGACAAGTCTGTAAGTGGTAATCCAGAACTTGCCAAGAAATCAGCCTTGGAGCTCAAAAAAAGGGTACAGAAATGCAAGAAAATCTACAACTTTTCATCTTGTTTTCCACAGAAATTTTCGGGTTTTTCCACAAGTTGTGCACTTCTCTGTGGATTTCCAGACAGAATTGCCCTGCTAGAAGATGATGCTACAGGTTTGTATCATTTTCCTTCAGGAAGGATGGCCCTGCTGCCAAAAGAAACTCACAGACCCTACCCCAAGTTCATAATTGCGCCAGAAGCAGATGCCGGGGAAAAAACAGGCAGAATATATTCATTTGAAGCCCTGCCGGAAAAAATAGCGGAGGAATATCTTGCGGCCAAGGCAAAGGTTTATACCCTTGTCGAATTTGAAAAGGGCGGTCAAAGGCTACTCAAAAGAGAATACACTTCATACGGAAAAATTGTCCTAAAAGAAAGGAATCTGAACCTTGAGCCGGGCGATTACACAGAAGCCGTAATAAATCAGGTTAAAAAAGAAGGAATTGAATGGCTCCCAGTTGGTAAGTCGGCAAAAAATCTTCTTTTACGGGTACAGTTTTACCTTGAAAACTTAAAGGACTCTGATAAATCTGCATCAGATGGTGACAGTTTGCACCAAAAATTCAACTCGCTGGCGGAAAATGCGGATGAATGGCTTAGACCTTTTTTGGGTGGAGTGGAAAAGTCTGTGCCTGAGCAGAAGGTTTACGATGCCCTTTACTGGTACTTGGACGGAGACAAGGTGAATGCCTCTGTTCCGCAGGAAATTAGGCTTGCCAATGGTAAGCGGCTAAAGATTCAGTACGAGGCTCAAAACGGAAAAATTATACCGCTTGCAGAAATCATTATCCAGCAGATTTTTGGCTGCTTTGAAACTCCCCGCGTGATGGGGCTGCCCGTGCTTTTAAAGCTGCTCTCCCCTGCCCGCCGGCCACTGCAAATTACCAGCGACCTTGCGAACTTTTGGAAAGAGACCTGGCCTCAGATTTGTTCGGAGATGAAGGGACGCTATCCAAAGCACAACTGGGATTACCGCGTTGCAAGTGATTGAGTTTTTTCTTATTTTTTGGACGGTATGCCCTTTTTATCTTTTATTTGAATTAAAGAAGTTCCAGACTTATATGCAATCCCCGCTTTTCGGGGTTCCGGCTTTCGCCTCCATTGCTTCGCAACGGCTACGCCGCCCCTACAATCGGGCGTAGGTTGCTTGTGCTTTTTTCCCAACTAAGCAAGAATAAAAAATTTAAAATGAATTTGGAAACATTTTGTTGAAACCTGTAAAAACATCTGTTATAATTTAGTATATATTTTAAAAGGGAAACCAAAAGAGGCACGTATGAAAAAGAGTTTGAAAGCTGTGATTTCTTGCGGAGTGGCAATTACGACAATTCTGTCGTCTTGCGCAACAACAGACAAAGGTTCGGAGGAGTCTAAACCCCAAACTCCTGGAAAAAGAATCATACGCACTGTAACTACAGAACAGAAAGTGACCAAAGTCCAAAAAGATGGTCAAAAAGATAATAAGACTGCAACTGCAAAAGCTGGTGCATCCAAAAACACGGTAACTGCAAAAAACAATAAACAGACCGCAACTTCAACGACAACCACAACAACTTCTACAGGAAAGAATGTTAAACAGAATTCTTCCACTGTTTCAAAGCCGTCTACAGATCAGCCAACCGCTGCCGAGATAGCCGCAAAGAGACAGGCCGCAGAAGCTATTGCCGCTCAGAAGAAAGCTGAACAGGAAGCAGCAGAAAAACAGAAGGCCATTCAGGAAGCTGCCGCCAAGCGTAAGGCTGCCCAGGCAGAAGCAGAAAAGAAGCGCGCAGAAGAAGTAGCTGCCGCAAGAAAGAAGGCTGCAGAAGAAAAAGCTGCCCAGCAGAAAGCCGCAGAAGAAGCCGCTGCAAAGCGCAGGGCAGAACAGCAGGCCGCTCAGGAAGAAGCTGCAAAGAAACGCGCAGAACAGCAAGCTGCCGCAAAGAAGGCCGCCGAAGAAAGAGCCGCAAAGCAGAAAGCTGCCCAGGAAGAAGCCGCAAAGAAGCGTGCAGAACAGCAAGCCGCTGCTAAAAAAGCCGCCGAAGAAAGAGCCGCAAAGCAAAAGGCTGCCCAGGAAGAAGCTGCCAAGAAGCGTGCCGAACAGCAGGCCGCCGCAAAGAAAGCCGCAGAAGAAAAAGCTGCCCAGCAGAAGGCCGCACAGGAAGCTGCAAAGAAACAGGCTTCAAACCAGAACCAGAAGGTTGCGTCAAACACAGCTAGTCCGTCTAAAAAGACAACAACAACCACTACAACCACAAACACAAAGACTACAACTAATACTTCAAAGCAGAATACAACAAGCACTACAAAGACACCTTCTACAGCAAATAGCGTAACTTCTTCCAATACTAAGACCACAAGCAATACTTCTACAGCAAATAACGCTGCTTCCAAGAAGTCTGCAGAAGAAAAAGCCGCCCAGGAAGCAGCTGCTAAGAAAGCCGCGGAAGAAAAAGCTGCCCAACAGAAGGCTGCACAAGAAGAAGCCGCAAAGAAACGTGCAGAACAGCAAGCCGCCGCCAAGAAAGCTGCCGAAGAAAGAGCTGCAAAACAAAAGGCTGCTCAGGAAGAAGCCGCAAAGAAGCGCGCAGAACAGCAGGCTGCTGCAAAGAAAGCTGCGGAAGAAAAAGCCGCCCAGCAGAAAGCCGCTCAGGAAGCTGCAAAGAAACAGGCCGAACAGAAGGCTGCACAAGAAGCTGCTGCTAAAAAGAAAGCAGAACAGCAAGCTGCCGCTAAAAAAGCCGCTGACGAAAGAGCTGCAAAGCAAAAGGCCGCCCAGGAAGAAGCCGCAAAGAAGCGTGCAGAACAGCAGGCCGCCGCTAAAAAAGCTGCCGAAGAAAGAGCCGCAAAACAGAAGGCTGCCCAGGAAGAAGCTGCTAAGAAACGTGCCGAACAGCAGGCCGCTGCCAAGAAAGCCGCAGAAGAAAAAGCCGCTCAGCAAAAAGCTGCACAGGAAGCCGCCAAAAAACAGGCTGAACAAAAGGCCAGCGACCAGAAGATTGCCGCAAACACAAATAAGAATAACGCTGCACCTTCTACAAAGACAACAACGACCACTACAACAACTACTACTTCTAAGACGAATACAGGCTCAACAAGTGGCAAACAGGCCCAGTCTGATGCACAAAAGAAAGCAACAGTTCTTGACAACCTTGAAAAGTATTCAGAGGAATGGACATCTGATTACGAAGGCAGCAAGTACGGTTATTTCTATACGTCACCAGAATATGGCCAGTTCAACATGATTGAAGGCGAGTTTACCAAGAAGTCTGGTTACGCAAAGTCTGCTTACGGTTTTGTCTTTGGTTATTCAGATTTGGCAAACGGCTACCTTAAGGATTACATCCGCTTTGAAATCAATACCGACGGTGAATATGCCCTTTACACATGGGACGGAAAGAACTACAAAGATTTGGTTCAGCCAAACAACAAGGGTACGGCTTATTTCTATTCCCACCCGGCAATCAAGTCTGGTTACAATACGCAGAACAAGCTAAAGCTCGTTGCAGACGATGAAACTCAGACTTGGAGCGTATATCTTAACGGTGAACTGATAAAAGACAATATTCCTTACCTTAAGAACGGAACTCATGGTGTAATGGGCTTCTTTAGTGTTGGCCAGGAAGAGCAGGAAAACATGCCGGCTGTTCCAGTCGTGGTTTCTTACCGCATTACAGACGCAGTTCTCTATAATGACGGCTCAGAGGAATACTAGTGAATGAAGCACAGTGGGAGGCATTCCAAGCCTTCCGCAATTCATACAAAGAATTATGCGACCAATGGAATACGGCTTTTGCAGAGGAATTAAAGCCTTTGCAAAAGTCTGCTTCCGTAAAGGATACCCCAGAATACCCCATAGAAACACCGGTCGTTTACAACACAGCCTATGACTCTTTTACAAAAGACGATGAAATTACCCTGCTTGTCATAGGTGACAATCCCGGCAAAGAAGAACAGCTTTCCAAAAACCGCAAGTATCTTGTTGGCCAAAGCGGACGCATAGCAGAAGGATTTTTCCGCCGCCATCCTGAATTCCATACGGATTTTAGGAAAAACGTCATCATAATGAACAAAACACCGGTTCATACGGCAAAGACAAGCCACTTAAAGTACCTAAAAAAGAACGGGTCTGAGCAAATAAAAAATCTTATTCAGGAAAGCCAGATTCTTATGGCAAAAAAAGCCGCCCAGCTGCATCAGGCTTTGCTAAAAAACTGTATGGGTCAAACTGTACCCCAATTATGGCTTGTTGGCTATGCTGAACTCAAGAAAAACGGAATCTTTGCCTCCTACCGCGAAGAATTAAAACAAGCCTACACTTTACCAGACGGAAAAGAAGATACTGCTTGGAAGAAGGTATTTGTCTACCAGCACTTTTCCATGAACCGCTTCTTAGTTGACTTAAAAACCTATCAGCAAGAAAACATGGGTACAGATTTACCCAAAGCCTTGGAAACACTTGGCCACCTTCACCGGGATGAAATCTTTTCCTTAGCCTCTAAATGATTTTTTCTAACTGTATTCTAACTGCAAAGTAAATAAAACGGAGAGTAAAATGAAAAAAATAAACTTTGAGACAATCAAAAAAATTGACTACATACTGGTTTTTCTTGCAGGAATTATTGCTGCAATTTTTTTATTGGTCTTTCTCGTTTCGGAAATCGTAGATTCAATTCCACGCCGCCATAACCCGCCCAACATTCAGATTATAGACAAGGATGATCCTGCGGCAAAAGACGTTGAATTTGAGGAATTAGTTGATTTTTATGAGAAGCTAAAAGATGTATATGTATTTTCTGTAAAAACAAGGGCAATAAAAGCTGACGAACTTGAAAGTGACGAAAGTATGTTGAAGGGAGCCTTTGCAAATTCACTCCAGTATTCAGCCAATGATGACGGGCTAATAAATTTTATCTTCGTAAAGGATGGCAAAGAGAGCAAACTATTTTCCTTCAAGGGCTATATATACAAATCCTGTTTAGCAACAAAAGATAAATGTGACTTTAACATTTATGCAGTTATAAAAGAAGATTCTGACAGTGACAAAAAATTGACCAGTAAAGACAGAATAAGCCTCTATGTTTCTGATTATGACGGAACAAAGCTTGAAGAAGTTTCTCCTGAAATTTATAACTTTTGTTTTGTGGAAAAAAACATGTTTATCTTTACCGAACGCCAGGATAATATTCTTTCATTCTATGAATATGACGGAAATTCCAGGACAAAGAAATTCATAAAAAAGGTAGAGCAAAAAGAAGGCGAGAAAAGCATAGAAATGACCAAGTATGCCCCAATTTTAATTCGTCCTGATTATGAGCTTTAAGGAGTACAAGATGAAAAAACTTTTTACGCTGCTATCAATATTGATAATGTTTGCCGCATCATCTTTTGCAAAGAGGGGGCCGCGGCCGGAAGTTAAACCTATCACCAAAGGCAATTTTATTTACTATGCCTCCTCAGATTCTTTCAACGACCAGTCTTTTGGTACGGTTAGAATAGAATCCGTAGATGAACCCAAATATTTTTATAGAATACCAATTTATGCCATAGAAGAGGATACTAACCTTGAAAGGGATGTTCAATGGATTGAAATCAAAAGCATGGAATTCAAGGATGATGAAACAATTACAATTGTAAATGAATGGAACCATACTTTTGAATTGAACATAAACACTTTTGAAGTCAAATGCGTAGACACGGAAAACAATGTCTTTAGCTATAAAGAATATAAATGCATCCCTGGAAATATAAATGAAATTTATGAAAAGAAATTTGAAGATTTTGTAAACAATAATGCAAAGTACAAATATAAAAGAACCCAGCCAGAGGTAAAAAAGCTTACAAAGCTAGAAGACCTTGTAAATGTTGCAGAAAAAGTTTTGATTCCAATTTATGGAGAAGAAAGCATTAAAGGTGAACAGCCTTACCGCATCAAAAAATATAAAGAAAAATGGATTGTAACAGGTTCGTTGCCAGAAGGCTCTGTTGACGGAGTGTTTAAAATGGTAATCAATGCAGAAAACTCTCAGGTTGAATCTGTGATTCACGGGGAATAAAATGAAAAAACTTTTTACGCTGCTATCAGCATTTATAATGTTCGCCGCATCATCTTTTGCAAAGAGGTTGCCGCCGCCGGAAGTTGCAATGCTAACAAAAGAAAATCTTGTTTACCGAAGCGCCGTAAATGTATCTGATAATGGTAAATGGTTTTTTGGCATTGTTGTAATTGAATCTGCTGAGGAGCCAAAAAATTCTCGCTCTGTTCCCATTTATGCCATAGAAATGGATAAATATCTTGAAAAAGATGTTCAGTGGAAATTTATCAAAAGCATGGAATTCAGGGATGAAAATACAATCACAATCATAAATGAAAGGAATCATACGTTTGAATTGAACATAAATACGTTGGAAGTAAAATGTGTAAACGTAAAAAACAATGTCTTTAGGTGTAATTTTCGCGCTAAAGAAAGATATAAGTGCATCTCTGGAGATATAAATAAAATATTTGAAAAGGTTATCAATACAGAAAATTCTAAGGCTGAATCAAAATGACAAAAGTTATTAGAAGAAAAGTCACGCCTGTTTTATTGGGAATTGTAATACTGGCATTGATTGTGTTTGCAATATTCGGAAAGGAAATCTTTTTTGTTGAACATAGTAATTTGGACATATCAAATGGGGAAATTAAATTTAAGAAAGTACAGGAACTTGAACCCCGCGTCGTGTTTTTTTACTTGGTCATTCTTATTTGTGCAATTGTTACTTTTTTCCGAACCATTTTTTGGAAGCTTGAATATGATGACACAAGCTTTTCTGTAAAAAACGAAGGTGTTCAAAATCTTGAATACAAAAAAATTGTAAGCATAGTTCATTATAAAGCTCATGGATACAAGCATAGCATTAATGAGTTCATAATAAGCTATATGGAAATGCCTGAATTTGGTTATGAAGAAGAAGTTCAGAGGGCTATAATAAAGTATTATACTCATAATGATGAAATGAAGGAATTCTTTAGTTTTGTAAAAGAAAAAAATCCGGGCATAGATTTTCATTCAGAGAATGCCGGTTGCAATGGTGTTGAAACAAGCAAATTTGATTACTTTGTATAAAATAAATTTTATAAGGAAAACAAAATGAATAGATTTATTTTTCCATTACTTTTACTTCTTGTTTTTATTTTGGTCACTTATATTGTTTACCGGCTGATTGGAAGGGAAATGGAAATACGAAGAAAAGCAGCTGAAGACAGGGCAAAGGAATTATCTACAACAGAAGGAATTGAATCAATTTATAAAAATGACCGCGAGTTTAGGCGGAGAATGAACAAAAGAGATTTATTCATACTTGCAGGCCTTTTTGCTTTTTTTGTACTTTGCTTTATAATTCTTCTAGTTATCCGCTTGTTGAGCAAATGATATTGATTTTTTGTATTTTGGTTGACAAGTGCCAAAAACTGGATTACGGTATATAATATTAACCTACAACAGAGGAGATTCAATATGAGAAAAACAGTAAAGGTTTTGGTTACAGTATTCATGCTTGGGCTTGTTGCATCGCTTACTTCTTGTATGGAGTTTGCAGAAGCAATGGTTGGCTCAATGTCCCAGACTGCTTATCTTTTTGATGTTACTTATACTGCAAAAACATCAAGCGGAAAAAAGGTTGAGCTTAAATTTAACAACTCAAATCTTGCAGGCCGCTATAAGCTTAATGTCTGGATTGACGGAAAGGCTGTAGACAACGATGGATACACATGGAGCTTGTCCAATGAAAATATGAACGGTGCTGACAATGTTAATATATACGAGGTTACCGATACTAACCATACTGTACAGATTTCAAAGCTGAAGCCTAATGAGGTTGCAGGAAATAGTTTGACCGTAGAAGAAACCTTTAAGATTGGCTCAGAAACAATTTCAAAAGGCACAGTCTTTAATAGATAGTTTTTACCTTTTACAAACTACGCCTACCCCGGTTGTATGGTGGGCGTAGCTAAACTGTAGGAAATGATTAGAAAAATTTCTATTAGGGCATTTTTGCTTTTGGCAATGCTCTTTTTTTTTGACAATCCCCTAAAATGTCAGGCAGCACGCAAAGAAGGTTTTGAGCCTTTCCTTAACCTTGGCTTTTTTGCCATGAGCGTTAACGGTGAGCAGCTTGCGCAAAATAGTGACTACGACAGGTATTCAAGCAATCAAGTTTTAATGCAAATTCCTCTGTTTATTGTTCCTGTTCCTTTTTTGACCGGCGGATGCAAACACACGCTTTCCAAAGGAATTGTTTCTTTTAGGAATTCGGCAGATATGTCGCTTTCTTTTGCGGGAATTGGTGCAAGCTATACTTCTTCCGTAAGCATTACACCGCTTTTTTCTGTTTTTGCAAAGGCCAGCATAGGCACGGCCTGGAACTATGGAACTTGGGTTGACCTTATTGGAATTTACAATCCGGCAGAAAGTGAATACGACCCGCTTACTTCTTTTTCTGAATTTTTTTACGGAATGGCTTTTGGTGCCAGGGCAATGGCTCCTTTGCCAAAGCATAACATAATTCAGCTTTCGTTTAACACAGATTACATTGCTTTTTCCGGCGCAGAAGACGGAGAGCCTTGGGTGTGCGGAACAGAGCGTGATTGCGTGAACGGCTGGCGCTACGAAGCTTCCGCGATGCTTGCCCATACCTTTGATGGTCCAAAGCTAAAGATAGTGGGTCTTTCTTCTTCCATAAGCGGAAGGTACAGAGAAGATGATTTTGACAAGGTTTACCAGCCTTACAACCCAGCTTTTAAGACTTATTCGATTGGCGCAATGTCGCAGTTTACCCTTACGGAAAAACAGTCGCTTCTTCTTATGCTGAATGTCAGCCGCAAGAGGAAATTTGAGCGCGATACAGATGAATATGAAGCCGAAGAAACGCTGATGCAAAAATATGTTGGTGCAAAGTGGGGCTTTGACGGTATTATGATTATGTGGAATATTAATTTGCTTTAGTATTATTTTTCTTTTACAAGGGCAATCATGGATTTTGCTGTTTCCAAAAAATCTGCTTCCGTTGACTCTGGGAATTTTTTGTAAAGGTAATCCAGCTTGGCTTCCAGGTCTTTGAAACTTGCAGATGGCACTTCTGATGAAAATATTATTTCGCAATAGCCTTTTTCGCGTTCTTGCTTTGCTATTCTGTTAAAGATTTGGCGCGCGCATTTTACAAAAGGAATTTTGCTTATTTTGGTGAACTGCTCTTTTGTTAAGATTGGCAGCTTTAGGTTAAGTGTTGGCAAAAGATTTTTTGTTTCCAATGTAAAAGTCTTTTTTAAAAATTCTGCTGATGCAATTTGGTAAAGCAGCTTGGGAAGGCTTGTCCTTAGGCTTATGGCGTAGGTTTCGCTCATGCCGGAAAGGCGGGGGTTTATTTCTATAATACGCCAGCCCTCTTTTGTAAAGACAAGGTCTACCTGTGCAATTCCGCGCAGTTGCATTTTTTCTGCAAGGGCTAAGAGCATTTGGTTCAATTCATCAAGGCGGAAAGATGAAGATGTTACCGGCCCCAATTTGATGCACTGCTTAGGGCTTGTGATTCCGTATTTGTTTACGCTGAACATGAATGGCGGCATTACAATGTAATTTCCGGGAAAGCCATAAATTTCCGTTCCAAACTGGATGCCCTGCATGAATTCTTCTACGATTCTGTCTGTGGATGAACGCCCTGAATTTAAATAGGCAAGGGCTTGCTTGTAGCTTACCGCAACTTCCATTGAATAAGAGCTAAGCCCAACCGTATCTTTTATGATGACAGGAAAATTCATTTTGCTTATCTTGGAAAGGCTGTAGTTTTTGTAGACGTTGCTTTTTATTTCCTTGTGGGGACGTTCGCACCAATATTCCAAGTGGTTTATGTAAACGGCTTTAGGAACAAAAAATCCGTTTTGTTCAAGAAAAAGATGTGTCCGTACCTTGTCAAAACAGATGAATGCTGATTCTGCCGGGTGGCAAAAGGTTTTTATGCCTTCTTCCTCAAGTTTTTCTGCAATCATTGCGTCGCTGACGGGGAGCCAGTCAAAGGGGGTAATCCAGAAGCTTGCGGCTATGCAGATGTCTGGCTTAAAGGCTAACACTTGCTCTGCAAATTCTTCCGGGCTTGTTTGCGCAAGAATTTTTTGGCAAAGGTTGGGACAAAGGCTTTGTTCAATTCCAATGTAGTCTGGCTTTGTGTCTACAAGAAAAGGGGAGGGCAGCTGCGTTACGATAAAAAAATTATGCTCTGGATGAAGGGATGCAAGCTCTATCCATTCTTCTGCCATTTGCGGAGAGCGCAGGCGTTCTATGTTCTGGGAGTCGTATTCATTTGAAGAAGATGCGTAGAATAATACGTTCACTTTAGAACCTGACTCCTGCCTGGATTGTGGGATAGGTTTTTACGGGTATTCCCAAGCTTAGTCCGGGAATGGTATTTCTTTTGATGCTGTTTTCAAAGGCACCATCGTTAAAATTTTCTATATTGAATTCAAAAACACCTGAAAGGAAAAGCTGCTTGTTGCTTCGGGGGCGGAAGATTGTGCTAAAGCGCAGGGCTGGCACAAGATTCAGGTTTCTGGCCGAATCTTCCGGTGAAAGGACATATACAAATTTTGTAAAGATTTCTGCGTCACAATAAAAGCGCGAGTATATTTTCTTTTGTGAACCAAAGCCTGTCCAGAGTACAAGGTAGTCTCCAAAGCGGTGGATGTTAAAGTCGCTAAGTAAGGTTCCAAAGATTTGTTGGGTTCCGATTCTTGCGCCAAGGGTTATGCGGTTGTCTAAGTCCCAAGAAATTTCCGGGTGGAAAGAAAATTTTTTGTCCGGACGTAAGCCGTATTTTTCCTGGGAATCGTATGCTTCTTGGGATGTAAACTCTTTTGCCACGAGAGGGAAATCCTTAGGCATGTCTTTTTCTCTTGAAAATTCGTAGAGATTGTTTTCCCTTGTGTAGAATTCCCTTTTTTTGCTACATCCAAGATAAATGCCATCCGGGGAATATTCTTCCACTTCAACATAGAACGAAGACTTTAAAAGGCTGTCTGAGCTGACAAGGATTTTGTAGTTTGCGTTTTTTGGAAAACCAATAAAACTTGTGTTTATGGATTTTGAAAATGCAATTATAGGAAACTTTATAGAAGAAAAAATCACTTTTGAATTTTCAATCTTAAGTACAACCTCATCTTTTTCGTTCAGTACTGAACAGTTTACATGGCCCTGAAGTCTTACAAGCTCGCAGTTCATCTTGGAGTAAACTTCTTCTTCGTCAAGGGCAAGGAGCCAGCAAAGGTATGTTTCCATGGTGTGCATGTGTATGCTGGACAAGAGGGCCTTTTTTTCCAGCTTGTCATCTGATTTGATTATTTTATCCATAGTGGACAAAACGTTTGCAACCTTATCCTTAGGAGTTTTTCCTGAAAAGACCTGGTATTTTATAAACCTTTCGGCAGAATTGTGGGGGTGCAAAAAACCGTCGTAGAATTTACCCATTTCCGGGTAAGCGGAAGTGAGGAATTTTGTAATCAGTATGGGAATGAAGGGGCCTGTTTTAAAAGGCGAATAGTCTTCCCCGTAGAATTTGTGGAAATAAGAATTCATCTTGGGAAGATATTCTTTTCTATAAATTTCATAATTTGTGTTCCAGGCGTTTGCAAGGGTAAGGATGTTGCCGTATTTTTGAAAGGTCCAGAGCCTTCTGTTGGGCGGCATGGTTGGAACTACGTCTTCTGCGTTTACAATGTTCCAGATGAATTTGTACTGGCTTAGGTTGTCAACTTTTTTTGGGGTAACGTTTGGGGCTGCAAAGGTGTATGCATAGATGTTTTCTGCCAAGAATTTTTTGCTGTCTGCAAGATAAACAGAACAAAGGTTTGCTACGGAGGCACCGCGGCTGTGTCCTGTTATTAGGATGAATGAATTTTTTGTGTTGATATTGTGTTTTTTTATGTATTCATCTAGGTATAAAAGGACTTGTTGTGTTGCAATGGAAAAGCCTTCGTGAATTTCCTGTGATTCCTTGTGGGAATTATTTATGTTCAGGTTGGAAATCCATTCTTCCGGGCCAAGGGGAGTTCCGCGTATTATAAGGAAAACAAGTGTCTTTGGCCCTTGTGCGCTGCTGATTGTCTTTGACGCTATGCTGAATGCGCATTGGTTTATGCCGTATTCTGCGTCATTGTAGTCAACATTGTATTTTAGGAAAATGTCGCTGTCTTGCACGCCCAAAGTTTTGTATGTCCTGTAAAGGGGATTGTCTTTTTTTGCAAGGACGTCAACATAGGCATTGTCGGAAAAAACGGCCGCCATTCTGGCAATGGAGTGGTTGTAGAAGAATGCGCTCTTTTTGCCAAAAGCTGCTTCGTCCCAGTCCAGGGAAATGTCTGCGATATATGGCACAAGACCGGGAATTCCTGTTACAGGCAAGGAGACAGTCTTTGCAAAAGAAGTTTTTGCTGATGAGATTAAGATAAAAAATGACAGGCAGGCGGAAAAATACTTTTTATTCATTTTTGAATTTCATGGCTTTTCATTATTGAATAAAATTCCGGGTATTCCTTTTCCATAAAAATTGGTTTGCCGTTGGTGTGCATAAAGCAGTGGGCGCTTGTTCCGATTGCGCACAGTTCTCCTGTAGCGGCATTGCGCATTTCGTATTCAATCCAAAGCTTAAGACCCTTGAATTCTTTTACCTTTACCGCAATTTGTATTTTATCGCTGAAGGTGGTGCTTTTTTTGTACTGGCAGTTTACTTCAAGGACTGGCGAAACAATTCCCATTGCCTCCATCTTTTCAAAGCTCCAGCCAATCTGCTCTAGAAAATCAACGCGGGCTTCTTCCATCCATCTGATGTAGTTTGAGTGGTGGCTGATTGCCATTTTGTCTGTTTCGTAGTAATGCACGGTATGCATGTAGTTCTTTATTTCCATGACTTTTTTCCTGCGGTGATTATAGCAGATTTTGGCGGTTATGTTAAGGGAAGGGGGAAAACTTAAGCGATGGACAAAAGGTATTCTTTTTTGTATAATCGGGCAAAATAAAAATAGACAGGGGGAAGCTATGGGCGATGACAGTAATTCCGGCTCGCATAGAAACGGAGAGGCTGGGGCGCACGGCATGGCTTTTTCCGCAATCTTTCCGCTTTAATGCAAGCCACTTTTACAGTTCTCATTTCTCATACAAAATGGAATGACAGAGTTCAATGTAAAAATCGAGGAGATGGTTCAGCGTCTTCTTGAAGAAAAAAAGTATTCGACTATTAAGGATATTGTTTCCACGATGGCGGCGGGCGATCTTGCGGCTCTTTTTGAGCGCGTGGACGAAAAGCAGATTCCGCTTTTGTTCCGCCTGATTGCAAAGGACAAGGCTGCTGACGTTTTTGTGGAGATGGACAGCGACTTCCAGGAGATGCTGATCCGGGGCTTTTCCGATTCAGAACTTAAGGATATTGTTAACGACCTGTATGCCAACGATGCGGCAGACTTGGTTGACGAGATGCCTGCAATTGTTGTTGACAGAATACTCAAGCAGGTTTCCCCCGAAATGCGCAACGAGATAAACCAACTTTTGCAGTACCCAGAGAATTCTGCCGGTTCAATTATGTCTACGGAATATGTTTCGCTAAGGCTGGGCTCTACTGTGGGTGAGGCAATTGCGCAAATTCGAAAGACTGGTTTTGACAACAAGTCCTTTTACACTTGCTATGTTACGCAGAACAAGAAACTCTTGGGCCGGCTTTCCGTAAAGGATTTGCTTTTGGCCAAGGATGATTCCATAAAGATAGACAGTCTTATGAAGGACAACGTAATTACGGTGAGGACGCACGAGGACAAGGAGCAGGTGGCAAAGCTTCTTTCCAAATATAACTTCTATGCGCTGCCTGTTGTTGACGGGGAAGGGCGCATGGTTGGAATTATTTCCTTTGATGACGCTCTTGAAGTTATGGAAGACGAGGCAACTGAAGACATTGAAATAATGGGTGGTATGTCTCCGTCGGAAAAGACCTACCTTCGCTCAACGCCGCTCGATCTCTTCCGCCACAGGATTGTTTGGCTTATGCTGCTTATGGTGAGCGCAACTTTTACTGGTATGATTATAACCGGTTTTGAAAGCGCACTGGCAGTTCAGGTGGCGCTTACGGCATTTATTCCCATGCTTATGGATACTGGCGGAAACTCCGGTTCCCAGTCTTCTGTTACGATAATACGCGCACTTTCGCTGGAAGAAGTTGGCTTTAGGGATTTGCCAAAAGTCTTGTGGAAGGAAATCCAGACGGCAGTATTGTGCGGCCTTGTTCTTTCCCTTGTCTGCTTTGCAAAGATTATGCTGGTTGACCATTTGCTTTTGAAAAATGACGGCGTGACTTTTTGGGTTGCTCTTGTTGTCTGTTCTACGATGGCGGCTACGGTTCTTGTTGCAAAGATAATCGGCTGTTCCCTTCCTCTGTTGGCAAAGAAGCTTCGCTTTGACCCGGCGGTTATGGCAAGCCCTTTCATTACAACGATTGTAGATGCCACGAGTCTTTTGGTTTACTTTGGGATTGCCCGGGCACTTTTGTTTTAACAGCTTCTGGAAAACTCTTGGCAGCAAAGCCTTTGTTCCGTACAGCAGGTAAAAGCACGGCAGGGATTGGAGGAGGCCGAAGGCGCCTGGCGCAAGACAGGCCGCGCGCGGTTAGCGAGCAACGGGTTGCAAGCAACCACTACCGGAAAGCCCCTTGCAAAAAAAATTGCCGCAAAAAATAAGTAAAAAGGCAGAATTTTAGATTTCTAAACCCCTGTATCTGTTGACGGTAAAATGAAATGACGCTATACTTGTTTTTACATATATATATGGAGGACATATGGCTAAAACCAAATATGTTTATTTCTTTGGAAACGGTGACGCAGAAGGCGATGAAACAATGCGTCCGTTACTCGGTGGAAAAGGCGCCAACCTTGCACAGATGGCAAAAGCTCCCTTGAGCCTTCCTGTACCCCCGGGATTTACAATTTCTATTGACGTTTGTCAGGAATATTACAAGTTAGGTAAGAAATACCCTGCAGGTCTTGATGCAGAAGTTGAAAAGTATCTTGCAAAACTTGAAAAAGCAATGGGCAAAAAGCTCGGCGACGAAAAGGATCCACTCCTTGTTTCTGTCCGCTCAGGTGCTGCAGAATCAATGCCTGGTATGATGGACACAATCCTTAACCTTGGTCTTAACGACAAATCTGTTGAAGGTCTTGCAAAAAAGACAAACAACCCGCGTTTTGCTTGGGACGCATACCGCCGCTTTATCCAGATGTACGGTAACGTTGCAATGGGTGTTGACCATGATAAATTTGAAGAAATCATTTCAGAAGTAAAGTCACACCGCGGAATTAAAGAAGATACAGAACTTACAGCTGAAGAGCTTCAGGAAATTGTAAGCAAGTACAAGGTAATGTACAAGAAAGAAAAGGGCGAAGCTTTCCCACAGGATCCAAAAAAGCAGATGTGGGGTGCTATTGGCGCAGTATTTGGTTCTTGGATGAATGAACGCGCAATCGTATACCGCAAGCTCAACAATATTGATGAAAGAGTAATCAAGGGCACAGCCGTAACTGTTATGGCAATGGTATTCGGTAACATGGGCGACACATCTGGAACTGGTGTTGCATTCAGCCGCGATCCTTCAACTGGTGAAAACCACTTTATGGCAGAATACCTCATCAACGCTCAGGGTGAAGACGTTGTTGCCGGTATCCGCACTCCAATGGATATTTCTGCTCTCGAGAAGCAGCAGCCAAAGATTTTTGCTGAAATTACAAAGATCCGCAACCGCCTCGAAAAGCACTATCACGATATGCAGGATATGGAATTTACCGTTCAGGAAGGAAAGCTCTACATGCTCCAGTGCCGCAACGGTAAGCGCACAGGTGCAGCTGCTGTTAAGATGGCAGTTGACATGGTTAAAGAAAAGCTCATCACAAAGGAAACAGCTCTTACTCGCGTAAAGCCAGACCAGCTTGACCAGCTCCTCCACCCACAGTTTGAAGCAAAGGCTCTTAAGGCAGCAACTCCTTTGGCAGAAGCTCTTAACGCTTCTCCTGGTGCAGGTGCAGGCCAGATTGTATTCACAGCAGAAGAAGCTGTTGAATGGCACAAGAACGGAAAGAAGGTAATGCTCGTTCGCAAAGAGACATCTCCTGATGACATTGCAGGTATGTACGTTGCAGAAGGTATCCTTACTTCTACTGGTGGACGCACATCTCACGCAGCTGTTGTTGCTCGTGGTATGGGAACTCCTTGTGTTTGTGGTTGTGCAGCAGTTGTATTCTCTGGAAAAGACGAAGTTACTATTGGCAACAAGGTATTCAAGAAGGGCGACACCATTTCTATCGATGGTTCAACAGGTAAAGTATACGCAGGTCTTATCCCTGTAACTCCAGCTTCTGTTTCCGGCGACCTTGAAACATTCCTTAGCTGGGCAGACGAAGTTCGCGCAAAGTCTGTTCGCAAGACTCCATCCGGAAAGGTTGTAAAGGGATTCAACGTTCTTGCAAACGCAGAACAGAACGAAGCTCCACAGGCATTCCGCTTTGGTGCAGCAGGTATTGGTCTTTGCCGCACAGAGCACATGTTCTTTGACGAACCAAAGCTTACTTCTTTCCAGAAGATGATTATTTCTGACAGCACAGAAGAACGCAAGAAGAACCTTGACAAGATTCTTCCTTTGCAGCAGAAGGACTTCTTTGGAATCATCAAGACAATGGAAGGCCGCGCTGTTACAATCCGTCTTCTTGCCCCGCCGCTCAACGAATTCATCCAGGCAAAGACAGATGCAGAGGCACAGAGCCTTGCAAAGAAGCTTGATGTAGACGTTGCAGTTATTAAGGCAAAGTTTGCAGACCTCGACGAACACAACCCGATGCTCGGTCACCGCGGATGCCGTCTTGCAATCACATATCCTGAAATCTACGAAATGCAGGTTGAGGCAATCGCCCTCGCAACAGCAGAAGCAGAAAAGAAGGGAATCAAGCACGATGTACGCATCATGATTCCTAACGTAACAACTGTTAACGAACTCAAGCAGATCCGCGAACAGGCAGAAGCTGTTATTGCTAAGGTAAACAAGGAAAAGGGAACAAAGCTCAAGTTCCAGATTGGTTCTATGATTGAATTCCCACGTGCAGCCGCAACAGCAGATCAGATTGCAGAATATGCAGACTTCTTCTCATTCGGTACAAACGACCTTACACAGACAACATTCGGCTTTAGCCGTGATGACTACTCTAAGTTCATCGATTCTTACCTTGACCAGAAAGTTCTCCTCCATGATCCGTTCAAGACATTGGACGAAGACGGTGTTGGAGTTATGATTGGTCTTGCAGAAGAAAAGGGACGCTCAGTTAAGTCTGACCTTCACCTTGGAATCTGTGGTGAGCACGGTGGAGACCCAGCTTCTATCGAACTCTGCTATAAACTCGGATTGAACTACGTTTCATGTTCTCCATTCCGCGTACCGGCAGCTCGTTTGGCTGGTGCACAGGCTGTTATCAAGGCAAATGCAAAGCCTGCTGCAAAGAAAGCTCCTGCTAAAAAAGCTACAGCTAAAAAGGCAACAGCAAAGAAAGCAACCGCTAAGAAAGAAGTAAAAGCTTCTGCAAAGAAAGCAACTGCTAAGAAAGCTGTAAAGGCTCCTGCAAAGAAAGCCACAGCTAAAAAGGCAACAGCTAAGAAAACAACAAAGAAATAATTCTTTGCCAACTCTTGGTTGAATCTTGAATAATGCCCCTTGGATGTATTTCCGAGGGGCTTTTTTGTAAAACAATAAAATTAAAAAGAAGGCATTGATTTGAAAAGCATCTATAATTTCCACACCCACACAGAATTGTGCCACCATGCAAAAGGTAAGCCAATGGATTATGCTGAGCAGGCTTCGCGCGACGGTTGCACAGCCCTTGGATTCAGCGACCATTGCCCCTATCCCAAGGAATTTGAAGACACATGGCCTCATGTAAGAATGTCTGTAGAAGAAACGCCGCTTTATGTTCAGCAGGTAAAAGAGGCAAAAGAAAAAATGCCTTTCCCTGTGTACCTTGGCTTTGAATGTGAGTGGGATCCCCGCTACAAGAGCTGGTATACGGACGAGCTAAAGGGACGCTTTGGTGCGCAATACCTTGTGCTTGGTTCCCACTGGTTTACGGACGGAAGCCTTCACCGCTATATTCCTGAGTGTGCGGAAAGCAAGTTTCTTAACCGCTATGTGGATCAGACAATAGACGGAATGCGGAGCGGAATCTTTGCCTTTTTGGCGCATCCGGATCTTTTTATGAAAGGCTACAAGGAATGGGATGACCAGTCCAAAAGCTGCCTAAAGGCTATTCTTGATGCGGCCATAGATTTAAATCTTCCAATAGAAGTGAACGGCCTGGGGCTTTCCCGTGAGCCAAATTCTACCAGCAGGGGAATGCGCTACCAGTATCCCTATGCAGAATTTTGGGAAATGGCAGCGCAAACGTCTGTCCGCGTAATCTGCAATTCAGATGCCCATGACCCCAAGGAAGTGATTATGAACGCATGGCATGCCCGCGATTTTGCAGGACGTTTTGGTATAAAGCCAGAAGATTCCTTTTTGCCGCTTTGATTTTTGAATCTGGACGGTGCTTTTTTAGGCTCTACCATTTCTTCCTTGGCTAATCCGACCGAACATGCCTTTGCGCCACCGCCGTTCCGGGGTTCCGCGGGGCCCTACCCGCTCCATTGCTTTCGCAACCCGCCTTTGGCGGGCCCCTCCATGGCGGCGTAGCTTGCTTGGCTTTTTCCTTCTACCGCTACTTTATTTCCCAAACACGGCCACTTGAGCGTCCGAATATTTCTTCCTCGTACATACATTCAGCGGTAACACAAGGCGTGTTGTACATTCCCTTGCGGCTTGCCCTGAATGTAAATTCCACTTCCTGAATTCCTCTTGGGAAGTAGTCCCAGAAATACTGCATCTCTACATCGTAAATGCCCTTGTAGGAAAGTCCGCGGTTGGGGTTGTACCACCAAGGCCTTACCCTGTTCTTTGCAAGCGGCCTAACCGGGGATTCTTCCTGCGAAGAGGCAGAAGGTATTGTTCCTGTTGTTACAAAGGCAGAGTTGAGTATTTCGCATCCAGCCGGAACCGGTGCGCGCAAGGCAACGTATTCTGCATCTATTACAGAAGAAATTACGACTTTTTCCCTGTAGATTTTTCCTGCTTCAAGGGTGCTTTCCGAAATAACTTCTCCGGTTTCCGCATCGGTAATTTCCGTGTAAACACAGAGGCCTTCGTCGCGGGCCGTCTGCTTTACTGGAGGAATTGCATACTTCATGCTTGCCGTGTAGAACAGGGTTCCCCTTCCGTCCTTCTTGAATTCAAGTTCAAGCTCCTTGTCTTTGGGCATGGAAGCAAGAGGCTCTTGTGCAAAGTCAATTTCCTTGTCTTCTGCAAGGGATGCAACACCGTAGAACTTTCCGCTGGCAAGATTCTTTCCGTTCAGGAGGACCTCAGCGGTAAAGTCAAGGTTGTCCAGGTCGTTGGTCTTGATGTAGTCGTAGATTGCAATCAAGACGCGGCTTGTTACCGCCGTGGACTGCCACCTTCCTGTCTTTTGCATTTTGAGCAGCTCGTAAACCAAACGCTGGTTTATTGTATTTGTAGTCTCCATCCTTGTGAAAAGCTGCAAGTAGAATGCATATTTTTCGCTTGAATGGTTAAAGAAGCACCAGTAGTGATCCTTTGCCTTGCCTGTTATGTCTATTCCGCGGGCTGTAAGGCGCACAAAGCGGTACATTTTTTTGCTTACTGCTTTTGCCTTTGCCTTTTGGTTCATGTTCAGGTAGGTAAGGGCTGCCAGTGCCAAAGTTTCAACGTCGCTTGAATCTGAATCTGCTATGCGTTCAAGGTTTGCTTCGTCAATTTTTCCGCCCAGCATTTGTGCCGCATAGTAACCGTAGGCAGCTGTATACATTGCCCATGAAGCTTCATCCTTTTCCTTTATTATGGAATCAGATTCACGGATAAGGTAAGAGGCAAGCTTTTCTTCGTTGATGCCGCTGTTTTTTACAATTCCGCGCTGCTTTGCAAGAGAAAGGATTTCTGCAATGCGCATGGAAACATAACGGTTGCTTTCCCTATAAAAGCCGTTTGGCCAGTAGGGGAAACCTCCGTCTGAATTCTGTACCTTTGCCCAAGAGCGTATTTCGTTTGCGGCGACTGAGGCCGGGTCTTTTACCTCTGTGTTAAGGTCAAAAATCTTTATGTAGTCGCCAAAGGCCACCAAAGGAAGTACTGCTGCCGAACGCTGTTCCATGCAGCCGTAAGGATAGTGGAAGACATAACCCACAGCTTCGCGCAGGACTCCCAGCCTTGTCGGATCAAGCTGAACATAAAGGCTACCCCTTCCGTCTTCTGCATCTCTCGGCAGAATGATTGTCTCTTTTGCAGACGCCTTGCCTTCTTTTATTCCCGCTGCATCACGAACTTCGCCAATCGTGGTTACAGCCTCAAAGATATAGGGCTTTTCTATTTCCAGAGGAACAAAAATCTTTTCGTTTATAAGGTCGCCGGTAACGGTGTATTCAACCGTAATCCAACCCTGCTGCTCCGCCTTTATGCTGAACATAAGGGGCTGCGTGCTTTGACCCTTAACGGAAACAGTCTTTTTGTTTTCTCCTTGGACAGAAGCTTTTCCCGGAAGCTTTTGTACAGAATCTTTTGTCTGCTCACCGTTGGCTTTTTCCACGCCGCTGTAAACATTCATTGCAACTGTTACGTCGTGGTTTTGTGTGTCAAGGTTTGTAATGGTAACGCCTGCCTCTCCCTTGTCGTCCAGGCGCAGTTTTCTTGGCAGAACCTGGCGCACGGAAATTGGCTCTGCAACGTCAAGCTCTTCTTCTGCCCTTGCAAAGAGGTTGTCCTTAATGCCAACTGCCGTTACGCGGTAGGTTGTAAGCGAGTCGGGCAGGGTGAATGTTACTGTAACGTCTCCGTTTGCATCTGTTACCAAATCTGGGCGGAAGACTGCGGTTGAAGCAAAGTTCTTGCGCACTTTTAGGGCCGGGGCTGCCTTTTCCTTAGACACCATGACGGCACCGTCTGCCATTGCCGCAGTATTTTTTGCAGACTTCATCATCATGCGGGGGGCTGCTGCCGATTCACACATCATTAGTTCTTCAACACATTCATCTTCTACTGCATCATCAGACTCTTCTGCATGGTCAATCAAAAGCTGGCGGGAATCTCCACCATAGGCGCGGTCGGGGAAGAGATATTTACTATAGAAGACTTCGCTTGGGTCCTGAATGTGGTAGCCAATCAGATCAAGAACGCCACGGTCTGCCGCAATAAGTGCCAGTTCCGCATTTGCAAGAGGCTGTCCGTTGCGGGATGCGTGGAGTGTAATCTGTGCCTTGTCGCCTGCACGGTAGGAAGGCTTGTCCATCTTTATCTGAATGTCAAAAGTCTTGGTCTTTAGGTCTACGTTAAGGGCTGTAACGCCAAAGTAGCCCTTGGGTTTATCTGTATCCCTTTTTTCCTCTGTAGCACCGGTGTTTCCGTTCTGCCTTGTTGAATAGGATGAAAGAGAAACATAGATTACAGGGGCATAGCTGTCCAAAATGGGTACAGATATTACGGATGTTGGCTCTGTAATGTTCAAGATCTTCTGGGAGAGGATTGTTCCGCGTTCTACCGTCATAAGGTATTTGCCGCGTGGAAGTTCGCTTTGAACCATGATTTGGGCAGAATCGTTTACTGAATACTCAGCCTTGTCTGGGGTAAGGCCAATCTGCTGCTGGTTTTCCGTGTGCCAGTACCAGTCGCTGCTTGTAACATAGAAATTTCGTTCTGTGATTACATCGCTGCCGTTTGCATCTTTTGTGCTTAGGCGCAGGGTGTAGCTTCCGCCTTTTTCTGGAACTAACGAGAATTCATTGCCGTCTGTAATTACTAACGAACGTTCGTCTTCAAGAATGTCTTCGCGTTTCCAGTTGTAAGAAACGTATCCGTCGCTGCTAAGGCTCTGTGTTCTTTTCCATTCTTCGCGCAAAAGCTCAAGCTTTATCTTGCCGTCTTTGGGCAGTAGGCTCTGGGCTGCGGCTTTTTCTTCCGGGGTAATGCACACATAGTCAAACTTTAAGGTGTCGCCCTTTTTGGCAAAGCCCTTGATGTTTTTTGCGTTGCTTAGGCCAATGTAGAATTTTGCCGGGTGAACCAAAACAGATGTGCTTGTGCTAATGGCCTGGTTGCCGGAATCTGTTACCCTTGCTTCCATTGTGTAAAGATAGGGCGTAGCGGGTGCAACTGTACCCTTTTCTGTACCCGTGTTGTGGTTGATTGTAGCTTTGCCTTCTGCACTTAAAGTTCCGTTGTCACTTTCGCGCAGGTAGCTGTCACTGGCAGACTTTTTAGGGCCGTAGGTGTAGCTTTTGTATGCAGGCGTATGTGCGCTAAAGGACTGCTTTTGGCGGGTCCATGTTGAAGAATATGTGCTGTTGTCCAATGCACCGCCGCCTAAATAAGATGCGCTAAGTTCTGCAGAAAGGGTGTCTCCCCTGTAGTAAGTTCCCTGTGGAACAGATGCTTCTGCCTCAAAACGCAGCTTTTCAAAGAACTGCACTTGAACCCTACAATTTTCTTCCGTCAGACCGCCAGCAAGATGCCTCTGGTAACGGATGTAGTAGTCGCCAGGCTTTAGGTCTTCCGGTAACTTAAAGGAACCAGATGTTGTGCCGTTTGCGCTTAGAGTGCCGCTGGTCTTGTAATAGCTCTTGTTGCTGTTCCAGCTCTGGTCAACAAGGGTAATGGTGTATTCAGCATCCTTTCCGCGCGGAACACTGTATTCTTCTTTGTAAAGTGTGCGGTCAATCAGTTTGTAGCTTACGGTTTCGCCGGGTTTGTAAAGTCCGCGGTCTGTAAATATGGTGGCAACCATTTGTTCGCGGGCAAAACCGTCTATGTCTCCCTTGTCCACATTGCCGGAAGACCACCAGAATCCGTTTTCGGATGGGTTGAACATTACGCGGTCGTCAGAAGTTTTTGCTTCTATATAAATGAGGTTGTTGGCGTAGCTAAGGCGCTTTCCGTCTTCGTTGCTCTGAAGTGCGGCCAGCAAGTCGTTCTTGAATTCTATTATGGCAACACCTTCGCTGTCTGTTGTTGCGCTTGCAAAGGTTGCATAGTTTTTGGTGAGTACGTTTGCATAGCCTCCGTTGCGTTCGTAAACATCGCTGTATGGAACAATCTTTACGTTAACGGTTGCATTGGGTACAGATTTACCCGTAGAAAGGCTTGTTACCATGACAACTGCGCGGTTGTAGGCATAGCGTACGGTAAGGCCCAAATCTGTTACCTGAATTATCTGCTCGTTGGTGTAGTCATCAAGTTCCGTGCGGTATTTCTTGGTTCTCCAGTCCTGCCACTTGCGTTCAACATTGACCTTAGCCTTAAAAAGGACGGCTCCTCGGTACTGGTTTCCAACCTTCTGCAAATAGTCGCTGAGGTCTACGGATTCCGTAATTCTCTTGTTCTGGGGAATCTTTGAAACGTCAAGGCTTATTGTCTTGCCACGTTGGGTAGATTTGCTTCCGTCTGCATTTGTCAAAGGTTCAATCCTGTAGGAAGACGGAGACTTAATGTTCTGGTGGGTAAATACAATCCTTGGCGTAAACTGGCTTTCCAATGTCTGAAGCCCAGAATTCTTAAAGGACACAAAGCTTTCCGCATCGGGCACTTTTATTGTAAAGGAATAGTCCTTGTCCAGCTTGCGGCCGTAGATGTCTTTTAGGCTGGAAGAGACTTTTAGCGTATATGTTTCATTGTAGTCAAAGGGCAGACCAAAAATCAGGAGTGTCTGTCCCTGCACCAAAAGGTTTTCTTTTGTAACTGTGGCTTTCTTCTTTTTACCTTCTGCGGTTATGAACTGGGCAAGCTCTGCTTCACTTTCTTCCTTTAATATAGAAGAAAATGTTAGGCGTACGGGCTTGTCGTACTGGCGGGAGAGCCACCTTATGTTTTCTGAGCAGTCCTTTATTACAAAGGGGATAAGCGTATGGAAGCTTCTTGAGCGGTTTGCGCTTGTGGGGTAGCAGTCCTTGTCTGCCATTGACCCCTTCTGCAGCGTAACGGTTATCTGCCTGTCTTCTGCTGGGGTTTCCTTTAAATGAAGCACAAGGGTTTTTTCGCCGTCATTCAAAGCGGAAAATTTGTAGGTGGTATTTTTGTTGTCCGTAACTGTTATTGTCTTTGAAACAACAGCTGCGTTTACAGGCAGGTTAAAATGAAGGGCTATGTCTTTTGCAAGTTCGGGCGGAACGCTTGAATTGTCCACATAGCGGCCTTCCTTATAGGCAGCGTAAGCGGGCTGTATGGAGTTGAGCTTTAATTCTTCTGTATGAAAGGTATATTCCAGTTTGCCGGAAATCTTGTTTCCCTTTTTAGACACAAGATTAGGATTTATGCGCAGAGTATACTGTTTTTGGGGTACAGTTTTGTCCGTGCTGTCAAAAGAGAGTACAGATGTACCCTTCCAGCGGAAAACCCCTTTAAGCGGCGGTTCAATGGAAAACACGTAGCTGGAGCTTTCCTGTTCGCCAAGTTCCTTTAGGGCAACAACAGGTTCAGAAAACTGAATCTGTATAGAAGGGTATTCAACCTGTGAAGGAAGCTCTCCCTCCGGGGTCATGCTTAGAACCGTAAAAGACTTTGCGGAAGCATCCTGCGAATTGCCCTTGGACTTGCTTTCCGTTCCCGATGCCGTAATACAAGTAGACGAAGCAATAATAATTCCCATCAAAATACCTGCCAAAGAAAAATTCTTTTTCATATATACCACCTTTGTATTTTAAATGACTGTAGCGGTGTTTAGTTACTGGTATTTTAACACGGAAATTTATTTTTATGTGCATTTATGCAGAAGAAAATTGAATTCCCATATTTTATTTGTCCCACACCAAGAAACCATGCTATAATAGACCTATGACAAAAGTCTTCAAAGCGTTTCTAATGCTAACTGTAGTTTTAATGGCCTTTTCCTCATGCAAGAAAAAATTGGTTCAGGCGGCTGAATCAAATGATGGCGCAGAAAAATCGGCGGCAAATTTTACGATAGGATTTTCCATAGACACGCTTGCAATTGAACGCTGGCGGCGCGACTGTGACGTTTTTCTGAACACGGCAAAAGACCTTGGCGCAGACGTAATTGTCCAGAATGCGGGCAACAGTGTGCAGGAACAGCAGAAGCAGATAGGCTACCTTATAAACAGAAACGTAAAAGCCATTGTCATAGTACCAAAACAGGCGGACTCCCTTACCGAATGCATACGGCTTGCAAAAAGCAAGAACATTCCCGTCATCTCTTACGACCGCCTAATACTCAACGCGGACATAAGCCTTTACATTACGGTAGACAGTAAGGCCGTGGGAACCCTCATGGCAAAGGAACTGCTTACGCGGAACTCAAAGGGAAAGTGGTTCTGCTTTTACGGCCCCCAGGAAGACTACAATATGTCGCTCATAAAGCGCGGCGTGGAAAACCAGATAAAGGGCGCACCTGTTTCCATAAGCCTTGTCTATTATACTGACGGATGGAACTATGACCTTTCCTACCAAAAGATGATAGAGCTTATAAAAGAAAAGAACCTGCCGGATGTGATTGTTGCGGGAAACGATGCCGTGGCAAACAGCATAATTCAGGCGCTTGGCGAATTTTACCCGGAAAACAACATTCTTATTGGCGGACAGGATGCAGATATTGCCGGTTGCCAGAATGTTGTGTCTGGAAAACAGACGGTAACAATTTATAAGCCAATCAACGAGCTTGCCCAGAAGGCGGCAGAAATAGCATGTTCGCTTGCGCAGGGGAAGAGCGTGGAAGAAGCCTCTGGTACAAAGGATGTAATAGACAACGGATATGGCGAAATACCTGTCCTGTGGATGCAACCTGTGGCCGTTACCAAAAGGAACATGGACGAAGTTATAATAAAAAGCGGCTTCCACACCAAGGACGAAGTCTACCGCGAATAGGATGCTTTTCTTCTTTTTTTGGACCATACTTTATTTGCTAACCCGCTTTCCAGGGTTCCGCGCTAACCGCGCTCCATTGCTACTGGTGCCGGCCCTTCGACGGTGCTCAGGGACCGACCCCAGTAGCAACGGCAACGGGTTGCAAGCAACCCTGCCGCCCTTCCAATCGGGGGTAGGCTTTTTTTTGCAGAAGAAAAGTTGGCTTTGCTTCTGCTTTAATTTGACGTAGCTTTTGCGCGGTATTCCGTGGGGCTAACGCCAAACCTCTGTTTAAAGAGTTTGCTAAAATAGTTCTGGTCATTGTAGCCAACACCCGCCGTTATTTCCTTTATAATCATAGAGCTGTCTTTAAGAAGTTTCTTTGCCTTTTCCAGCCGCATAGAAGTTAGGTAGTTTATAAAAGTGTCCCCGGTTTCTTCCTTAAAGAGCTTGCTTAAATAGAATGGGCTTACGTTAAGCGTCTGTGCCAGCGGTTCAAGCCCCTGCAAGTCTGCAAGATGCTCTTCTATATAAACAAGGGCCTTTTTTATGATGGGGTTTTCCGTCTGCGACTTAAGGTTTTGAATTTCCAAGGCACATTCCATGGAACGCTCTGCCAAATACTGAATCTGTTCCTGAACGGAGTCCGTCTTTTCAAAAAAAGAAAATGCGCTGTCTATTGCGGGATTTTTGTAGGAAGGGTTCAGCTCAACAACGGCATTTTTTTCCTGTATGACAAGCTCAAAAAGCGCACCCTTAATTTTATCCGGTTCGTCTTTGTGCTCGGCAAGGATGGATGTAGCGCACTCACGGGCATATTCTCCGGCATTTGCACTGTCTCCCAGGCGGATGCTTGTCAAAAGCTTTTGGGCAGGTTTTGCCGTCTGCGAATTGCCCTGCTGAATGTTCTGGAGACCGGAAAATTCAATTCCACCGGAAGAGTCTATCTTGTTTAAAAGGACTGATGCCGCGTTGTAGGCTTTTTGTGCATCTTCTATGTTATGCTCTATTCCGCTAACGCCAATTTTAATTTTTGCGGAAATCTGTATGGAAAGAAGGGTAAAGAGTTCGCCCATAAGTTCATGCTGGATTTTTTCGGAAAAAGAATCCATGCCGCCGGATGCAAGCGGAAAGAATATTGTTACGCGGTTACCCATAAAGGAACCGATTATGCACCTGCACTTGGAAGAAAGGATTTCCCTTATCTTTTCGTAAACAGAGCCGCGGTTGTTGGGAGCCGTGTCGGGAACTTCAAGGCAGGCAAAGAAGTAGTCGCTGTCCGTAATTCCAAAGTAGTCAAGGTAGTCGGTAAAGTCCGTGTTGCCGTTGTTAAAGATGCAGGAATAGATAAAGTCGCTTTCCACCATGGGCGAGACAACGTTAAGCTTTTGGTGCAGCTTTATGGAATCCGTCTGCTTTCCGCGCTCATCGTCCACTGCATTCATTGCGTCGCGTACCGTCTGGATTATAAGGTTTCTGTTAACAGGCTTTGTAAGGTACTTGAACGCCCCCATGTTGAGTGCCTGCTGGGCATACTGGAATTTGTCGTAGGCAGTAAGTATTATTACGATGATGTTGGGGTTCATCTGCTTTATAAGGCTTACTGCTTCAAGTCCGCTTATTCCGGGCATGCTTATGTCCATAAAAAGAATGTCTATGTTCTTGGAGCGCACTTCTTCCAATGCCTTTGTACCGGAGTTTGCGGTAAAAATCTTTACCTGCTCGGCAAAGTTTTTGTTCAAAATCATGGTAAGAGAATCTGTCACAATTTTTTCGTCATCGGTCAATAAAATGTTATACACGGTTTTCTCCTATTTGAATTTGAGACGGTATCTTTATGTTGAACATAGTTCCGTTTCCGTCCAGGTTTTCCGATATGCTAAAAACGTCTGTGCGCTTAAAATAAATTTGCAGGCGGGAAATTACGTTTATAAGGCCAGTTGAAACATGGGTCTTTTCCTGCATGGTTTTGTCCTGAACCAAGACGCCACCGCTTTCTTCCTGGGCAATCTTCATTACGCGTTCTTTTACGCCCTTGTCAAAGCCAATGCCGTTGTCGCTTATGGAAATTAGGATAAGGTCTTCCTGCTTTTTTACGCTGATTGTAATGCGGCCGTTTTCCGAGACACCGTTAAGGCCGTGCTTGATGCAGTTTTCTACGAGCGGCTGCAGAATCATGTTGGGCATTTTTACGCTTAGGGTTGACTCGTCAATGTCCTTTACAAATTCGTAGCGTTCCCCAAAGCGCACCTTCATAATGTAAATGTAGTTGTCCAGCATGCCAAGCTCTTCGCTGATTGTGGCATCGCTTCCGGGGTGCTGTATGTTGTAGCGCAAAAAGTCTGCAACCTGTTCCAAGAAGTAGCATGTCTTGTCCGCCCCTTCCATCATGGCAAGCTGTGCGCCAGTGTTCAGCGTGTTAAAGAGGAAGTGGGGCTTAATCTGGTCCTGAAGCGCTTTTAGGTGGGCATCCGTGTACAAGGCCCTCATTTCTATTTCTTTTTCCCTAAGCTCGTTTTCGTGCAGGGCTTTTTCCCAGATTGTGTCTACGTATTCCCTTATGGAAATTATCATGCTGTCAAAGGCACGGCAGATGTTTCCTATTTCGTTCTTACGCTTGTTCTGGAAGAGGGGAACGTCAAAGTCTCGCTCGGCAACGCGGAGGGCAACGGAAGAAATTTGCTTTAGCGGCGTTGTTATGTGTGCAATGTGTATGTAGAGCAAAAGGGCTGTGTTCAGCAATATCATGATGACTGCAAAAATTGTGCGGTGGATAATCTGCTGGGTCTTTGCATTGCTCTGGTTGTAGTTTGCTGCATTCATCTTAAAGTAAAGCATGTTAAGGTTCATAATCTCGTCATACAAGAATGAATAGCAGTCCAAGGTCTTTATATAGTAAAGGTCAGCATCCTTTGAATTGTTTGCACGGCGGGCAGCAATGGCCTTGTTGCTTAGGGCAAAAAAAGAATCGGAAAGCATTTTTATTGTGTATTCTTTTTGCTCATTGTAGACGGTTGAAGGAACGCTCCTTAGTTTTTCTGCACCGCTTTCTGCGGCGGCTTCAAAGTGGTAGTACTTGTCTATGCTTTCAAAGGTTCTGTAGCTCATGTAGGATTCCATGGCGGCTTCCGTCTGCTCTAGGTTTGTAAGGTAGGCGTCCAGTTCTGCATTTGTACTGAATGAATTTTCTGTTTGCCACATAACGCCCATAACTAGAGTGGAAAGATAAAGCACAATAAAAAGCGTAAGTACAAAGCTTGCAAGAACGCTAAGCATGAGGCTTGTCCGAAGATTTAAATTCTTTAGAAAATTGTTCATTCCTTAACTTCCCGAAGCTTCCTGCCTTAGCACTTCTATTTCTGCGGAAACATAGCTGTTGGCATAGCCGTTGTTTATGTATTCAAAAAGTTCTTCCATGGCCTTTTGACCTATGTTGCGCGTCTTTACCGAAATTAGCTCCGTAACGATGTTCTTTTCAAAATAGGAGTGGCAGTCGTCACTGTCTCCAAAGCCAAGGATTTTTACCTTACCGGAAAGATTTAAGTCGCGGACGCTTTGTGCCGCAAGAATTGTGTTTTCTTCCGAAAGTGGAACCACAAGCTCTAGTCCTTCCTCAGATGCAAGCCTTTGCCTAAGGTAGTCTTCTTTGGAAAAGTTTGTTTCGCTTATGACCGTGATTGTTTTTATTATTATTTCCGGATGCTCATTGGAGATGATGTTTATTAGGGTGTTCATCATGGTGCTGTAGCTGGAATTGTTGCCCTGGGCAGAAGTAAGGATAATGACCTTTTTGCTTTTTCCTATAAGCGAAATAATTTCGTTGGCGGTAATTTTGCCCAGCTCGGAAAAGTTTACGCCTATGAATGAGAGCTGCTGCAAATTTGGCAGATAGTTTCCTATTGTAATAAGGGGAATGGGGGTGCCGTTGCGGTTAACAGGTACTTGCAGTGGCTCGTTGCCGCTTATGTAGGCAATAACACCGTCTGCACTAAGGTATGAGGCATAGTCAAAAAGCGACTGCATTGGAATTTCCTGAGCCTTTGATTTTCCGGTGTAAACTTCCACCGCCGCATTGTAGTTTTCGGAAACATCCATTGCACCTTTGGCAACCTGGTTTAAGTAAGTGCCGTTGTCGCTTTTGCCAACGACAAGGATGTTGTATCCGCGGGAAGATGCCTGTGATTCCTGTGAATTTACCACGGATTTTAGGGACAAAAACTGAATTCCCAAAAAAACGGCAAAAATCAGGATTATTGCTATTAAAAGAGACTTTACCAGCGTATTCAGTATTTTTGAATTGAAATGCAGCATTGCCTTCTATTGTATCATATAAACACGGAAGTTTCAAAAGCGGTTTTTACAGGGGATATCCCCTAAGAACCCCAAAATTGTTAAGAAATATATTAAAAATGCTTCTATGATTTAAATCAACCTACGCCGCCATGGAGGGGCCCGCGCAAGCGGGTTGCGAAGCAATGGAGCGGGTAGGGCCCCGCGGAACCCCGGAACGGCGGTGGCGCAAAGGCATTTACGGTCGAGTTAGCCAAACAATAATATGGTAGAGCATGCAGGACTTCGTCCATAAAAGTACCGTCCGAATGAAATTCAAAATAAAATTTTTGGCAACTTATATGCCTTACTTGTTAAAATGAAAAAAAGGTGGCATAATAGATTTGAGGGGTATTTATGTCTAAAAAAAAGATTGATATACAGGAAGCTGTTGACCAGATTGCACAGACTGCGGAAGAATTGGGCGAAAAAGCAACTGAGGCCATAAAGACCCATCTTAATATTCCTTCTTTTGGTGAACAAAGCGCGGACAGAAGGCAAATTCAGGAAGACATACGCACTGTTTTGCAGAGCCAGTGTGAATTTTTTGCCAGTGGCCAGACTTTACCCGTTGCATGGCGCATTGAGCAGCTAAAAAAACTCTATGATTCAATCAAAAAATACGAAAACGACATATATTCAGCCCTTAATGCAGATTTGCTAAAAAATCCCTTTGACTCTTATGCCACGGAAATAGGAATTGTCCTTTCCGAAATTTCCTATGCCCTTCGCAATGTGAAAAAGTGGGGAAAAATAAGGAAAATTTCCTCTAAATTCTTTATGTATCCTTCCAAGAGCAAGGTCTTTCCAGAGCCATTTGGAACTGTTCTTGTAATGTCTCCGTGGAACTATCCCTTCCAGCTTAGCCTTACGCCCCTTGTTAGTGCCATTGCGGCCGGAAACACGGTTGTTCTAAAAACCTCTGAATTTTCCAAGGCTACAAACCAGGTTATACGCCAGATTCTTTCTGAATGCTTTGAAAGCAACTATGTTACTGTAATAGAGGGCGGTTCCGTTGTAAACCAGCTTTTGCTGCACGAAAAGTTCAACTTTATCTTCTTTACCGGAAGCCAGACCGTTGGAAAAATCGTTATGGAAAGCGCGGCAAAATTCCTTACGCCGGTGTGCCTGGAACTTGGCGGAAAGAGCCCCTGTATTGTGGAAGAAAGTGCCAACATTCCTGCTGCAGCAAGGCGCATTGTCTGGGGAAAGCTTCTTAACGCAGGGCAAACTTGTGTTGCTCCAGATTATGTTCTTGTCCACGAAAGCAAAAAAGACGAATTCTTGGCGGCTGTTAACGCTGAAATAACCAGGCAATTTGGCGAAAATCCTTTGCAGAACGAAGAATACGGCAAGATTATAAACAAAAAGCACTTTAACCGCCTAATTTCCATTGCACCGGAAGCGCAGAACGACCTTGAGGCGGAAAAGATTGCGCCCACAATACTGGATTTGGGGCCGCTCGGAGGGGAAAAGGCATCGCGCCATCCTTCCATGCAGGAAGAAATCTTTGGGCCTATAATGCCTGTCCTTACTTACGAAAATCTTGAAGATGTTATCTTGTACGTAAATTCCCGTCCTACACCACTTGCCCTTTACCTCTTTGCAACGGAAAAGACCGTCTGCGAAAGCGTAATAAAGCGTGTTCAGTTTGGCGGTGGCTGCATAAACGACGTAATTCTTCATATTGCAAACAACCGCATGCCATTTGGCGGCTTTGGAGAAAGCGGCATGGGACAGTACCACGGAAAGGCTGGCTTTGACTGCTTTACCCACTACAAGAGCATGGTCTTCCAAAAGGAAAAGGGCGACTTTAACATGCGCGTAACTCCGCATAAAAACCGCCTGTCTTTTGTTAGGAAGATACTAAAGTAGGGTTGACGGTACAATTTTTTCTTTTTTCTTTCTCTTTTGGCAGCAGATTTTTGCTTTTACCGTGTATTTTTTAAAAGAACCTTCCATCGCTTTTGTTACCCGCTTTGCGGGGTTCCGGCTTTCGCCTCCATTGCTTCGCAACGGCTGCGCCGCCCCTCCAATCGGGGCTGGGATGATGGGGGGGGGGGAGGAACTTGACCTAAGGGATTTTTCGTATTACGGTAAAGTTATAACAGATATGAAAAAGTTTTTAAATCATCTCTTGACAGTAATCTTGTTAGGAGCCAGAATTCTCAATTCTCTGTCGGCAATGAATGACGAACTTGCAAAAGTGGATTTGACAGATAGCCAAAAAAAGTAAAGACAAAGCCCTTGTGACTAGGCTGTATTTATTTAATCATAGATGACTAATCTGTTCTTTGAGGCTATTGAAGGAACAGATTGGCCTGATTTTATATGTAATTTATTAGTCATTTTGTTGTGATATTGGGGTACCGGGATATGTTGTTCCTGTTCCATTGATTTGCCCTGTAAATATAACACCGGTGTTTATATAGTAATTAGGTGCCATGATGCTAGCTGTGTTTCCTGTAATAGTTGTTGAATTCCAAGTTAATGAACAATCTGTGCTGCCGCCTACAGAAGGGGAGACAAAAATGCCGCCTCCCATAGTAGAACTGCTATTACTCTTTAATTCACCGCTTGTTAGCGTTAATTTTCCTGAAGAATATATACCGCCACCAAAGCAAGAACCGTATGTTGTAGAAGCTGTGTTGCTGTTTATTGATCCACCTTCCATGGTCAGTTCCCCAGAATTATTGATATAAAAACCGCCACCCATAGCACCACCACCTGGTATTATACCAGAAGTATCAGAAGCGGTATTGCTGATTATCGTGCCACCCGACAGTGTCATTTTTCCATTGGTAATATATACACCTCCACCCGTAGAAGCTATTGATGAAGAAACTATATTTGCTTTTATTGAGCCGCCCTCCATGTTTACATTTCCGTTTTCATATATAAAAAGACCACCGCCAGAAACACCCAAGGTTCCTGAACCTGCAGAAACCATATTATTGCTAATTTCTGCCGTTCCGCTAATGCCGAGGCTTCCTTTTTTAATATAAACGCCTCCACCGAAAATATAAATTGCAGAATCAGAATATACTTTATTGTTGGAAACAGAACCAGAGCTAAAGGTCATTGTGCATTCTTCAGCAAAAATGCCACCGCCACTTTCATTGGATGTGTTGTATTTAATGGTACAGCCACTGATTGTGCAATCTGGTTTTTTTGTGCTTAGGCCAGAACGATAAGGGCCAACATAAAGGCCTCCGCCATATTGTGTAGCGGTGTTTCCGTTTTCATAAGTAGACCCGCCTATTGTTCCACCGGAAAGGGTAAGGTTAATACCTTGGGTAGAAATTCCGCCACCAAGTTTTGCCGAGTTCTTGCTGATTGTTCCACCGGACATTGTGAATGTACTTGAAGAAGATGTGCTTATAGCAACTAGTGCAATACCGCCACCGTATTCAGCACCCCAACTTCCTGGAACAAGCGTATTTTCTGAAATAGTTCCGTCTGTCATTGTCATGGAGCCGTAGCAGAAAATTCCGCCGCCATAGGCATTTTTATCAATAGTAGAAGAGGAAGGGATAGTAGAAGAGTCTGCCGTGTTTTGTATTACTTTGCTTCCGCTACCAGACAAAGTTAGGGAGCCACCATCATTTACAAAAATACCGCCACCCATTCCTGTGCTAACGGTAGATTTTGCAGTATTACTTTGTATTATAGAATCTGTTATTTGTGCGGTACAGCTATCGTCTATAAAAATTCCACCTCCATGAGCTGCCTCATTGCCTTCTACGGTACTTTCTTCCAGGGTCAAACTTGAACCATATGAGTTATAAATTCCACCACCCCATCCGTTTGAAGAAGAATCAGCAGTTGCCTTACATCCGCTTATCGTACAGTTTGTAAGCGTTAAAGTTCCAGCGTTATAGATGCCGCCACCATGTCCGCTGGTATTTGTGCAGTCTGTTACCTTAACATATTCTGCTTCCACTTCTGTACCGTTGTATATTGTAACAGGACCAGCTGATATTGAGCTTGCCTCGAAGGACTTGAATTCCAAATTCTTAAGCGTTGTGTCGCATTTGAATGTTATAGACTTCCCGTTACCGTTTACTTGTTTTGTGTCTGAGGAATCTTCTGGAACTTTTCCTGCAATGGTAAGGCCTGGAACATCAACTACGATGTTTTGCGATTCGGTAATTGTGTCTTGGACTTTGATGATGTAATCGCCTTCTATTAATTCATAACATTCTTTTGCAACTGCAACCGCTTTGTATAGAGTTGCAAATGGGGCTGTCGCTGTACCAGTACCTGTATCATCATCTGCGCCTGTGCCGCCAACATAAATTATTGCGTCATCACCGGAAATAGCTAAAACCGCACCATTTTTGGCAGTCTTGTATACAAGGGAATATCCAGAATCTGTGGGTGTTGTAAAATAATCTACTTGAGCTTCTGTAGCTTTTATGGCAAGGTCGCCAAAAGCAAAATGTGAAGTATCAGACGGATCTGTATTCAATTCAACTGTAATAGGACTTGCCGTTGTGAACGATGTGCCTATTTCCAAAGGATTGTCTTTAGAGCTTAAATAAATTTTGCTATTAGATGAAATGCTTCCGTCAAGCGTTAACTTACCAGTCCCAGAAACACTAATTCCCCCCAGCCCGCTAAAATTCAAATTGGAAACTTCCGCCTCGCCACCTATTGTAAGGGAATCGTGGCTAGAGCCGCCGCTAACTGTTACCGCAGAAGAACCCTCACTTGTAATGGAAGCCTTTTTGCCGGAGTTTAATGTTGTTGAACCGCCAAGCGAAACGTTGTCTCTTACAAATATTTCAAATTCGGTTGATGCCGCTGCTGATGAATTGTTTACAATGGTAACTGCCTGATTTAAGGTTTTTACCGGGTTAAAATAAGAGCCAGAGCCGGATGCCGAGCCAGAAGAGCTTACGTAAATTGTTGTAAGTTCTGCATCTGCTAAAAGAGTGTCTGTTATTTGTATGTCTCCGTCAGATACATATACCGCGTCTTCAAAATTGTCTGTAGTTAAATTTGAATATACGTTTACAACTTCGTTTATGCGGTAAAGGATTGCGCCAGAACAGTCTGTTTCTGAATAGAAAAGAAATTCAACCTTGTAGGAACCCGGATTTACATTTGCTTGAGACCAGAGCCAGTTGCTTGTTGTGTTTGTAGTTGTTGAAGTAATTCCGCTGGTTAAAGGATTTACCTTTATGCTCTGAATGTTTGTGCTAGGGTCGCAAGAGAGGGTAAGGCCAATGCTTCCCTTTCCCGTGGAAGACGAGCTAGCATAGTTCAAAACAAGGGGATCGCCTAGAGAGACGGAAGGAGAATCGCCTGTAAGGGGTACGCTAACAGCGCTCTTGGTTGCAAGTACCTTTGTACCCGATGAATCTTCGGCAGATGCGGTTAGTGCCCATGTGCCGCTTGTTAAGCTAATTGTAAAAGTTATTGTGTCGCCGTCAACAGTAATGCTTCCGCCAGAAGATGCCTCTGAACTGTTAAATTCTATTACAGAAGAGCCGGATGTTGCCTTTATTTTGTAAACAAGGGGCGTGGGGGCAGTAGGAAAAGCCGTGCGCCCAGAAGAATTGCTTTTAAAAGCAGAAGGTATTGCACCAGAAAATTTGATGGATCCAGACAAAAGAACACTTCTTTCTGAATTTGCAGAAAAAGCAGCGCCTCTTTCTTCCGGGGCAGAATCTGGCACAGAAAAAGAACACCCGGTAAGCAAAGCCACTGCAGCAAGAGGAAGTAAAAATGTCTTCATAAAAATACAGCGCACTTTCATCCCTTTTTAATATTAATTATAGCATTTTCTAAGCTTTTTGGCTATGGCAAATAATATTCCCTCCCCCGCAATTTGAGAATTGTTTTCATATTGACAAAAAATTGTTTTTGGTATAATTTGAAAATCGTTCTCAAATTAAGGGCTTATGAAAGCGGAATACAAGACAAGGCAGCAGGAATTATTGACCTCTTACCTAAAGCAGATGCAGGGAAAGCATTTTACTGCGGAAGAAATTTGTTCGCATTTTGAATCAAAGGATATAAGGGTAAGCCCGGCTACTGTTTACCGCTATCTAGAAAAGATGGTTAGGGAAGGGGATGTCCTTAAGATTTTTATTGATGAACATTCGGCGTCGTGTTTTGAATATGTTGGGGACAAGGGCTGTAAGGAAAAGAGCGGGCACTTTCATCTTAAATGCGAGGAATGTGGCACTTTGATTCATTTGGACAGTTCTGAACTTTATGATATGCAGAACTTTCTTGCTAAGAAGAAAGGCTTTAAGATTGATGCGCCAAGAACGGTTTTTTACGGGATTTGCGAAAAATGCAGCAGCAGGAGGGAAGGTAAAGATGAAGAATAGTCTTTGCAAAAAGATTGCTGTTTTTAAGCTTTGCATTTTTATGCTTGCCCTTTTGGCATTTACCGCACTGGCCTTTTCTGGATTTATTCATGCTGGCCACGAATGTTCTGGAGATGACTGCCCTGTTTGCCTTTTGCTGAATACGGCACAAAGGACTTTGCGTTCAATAGAAAGTTATCCAAACACACACTTGCTTTTGCATTTTCTGTTTGCTTTTTTTGCACTTGCATTTTTCTTTTCTAATTCAAATATACAAAAAGAAACTCCTGTTTCCAAAAAAATCCGCAAGAACAACTGACAATTTTTTCTTTGCAAAATTTTCATGGCAGCGGAGGGGCTTGGGCTTTTTCAAAATGCACCTACCCCCGATTGTAAGGACGGGCACAAGCCCGTTCCGACCAAAGGGAGGAATGGAGCGGGTAGGGCCCCGCGGAACCCTGGAAAGCGGGTTAGCAATTTAAGGCTGGTCCAGATTAAAAAAACAAAGATTTTGATTACACAGATTTTATGGAGAAAAAAATGAAAAAGATTTTTACAGCAGCATTTGCTTCTATAATTTTACTTGCCGGAATTGGTACAATGGCAATTGCAAAAACAAGTGCAAAGGCAAATTCAAAGAATGGTTCAAAGATAAAGGTTGTGGCAACAATTTTCCCTGCTTATGATTGGGCAAAAGAGGTTATTGGCAAGAACGATGCAGACCTGACGATGCTTCTTTCCAATGGTGCGGACTTGCACAGCTACCAGCCGTCGGTTCAGGATATTGTAAAGATTTCCGAGAGCGATGTTTTTATTTACGTTGGCGGAGAAAGCGATGGTTGGGTAAAGGATGCGCTTAAGAACGTACGCAACAAGAACATTCAGGTTGTTAACATGATGGAAGTCATGGGTGACAGGGCAAAGGCAGAAGAAGTAAAAGAGGGCATGGAAGCTGAACACGAACATGAGCACGACGCTGAACATCACGATGATGACGAGGAACTTGATGAACATGTTTGGCTTTCTTTGCGCAACGCCCAGCTTTTAACATCTGCTATAAGTGTGGCTTTACAGAAAGCGGATGCAAAAAATGCCGCAAGCTACAAGGCAAATTGCCTGGCATACAACAAACAACTTGCCGCTTTGGATGCCCAGTACGAGAGCGCAGTAAAGGCTGCTTCCAAGAAGACTCTTGTGTTTGCAGACCGTTTCCCATTCCGCTATCTTACAGACGACTATGGCCTTGACTACTTTGCAGCTTTTGTTGGATGTTCTGCAGAAACAGAGGCAAGCTTTAAAACTGTAATGTTCCTTGCAAACAAGAGCGACCAGCTTGGCGTAAACAATCTGCTTGTAATTGAAAATTCTGATCAGAAAATTGCAAAGACGGTAAACAAAAATTCTAAGAATAAGAACCGCGGCATACTTGTTATGGATTCAATGCAGGCAACAGATGCAAAGGCTGTTAAGGGCGGTGCAACATACCTTAAGTCTATGCAGGCAAACCTTGAAGTTTTGAAGCAGGCTTTGAAGTAATTTTTACGCCTGTTCGCAGCCACCATGGAGACGTCACCCTGAACTGCTACGCCATATTCGCACGCACTTGCTACGAATATGGTTTCAGGGTCTGTAGCAAAAAGCATGGCTGTATGTTTTACAGATTCCGGGTCGTGGCCCGGAATGACGGTGGCTGCATATTGCCTGGCACCAAAAATATTACTTGTACTCTCCGGAGAAAATTAAAATGTCAAATATAACTCAAAAACCAGTAATCCTTTTAACAGGATATTTGGGCTCGGGAAAGACGACCGTGCTCAACGAATTTTTAAAGCAGGAAACCCGCCGAATAGCCTTGATTGTAAACGACATGGGAAAGATAAACGTAGACTCCCGCCTCTTAAAAAACGGAGCAAAGGTTGAGCAGTCAAAGCTTGTGGAAATGCAGGGCGGCTGTATTTGCTGCACCTTGCGCGACGAATTTATTGAACAAGTTGAACGCGTTGCATCCGACAAGGATGTGGAAGCTGTCTTTGTAGAAGCATCCGGCATTTCCGACCCATCTTCCATAGCGGGCGGTTTTTTGTATGCGGAACAGGAAAAGGAAATAACAAGCGCATACCTTAGCTCCGTAGTTACCGTTGTGGACGCAGACCGCATTTACAGGGAATTCCTTTCGGCACTGGTAAGGCACAACAGCGGCAAGGACCAAAACGGCCTTGATGACACGGACATAACAAACCTTATCATTGACCAGATTGAATTCTGCGACACAATCCTCTTGAACAAGTGCGACCTTTTGGATGCGGAAAAAGTTGAAGAAGTAAAAGGTGTAATCCGCCAGCTGCAGCCGGAAGCAGAAATAATTGAATGTGTGAACGGCAAGGTGGACTCAAGCCTTATTCTAAAAGGCCAGCACTTTGACTTTGAAAAGGTAAGGGATTCCTCCGCCGTAGAGCGCACCCTTAACCGCGAAGCAGACGAAAGCTGCACCGACGAATATGGAATCTCAAGCTTTGTTTACGAAGAGCGCCGCCCCTTTGACCGCGAAAAATTCTTTGCCTTTATGGAAAAAAATTACCCGCAGGAACTTATCCGCGCAAAGGGCTACATGTGGTTCAGCGACAATGACAAGGAAGTGATATTGTTTGAGCAGGCCGGACACAACGCCACTGTAACAGGATATGCCGTCTGGATTGCCGCCATGCAGGACGGTGAAGGCAAAAAAGAGCTAATGGAAAACTACGACGACGAATATTTTTCCTGGGACGAAAAATACGGCGACCGCATGAACCAGATTGTCTTTATTGGCAAGGGTTACGACGAAAGCCAAATCCGCAAGCAGCTGAATGAATGCCTTGCGGCGTAAGCAGTAAGTTTTTAGGCCGGGACTTTTTAGGACGAAAATTTTCTTTGCTCTACCATTCTGTTCTTGGCTAACTCGACTGTTAATGCCTATGCGTCACCGCCGTTTCGCCCTTCGCTATCCGCTCATACCGGCCTGCGTCCGGTACTGCCGGGGCTCCATGGCGGCGTAGGCTGGGGCGGGATATTTGAATGCTGGAAAGAGGGGGATATTATTTAGGAGGAATTTACTTGTAAAGGCAGTCGGAATATGGTAACATAAAAAGACTGGAGCTGTATTATGGTAACAAATATTCAGGAATGTATTAAACCGATTTCATATATTAAAACTAATGCCGCAGATATGATGAATTTTGTAAATGACAGAAAAGAACCTCTTGTTATTACACAAAATGGAGAGACCCGTGCTGTATTGATTGATGTTGAATCATATCAGGAAATGAAAAATGCATTTAATTTGCTCAAAATGATTCAGTTTTCCGAAATGGATGTGCAGTCTGGTCGAACTAAAAAGGCTTCAAAAGTTTTTGAAGATTTAAAAAGGAAATATAACATTGGAAATTAAAGAAGTTCTTGTTTCTCAATTTGCGGAAGATGATTTGAATGAAATTGCGGAGTATTATTTTTCTTTAAGCCAGAATTATGTTGAAAAAATAGTTTCTGAATTTGAATCTAATATAATGTCTTTAAAAGAGCAGCCAAAAAGAGGAAGAATAGTTCCAGAATTGGACAAACAAGGAATTTCAAAATACAGAGAACTGATTCAAGGTTATTATAGAATTGTTTATGAAATTTCTCACGATAAGGTAATAGTTCATACAATAATTGATGGCAGGAGAAATTTTGAGGATATTATAATTTCAAAGTTGTCTCGCTACTATGGGAACAAATAGATTGATTACGGCATGGCGGAGGATGATGGGTTTTTTGCAAAAGTTGGCATTAGGGCTATTAATTTGCTATATGAGATGATGATAAAACGGTATCCGCAGACCATGGAGTACCGTTTATGGTGCTGCCGGCTAAGATAGTTACAGCATCACGTATATAGCAAAGTGCACCGCTTGTACCTACATTATCTTTATCTTTTCCAGAGGGTGAAGAGGAATCTAGATAGACTTTTATTGTGCCACTAGCAACATATATACCACCGCCGTAGTAGCCTGTATTTTTTTGTATTTCTACGGATTCTTCCATTGTAAATGTACTTGAATCCCCAAAAACATAAATACCTCCGCCATTATAAGAGCCATCTATACTATTGTCATGTATTTTTGTAGTTCCCGTTAATTCAACTGTTGACCGTGAACAATAAATAGCTCCTCCATTTCCCCATGATCCATTATCATGTATATCACAATTTCTTAATTTTATTGTTGAGTTTTCTTTGCAATATATGGCACCTGCATTTGTTCTAGACTCACAATTTTCTATTTCTGCTCCAGTTAAGTCAACGGTACCTCCAATACTGTAAATCCCTGAATGATTAAAACCTGAACTATCACAACTGTCAATAACAAGTCCTTCTTCTGACTTTAGCTTTGCTCCTGATTGGACTGTTATACCAGATGCGAAGTTCTCGCTATCTGTTGAGCCGTTCATAACCGTGCTGTTGTTTATGGTAAGGTCATTACCGTTTGCTATGTTTATGCCTCCTTTTAGGCCGGAGAAATTTATGCTGTCTACTATTACTCCGTCTGCACTAACGTCTATTCTGTAGGCAGATGAGTCGGAACCGCCGTTTATTGTGCGAGGTGTTGTGTCTGTGTCGCTTATTATTTTTATATGTGAAGTTGTTATGCTTAAATTGTCTGAGAGTGTTAGGTCTTCGCAGATTTTTATTTCGTATTCGTTTCCTGCAGTTACTGTGGGCATACCTGATATTGCAGTTAGGGCTTCTTCAAGAGTTGAGAAATCACAGCCGGTGCTGCCAACTGTAAAAGATGTGCCGCCACTGCTTGGTTCTGCGAGGATGCCTTTGTATGGCGAGGTAGAAATGTATTTTATGATGTATTCAGTAATTGGAGTTCCGCTGGTGCTGGTAAGGGTAAATGCATCGCATTGTGCTTCTATAAGTGATGTATTTTCAGAGCCTTTTATAAGTGTATTCTTTGTATCATCGCTTGCATCAAAACTTGATGCATTGTATGAAAGAGGGATGGTATCTGTTCCAGACTGTGCAAAGCTGTCCGCTAATGTAAGAGGACTATTGTATGTATTTAAATAAATTCCGTCTGCAATATAAGTAGCATTTGCAAGGGTTAGTTTTCCTGCTGCATAACAGCCCTTTCCTGAACCGGTAGCTGTATTGCCAGAAATGTCTGTGCAAGAGTCTACTGTAAAATATTTTCCTGATGTAACAGAGATAGCACCGCCGTTTGCACCAGAGGTATTGTTTTTTATTGTCGTATTCTTTACAAAACTGTTATAGCTATCTTGTGAATAAATCTGTAATCCGCCGCCGTCACCAGAGGCTTTGTTATAATGTATTTCTCCATTTGTAATCTGTACAGCAATATGAGATCCTGTATCTGTATTAATTGCACCGCCTGCTCCACTTGCAGCATAGTTGCCGTTTATTTTTGAACCGGTTGCAATAAGGCTTGAATAGTCGCCAAGCATAATTCCACCGCCACCACCTGCGGAATAATTGCCTTTCTTACTTTTCCAGTTGGATTCGGTTGGCAAATCGCTTGGACTTTCGGCTCCGATTGTGCAGTTTTCCATTTCTACAGTGGCTGTAGCTGTAGCCGTTCCTGCTGCATATATTGCTCCGCCAGAGACTGTTGCTTTGTTTTCAGAAACTGTGCACCTTGTTAAAGAAAGACTGCCTGACGAATAGATAGCTCCGCCAGATTGTGCCGTACTGCTTTTTATTGTGCAGTCTGTTAGGGTTACGGTTCCTTCAGAATAGATAGCTCCGCCTTTATCTGTAGCTTTACCAGCATTAATAGTGAGATTTTCCCCTTCAAACTCTGCTCCGCTAGCTACTTCAAGAAGACCACCGTTTTCATAAGAAATGGTTGAGGCAAAGAAATTATTTTTAAGGGCACTGTCTGTCATAGTAACGGAACCACTTGCCACATTTAGTTTTAGGTTATAAAGTTCTATGTCGGTAAAATTTACGGTGCCATTTGTTGTAAAAGAAGAAAGAGTTGAACCACTCATGGTAACACCTGTTATTGTTCGGCTTGTACCTGCTAGGCTACTTTGTATGGTCAGTGTTTTTCCTGTGTTCAATGTTATGTGCTGATCTTCTGTTGTTGTTGCAGAAAGAACAATGATTTTAAATCCATCTGCAGGTGTTGCAGTTGAATTGTTTACAAGGTCTACGGCTTTTTTTAGGGTTTTTACGGGATCAAAGTAAGTACCCTTTCCTCCGTACGAGGTATAGTCGCTGTTGACATAGAAAGTTGTAAGTTCTGCTTCGGCTAAGTGGGCGGCTGTAATTTTTATTGCACCTGTTGCAGAGTCAATGTAGTTTTCGGGGCCGTCAAATTTGTTTGTTGTTAGATCTGGGTAAATATTTACTTTTTGTACCAAAGAGTAAAGGGTACGCATTGTATCATTCAAAAAACTTATTCTGAATGTATGTGGACCTGCTGACAATGGTGTTAAAGCTGTATGCGTATAAGTAAGTTTTTTTACTCCATCGGAGTTGTCAAAAATAGAAAATGCAGTTGGGGCAGCGGCATTGTCTATCTGTACGCTTATATAGCTGATTGGGAGTGTATCTTCAAAAGTTATAGGAAGTGCAACGCTGCCGGTTGTGGCTGTGGTGGTGTAATATTCCAGGACAAAATCTTTGGAAGAATCATCGGGAAAATTGATTTCTTCTGTCTTGCTAAGAAAGATTGTTTCTCCTGATTTTGCATTTATTGTAACATACCACTCACCGTCTGTTAAAGGAATTGAATATCTGTTTGTTGTTGTATTTACAGTTCCTGTGGATGTTGTAGAAGCACTAGTTTTTAATTTGGCGGTTACTTCGTAAGTTAAATCGTCTGGAATTGTGGGGAAAGCTGTTCTTGAGTTGGAAAAAAGCTCACTGTCTGCAATTATTCTTCCAGAAAGAGTTTTTGTTTGGTTAGAGTTTTGTCCAGAATCTTCTGTAACAGATGCGATGTTTGAACAGGCGGCAAAGGTGAGGGCAAATGTTGCTGCAAGGAGTAAAACATTAAAAAACTTTTTTGTTGATAGTTTTCTTGGCATATTTTTACCCTCACGATTTTGTATATATAAGTTCTTGACAATAGGCAGTTCCGTTGAATGTTACGTTAACTACAATTACGTAGTTTCCTGCAGGCCATGCATTTTGGAATTGCAATGCAGTTGATGGACTTGTTGTTGGCGTCATTATTGTTGAAGGGCTTGCGGAATGGCGGTAATCGTATTCGTAGTAAACCTTTATGTCCCAACCGGTAAACTTTGCATCAGGTGCAGTAACGTCTGTTCCGTCTTCCAAGGTGCCTGTTGCGGATATGGTTACCGGTGTTGCTGTGGTTGTTGCAGTGCCAGGTGTTGCAGTTAGGGTAAGCTTTTCGTCCGGGGTGTAGACTGTAATATCTCCAGAAGCTCCGCTGCCTTCTTTGAGTATGGCTTCTCCAGAACTGCTGTCCTTTCTTACGCTGTAGTCGTCGCTCTTGAAGTAGGTTGAAGGGGCTACAGAGCCGTTGTATGTTGAATAGTCTTCGGTAAATATACGCGGGAAAGTTGTATAGGCAGCGGCTGTTAGGACAATCTTATTGGTGCTGCTGCCTGCAAGGCTTCCTTCAATCTTGAGCTTGGTAGAAGTTCCCAATTTAAATGTGAGTCCAGAGACTTTTCCTTTAATGATTATAGGATTTGCATTTATAATGTTGTTGTTTGTAGAGCTAACGTTTTTGAGCGTTACTTTGCCAGTGACAGCTTCTACATCTGTACCGGTTTTTGTAAGAACAACATTTTCCAGTGTCTTATTGGCACCGACTATTTTTTTGGTTGCATCAATTCCTGCTATGGTTGCATTTTTTACTACACAGCCATTATCGATGCTTAGTTTAACATCTGTGAGCGTATGGTTCTGGCAGTTGATGCAGTCTGTGTTAGTTATAGTTGCGTCAGTCTGTTCGGAACCAAGGTCGTCCAGTACGTAGATTGTTCTGACGGCACCAGACGGTGTATCTGAGCCAAGTGGGAACTTTGAGTCCGCGAATCTTATTGTTTTATACGGATGCTCTTTTGTTCCGTCTCCAGAGTCATCGTCTCCGTTTAAGGCACTGACATACATTTTTGTGGGTATTACTTTTACCGAGAATGTTGTTGTGCTTTGTGTATAACCGTCTTTTGTGGCGGTACAAACTATGGTGTAAGTTCCCGGGGCAAGGTTAAGGTTGTAGTCGGAGGTTGTTGTGCCTTCGAATACAGGAGTAGCAGAGGTTGCGCTTTCTGTAACCGTATATTCCACGGTAACGCCGCTTATGCTCTTTGTTACAGGGCCGGTTGCACTTGTTGGGACTTTTATTTTTACCTTGGCATAAGATGAGTCTTCGTCTTGTCCAAGTTTTATTTCGTCAGCCAGTGTTGGCGGTGTTGAAACGCCGGCGTGGGAAGTTCCTGCGGAATCAATAAGGGTTGTAGCTGCAATCGTGTAGGAGTTTGCGGCAGTGGTAGCAGATGACGTAAGTCCTGCTTCGTCTATAAGAGAGATTGTGTAGGCCTTGTCTGTGGTAACAGGGTCGTTGGTTTCGTAGTAGAAAGATTGGTTTGGCACACCAATGGGGAAGGCTTGTCCGTTAGGCTGATAAGTACAGCCGGGCGGAGGTGTGACGGCGTTAATATTGCTCGAATGCAATTTTGTATCTGCAGAACTAATAATAGAGCTAGATACAGAAATTGGAATTGTTGTTGAGCCTATCTTTAGGTATTTTAAATCATTGCAAGTTAGTGGATTCAAAGGAGCGATTGTAAAGCATACGACGTATGTTTTTAGGCCGGTGTCGGTAACTGTCTTTGTGTAGGTAACGGCATTTCCGATTAATGGCGGCACAGAGTTGCAGTAGAGAGGAACTGTATAGGAAGGAAAAGCTGTTCCTGTTTCCGGGTGGGAAAGATCTATGCGAACGCTGATGTTTTTTCCATATTCTGCAGCGGTCAAAAATGATGCAGGATATGTTAGCTCCCATTCCGTTGAGGAAGTCATGTTTAGCGAGATTGATTCTGCGCCTGTAAGGGCAGCACTTGTGGAGTCTACAAGGTAGTAGGACAGGTTTGAGCCTTCCGTAAAGGTGTAGTTCATGGGGTTGTTTACGTGCAGCTTTACTTTTATTTCGCTTGCGGAGCCTACGCAGATATGGCCGTCTTTGTCTTTTGCGGTAGCGGCAGGGGCAGGGGCACCGGATAGGACTGAAAGTATTTCGTGGCTTACTATTTGGGTAACTGTAGAGCCGCGTTCAAAGTATTCGCGTACGGGTTCGTTTATGGCACCGGAAATTTGCGAGCAGGAATTTAGGAGGATCGGGAAAAATATTCCCAGAAAAGAGAAAAATGCTGCTGGCCTAAAAAAACGTCCGAATTTCATAAACTCCCGCTTTACCCTAGCACCACCCTATTATTTCTTTATATTATAAGGCATTTTACATTTAATTTCAACATTTGTTGTATTTTTTGTGGATTATCGGGTCAAGCCCGATAATGACACGCGTTTCTGGTGGTGGCACACGTTTTGCTTGCATAAATTTATCGGCAGGGGGGAGGGAATTTTTCAGAGGAAGCTACGCCGCCATGGAGGGGCGGGCGAAAGCCCGTTGCGCTAGCAATGGAGCGGGTAGGGCCCCGCGGAACCCCGGAACGGCGGTGGCGCAGAGGCATGTTCGGTCGGGTTAGAGGAAGAATGTATGGTAGAGCGGTGTAGGGTACCGTCCAGAAGAAGAGGAAGAGGAGATGGCTTTTACAGACCCTGAATCAAGTTCAGGGTGACGGTCTTTGTTTTGGCTGACGGACTTTGTTTGGGGGAAAGGACTTTGGGGACGGATTTCGTTCAGAGTGACGGACTTTGGGGCTGACCTTCTCCCTTCTCCCTTTTCCCTTCGACAAGCTCAGGGAACGGGCAGTGGGCGGCTCTGGGATTGTTTAGGGGATGGGGATTTGGGCTAGAAGTCGCGCTGGAAGACCAGTTTTCCTGCAAGGAAGGTGGCTTCTATGCGGCCGGTGAGTTTTTTTTCTTCCAGCGGGGTGAATTTTCCTCGGCTTGCAAAGTCTTTTCCGCGGACAGTCCAGGTTTTGTCCGGGTCTACAAGGGTCATGTCTGCTTCGAATCCGGGTGCAATGAGTCCGCGTTTTTTTAGTCCAAGAAGTTCGGCTGGTTTTGCAGACATTAGGGCAGAGAGCTGTTTTAGGGTAAAACCGTTTTCTTTTACAAGGGTTGTGTTGCAGACCGCAAATGCTGTTTCAAGTCCGCTGAATCCCGGGGAGCCTTCTGCTTTGTCCTGCATTGTGTGCGGTGCGTGGTCCGTTGCAATTACGTCCGCGTCTCCTTTTTTTAGTGCCTGTATAAGAAAGTTTCTGTCGGCTTGGCTTCTTAGCGGCGGGTTTACTATGTTAAAGATGTTTTCGCCTTTGGAGGAAAGGCCTATGTGGTGGGGGGTTACTTCGCAAGTTACGTTTACCCCTCGCTTTTTTGCGCTGATTACGGCTTTAAGGCTTTCTTCCGTGCTTACGTGGCAGAGGTGTATGTGGCAGCCTGCAAGTTCTGCCAGGCGGATGTTGCGGTAAGTGGCGGCGTCTTCTGCGGCGGCAAGCAAAGAGTCTGCTTCTTTTAGGTAGGCGGCGGCTTCTTTTTTGTCTTTTGCAGAGGGGCGGCCATTGTTTTTCTTTAGCAGTTCAAGTGCGGCTTTGCGTAAGGGGCGGGCGGCTTGGGCAAGGAAGGGGTCTTCGCTGTGGCAGCTTACGATTAGGCCTTTTTTGGCGGCGGTCTTCATTGCGGCAAGCATTACGCTGCTGTCCGTTACTTCGTGGCCGTCTTCTGTGATTAGTGGAACTTGGGTCTTTTTTAGCTGGTCAAGGTGGCTTATGGTTTTTCCGTCAAAGCGGGATGTTATGCTTACGCTCTGGATTACGTGGGCAAGGCCTGTTTCTTCTGCTTTTTGGTTGTTGGCAAGGGCTTCTTTTTGCGAAGAGACAACCGGGGACGTGTTTGGCATAAGGACAAGGGTTCCAAATCCACCGGCGGCGGCGGCATGGCAACCGGAAACAATGTCTTCTTTTTGCGTCTGGCCCGGGTCGCGGAAGTGGGCATGCATGTCTATGAAGCTTGGGAGCAGGGTTAGCTCTTTTGCGTCAAATGCGGGGATGGAAGGGTCGGCAAGCAGCTTTTTTAGCTCTGTTGATGATGGCATGGAGTGGATTTTGCCGTTTTTTACGAGGATTGCACCCTTTTTGTCTGTGCGGGCATCAACTATGTGTGCGTTGTAAATTAAAAGCTGCTTTGCTGCCATTAGTCTTCTCCTACGGTTCCTGCGGTGTAGAGGGCATCGCAATAGATGCAGCGGTACTGCTTTAGGTTCTTGTCCACCAGGCGGAATTCCTGGGGAACGTAATGCTCTGTAATCGTAATGCAGCGGGGGTTCTTGCAGTGGATTACGTTTTCCACCTTTTCCGGCAGCTCCATCTTGATTTTGCGGACAATCTGGCCGTCCTGGATTACGTTTACTGTGATGTTGGGGTCTATGAAGCCAAGCACGCTGTAGTCAATGTTCAGGATGTTGTCTATTTTGATTATGTCCTTGGTTCCAGTTTTCTTGGAAATGGCGTTTACAATTAGCGCACAGGTGAATTTTGCTTCGTCAAGGCCAAGCCACTTGAATACTTTCCAGCCAAGCCCAGCCTGAATGTGGTCAATTACCAGTCCGTTTTTTATTTCGGCTATATTAATCATTCTGTTTTCTCCTATTTATAGGGCATCTATAGGGCACCTGTTTGCTTACAGGCAGCCGGTCAGCTTTGACATTAAGGCCATTCGTGCGTACATGCCGAATTTTACCTGCTTAAAGTAGGCGGCTCTTGGGTCTTCGTCCACTTCCGGGGCAATTTCGTTTACGCGGGGAAGGGGGTGCAGTACAATCATGTCTTTGCGGGCAAGGCTCATCTTTGCCTTGTCCAGAATGTAGCTGTCCTTTAGGCGGATGTAGTCCTGCTCGTTAAAGAAGCGCTCCTTCTGTACGCGGGTCATGTAGAGGATGTCCAGGTCACCGATAACGTTTTCAAGACGCTCTGCCGTTGTAAATTCAACACCGGCGGGCTGCAGCACGGACTTTATGTAGTATTCGGGAAGCTCCAGTTCCTTGGGGCTTATAAAGACAAACTTGTTCTTGGGGTAGAGGCACATTGCCTTTGCAAGCGAGTGGACCGTGCGGCCAAACTTTAGGTCTCCGCAGAAGCCTATTGTGTGGCCTTCCAGCGTACCCTGCAACATGCGGATTGTGGTAAGGTCTGTAAGGGTCTGCGTTGGGTGGTAGTGGCCGCCATCTCCAGCGTTGATTACCGGGCATGCGCTGAACTGGGATGCCAAAAGGGCAGCTCCTTCTTTTGGGGAGCGCATGGCAATTACGTCTACATAGGAACTTACCACGCGGATTGTGTCTGCAAGGGTTTCTCCCTTTGTGGAAGAAGTGTAGCTTGCGTCTGCAAAGCCTTCTACTGTTCCGCCCAAATGCAGCATTGCCGCTTCAAAAGAAAGGCGGGTTCTGGTACTTGGCTCAAAAAAAAGTGTCGCAAGAATTTTCCCGCGGCACACATCTTGAAAAGAAACAGGATCTACCAAAATCTGTTCTGCCAAAGAACAAATCTCATCAATTTCTGAAACACTTAAATCTCCGGGTTCTATAATATGCCTGCCTTTTAACATCCGGGGCTACCTCCTATTTCCTGTCAAAGCGATTTTGCAGATTATAGCGCAAATTGCGGACAGGTTCAAGGATTGGAATTTTCTGTGGTTGGAATTTTCTGGACGGTGCTTTTTTATGTTCTACCATTTGTTTTTTGGCTAACTCGACCGTTAATGCCTTTCGTCACCGCCCTTTCGGGGTTCCGCGGGACCCTACCCGCTCCATTGCTGATGGCTCCGGCCCTTCGACGGTGCTCAGGGGCCTGCGCCATCAGCAACGCTGTCGCGCCCCTACACGGCGGCGTAGGCTCCTAAAAAGATTTGCTGCGCTTTTGGGCTATTTTTTGTCAGCGATAAACGTAAATCCCAAAGAAATGCGCCTTATGTTTTTGCCAAAGAAATTTGCGTCCGTATAAGAGGCATAAAAATTATTTTCGTTTTTAAGGTTAAAGTTAAGGCTGCAGGAAGGTGCCACATACCATTCATTGGCAAAATATCCAGCCCTAAGTCCCGCGTTTAATGATATTGGCTCGTAGCCAAGCACCAGATAGGAACTTGCGTTAGGGCCAACTTTAAATGCCCACCTTCCAACGCAAAAATCACAGGCTACCCCAAGTTTAATGGCCGTATAAAAGTTGTCGCCAAAGTAGAGTGCCATTGTCATGTTTAGCGGATGGCTTATGCCAAAATAGTTTCCGTAGGAGCCGTCGTTATCCTGCTTGCGGTAGTAAACCAGTTCTCCTGCGCAAACAAGACATGGTATAACTGTCGTAATCAAATAATACGGAACTGTAAAAATGCATTCAAGAATATCCGAACGGTGTTCTTTCATATAACGAAGTTCGATTTTGGTATTTCCGGGCAACCAATATAGCCCATCTGAGTAGTCAAAAAAGATGTCCCCTTTTATGCTGGCATTTTTCTTCGTACCAGCATCTCTTTCCGCTGTGTCAGGGGCTTCCTGCCCGACTGGTGTGCTTTCCTGACTAGCCTGGCAATAGAGCGGTAAAGCCAAGGCAAAGAAAAGGGCAAAAACAAACACTTTTTTCATAACCGGGCATATTATATAGAAAAGTTGTGCCCACGGCAATTATTCCAACCTTGCATTATTGCGCAAAAGGAACTATGATTTTTTATATGGATGTACACATTTTAGAAATGCCGCTTGACTACGGCGGAAGAAGACACGGTTCGGATATGGGGCCGTCCGCCGTTCGCCTTGCTGGAATACGGGAAAAAATAGAAAGCTTGGGGCACAAGGTCATAAGCGACCAGAATCCCATAAAAGTTACCGCGCAGGAATTTGCAGACATTGGCACTAACCCCAAGGCAAAATACCTTGAACCTATTGTGGATGCGTGTACCCTTCTTGCCAAGGAAGTTGAAGATGCTGCTTGCGACGGAGAGTTCCCCCTTGTTTTTGGCGGCGACCATTCAATAGTTTTGGGAACGCTTGCGGGGCTAAGTTCATTCTATAAGAAAAAGAACCTTAGGCTTGGCGTTTTGTATGTGGATGCCCACGGAGATTTTAACACAACAGAGACAAGCCCTACCGGAAACATCCACGGCGAATGTCTTGCGGCCAGTGCGGGCTATGGTCTGCCTGAACTTGTGAACCTTTACCACGAGGGGCGCAAGGTTGACCCAGCAAACATTTGCTTTGTGGGGCTTCGCGATTTGGACAAGGGTGAAAAACTGCTCATGAAAGAAGCCGGAGTTACAGCCTTTACAATTAGCGATATAGACCGTATTGGTTTTGACCAAGTTCTTACCAAGGTAAAGCTCTTCTTTAAGACCCGCTGCGACGTAGTCCACATCAGCTTTGACATGGACTCCCTTGATCCTTCCATTGCTCCCGGTACCGGTGTGCCAGTTCCCGGTGGCCTGAATTACCGCGAAGGCTTACTTTTAATGGAAGAAATGTGCCAGCTGAACATGGTAAAATCCATGGAAATTGTAGAAGTAAATCCAATCCTTGACGTGCGGAACCAGACAGCAATCATGGCGGTTAACTTGGCAGCGCGGCTTTTGGGGGAGACTTTGTATTAGAAAGATGGCAGACTGTAGCAGAAAAAAGCACGGCAGGCACTGGAGGGGCCCGCCGCAGGCGGGTTGCCGTTAGGCAATGGAGGGGGTAGGGCCCCCCGGAACCCCGCAAGCGCCACACACAAGGCCTGTAAGGCAGCGGAAAAAGCTTTCGGATTGGAAAGGCAAGCGCCGCAAATAATGTATTCACAAAAAATGGCTTATTGTATATAATGTTTTAACTCTATGAAATACACTGTTTTAGATTATCTTGAAGCAACTTCAGAAAAATATGCGGATAAAACGGCTTTTGCGGATGTGCAGGAGAGCGTTAATTGGAAAGATTTTGTAAAAGATGCAAAGGCAATATCTTCTTTTTTAGAAAAATATTTTGACCCAAGGACGGCAGTTCCTCTTGTAACGGAAAAATCCGTGCTAACACTAAAGCTGTTTTTTGCGGCACTATACGCGGGATGCTTTTATTCATTTGTGGATGCGACTTTCCCGGATGAGCGCCTTCTTTCCATGATTTCAACTCTAAAAGCAAAGACTCTCGTTGTGGACCGTAAATTCCAGAAAAAGATAGAAGGTCTTGGATGCGACTGTAAGATTATTTATACGGATGACCTATTAAAGGAAGTAAAAGAGGCGAATGTTCCTTATAATCCTGCTCGGCGCAATCAAATTGTAGACGTTGACCCTGTTTATGCAAACTTTACTTCCGGCACAACAGGTATGCCAAAAGCGGTTCTTGTAAACCACCGCAACGTAGTTGATTTTATTTCCTGCTTTGCAGAGGTTTTTGACATCCAGAGTTCAGAAAACCTTGCAAACCAGGCTCCTTTTGATTTTGATGTTTCCGTTAAAGATATTTTTACCGCAGTCTTTACTGGTGCTGCAGTTCATCTTGTTCCAAAGGCATTTTTCTCTTTTCCCACAAAACTTCTTGACTATCTTGAAGAGCGAGAGATTACCACAATCATTTGGGCTGTTTCCGCAATGTGCATAATTTCTACCCTGGGCGGCTTTAAGTACAAAAAACCGCTTACCCTAAAGAAGATTATGTTCTCTGGCGAAGTCATGCCTGTAAAGCAGCTCCGCATTTGGAAAGAAAACGTTCCTGATGCAAAATACATAAATCTTTACGGCCCAACGGAAATCACATGCAACTGTACCTATGCGGAAGTACCTCATTCAATTGGCGAAGATTATGTGCTTCCAATAGGCATTCCTTTTCCCAACGAGCGCGTCTTTCTTTTGGACGAAAACGATGCCCTCATTACCGAAGCGGAAAAAATTGGAGAACTTTGCGTAAGCGGTTCCTGTGTTGCGCCTGGCTATTACAACAATGGCGAGCGTACCGCACAGGCCTTTGTCCAGAATCCGCTAAACCCTTCCTACTTTGAGCGCATTTACCGTACCGGTGACTTGGCAAGCTACGGCAAGGACGGGCTTCTTTATTATGTTTCCCGCAAGGATACCCAGATTAAGCACATGGGGCACAGGATAGAGCTTTCAGAAATTGAAGGTGCGGTAGAAAAGATTTGTTCAATTACAAGGGCTTGCTGTATTTTTGCCCAGAACAAAATAAGCGCTTTTTATACGGGTCAGGAAACCGATAAAAAGGAAATCGTTACGGCATTAAAAACATCCCTGCCTGTTTACATGATTCCAAGCAATTTTATTTTTATAGAAGAATTTCCGCTTACAAAAAACGGCAAGGTGGACAAGCGGGCTTTGGAGGCAAAACTAAATGGCTAACGATGAATTCATAAAATCATGTGTGCAGAAATACGGCACTCCTTTTTATCTTTTTGACTACGATGCCTTGCTTTCCCGCGTTCAGAAAATAAAGGAGATGTTGCCTTCAAATTCACGCCTTTGCTATGCCATGAAGGCTAACCCTTTTTTGCTTGATGCGCTAAAAGATGACTCACAGCTTTTGTTTGAGGTTTGTTCTCCGGGGGAACTTTCCATTTGCGAAGCCGTAAAAGTAAATCCAGACCAGATTGTGTTTTCTGGTGTTGTAAAGACCAAGCAGGATATTGAGCGGGCCTACAATCTTGGTGTTGGAACAATCACGCTGGAATCTTTTTTGCATGCAACATTCCTTGAGCAAGTTGTAAAAGCTTCTGCCAATCCTCACCCCCAGGGAATAATTGTGCGCCTTACAAACGGCTGCCAGTTTGGTATGAACGAGGAATGCGTAAGAAAATCTATTGCCTTGCTTAAAGATTTGCCCGGAATAAAAATTCAGGGAATACATTTTTTTACCGGTACGCAAAAGAAGATGAAGAAGGTTGCAGAGGAAGTTTCTTTTATTCAAGGCTTTTGTTCGGAACTGCAAAAAGAATTCGGCATTGCCTTTGAGCGCATTGAATATGGCCCGGGTCTTGCCTTTGACTATTTTTCTCCAGATGATTATGCGCAAAACTTTGACGACCTAAAAGAATTTTCTGCCATGATAAAAGACAGCCCCTTCTTCTGGGTTGTAGAAAGCGGACGCTATGTTGCCTCCTCTTGTGGAACTTATGTAAGCTCTGTAATGGACGTAAAGCAGAATGCAGAAGTCCCCGCCCTTTTTATTGACGGCGGAATAAACCATGTGAATTATTACGGACAGATTATGGGAATGAAAAAGCCGCCCATTCATCTTATAAAGGCAGACAGCATGCCTCCATCAGACATAGAAAGATGCACAAAGGACATCTCAACCAGCAACGGCTACACAATTTACGGCTCTCTTTGCACAACCGCAGATATTATTACAAAAGAATATCCATTCAAAGCAAAGCCGGACATTGGCGACATGCTTGCGTTTGCAAACATAGGCGCATATTCTGTCACGGAAGGAATCTATCTTTTCCTGAGCCATCCCCTACCCAAAATCTTAAGCTTCAAAAACGGCACAGAAAAATTGCTTCGGGATTCTGTAGAAAGCTGGCAGTTGAATACGAATGGTGGAATATGCAAATAGCTGTAGACTGCACTTTTTTTGGGCATAATGAAGCAAAGGCAAAAAAACTATCACTTTCTACATCAATTTTTACAGCAGATATTTTGGATGCATTCTCAAAGCAGAATCTGTCTCATGAATTTACACTCTTGGTTAATTACAATCATGAGCAATTTTTTAGAGAAAGATTTCCAGAGTTTAAACTCAAAATTCTAAAATTTTTTCCACTTACACTTGCGAACAAATTGACGAAAGGAAAATTCAAAGGAACAAAGTATCTTAAAAAATTTGGACTTTTCAAGAATGCTGTTGAAAAAGGTGGATTTGATATAATATGGTTTCCTTACTGTGTTGATTACACATTTGTAAAAACAAGGTTACCTGCACTTTGTACAATTCATGATATTTATCCGGTTCACAGAAACGGCAAATCTGGCTGGGGCTTTATTACAGACAGTAAATGTATGCTCACAACGGTTTCTGACTATACAAAAAATGACATAATAAAAACATTTGGCCTTACAAATGAGCGGGCTGCAGAGATTACTAAAATTCCAAACTCAATTGTTTTTGATGTTTCCAAGCAGGCAGAAATCGTTGACTTGGCAAATAAAAAATACATTCTTGATTTAAATGCCTACATCGAAAAAAAGAATCCAATGACACTTCTTAAAGCATTTAATTTGATAAAAAACGATATAGAAGAGGATCTTATTTTTTGTGGAGGCTACAAAGAAGAATCTGTTTTTGAAGCAATGAAAGCTTTTATTTCCCAAAATAACCTTTCAGAACGTGTGCAACTTCTTTTCCGTGTAACAGATGAAGAGCGCAATTGGCTTTTAACACATGCTAGCCTTTTTGTAACACCATCTCTTTTTGAAGGCTTTGGTCGCACCCCTGTTGAGGCAGCCATTTGCAAAATACCAGTTATTTCCACGAAAGAAACATCTCTTTACGAAGCAACTCTTGGTTTGTGTAATTATGTAGAAAACGCAAAAGATGAAAAAGAATTAGCTGGTTTAATACTCAAAAAATTAAAGCAAGCAGATTCAGCAGATAAGCTTTCAGAAATTGCGAATAAACTTACAGCAAATTATAAACCGATGCAACTTGCAAAAATGTATTGGGAAGAAATGAATGCGAACTGTATTTTATGACTTAAGAAAAGTGGTAAGTATTATTTGTGTCTAAACGAAAGTTTAATTTTACAATATCTTTTATTTATATATTAACATTTTCCAAACATTTGTTTATAATGTAAAAATGCTTTATACACTTATTATTTCTCCTATAGAACTAGTCGTTGACTGGGTATTCAACTTGTTCATAAATAAAGTTAGCCAATTTGGGGTTATCGGTGCTGTTTGCGGAGTTAGCATTGCGATAAATTTTTTGGCACTTCCACTTTATAATGTTGCTGATAATCTTCAAGAAAAAGAAAGGAAAATTGCAAAAAAGCTTGAGGGTCAAGTAAAAAGGATAAAAAAGGCTTTCAAGGGTGATGAGCGGTTTATGATGCTCTCCACATATTATAGGCAAAACAACTATCACCCTGTTTATGTTTTAAGAAGTTCACTTTCTATATTGATTGAAATTCCTTTTTTTATTGCTGCATATCATTATTTAAGTCATAATGAATTTTTAATAGGAGCAAAATGGTGGATTTTTGATAATTTGGGAAAACCGGATGAATTCTTCGTTATTCATATAAAGTCATTTACTCTTGGAATTCATATTTTGCCAATTTTGATGACACTTATTAATTTTATAAGTGGTGCAATTTATACGAAAGATGCGGTATTTAGAGAAAAAGCACAGCTATATGTAGTTGCAACTATTTTCCTTGTGCTTCTTTATAATTCTCCAAGTGGGCTTGTAATATATTGGATTTTAAACAATCTGTTTTCGTTAGTCAAAAATATTGTTTCAAAAACGAAATATGCTAGTAAAATTGTTTATTTTTCTATTTCAGGAATTATGCTGCTTTTTTCTGCAATATTGCTCACAAGAAATTTAATGTCCATCAATGCAAATTTGTGGAAAAAAATTTTGCTTTTCATTTTCTCTATTTTCTTGTTTAGTCTTCCTTTCTTAAAGAAAAGGTTTATAAAAGTAAATGCGGTAAACAGTTTTTTAAAATTTAATCCAGAAATTCAGAATTCTTCGCTTTTTATTTTAATTTTTAGTGGCCTAGGGCTTGCTTTTTTGCTTGGACTTATGATTCCATCTGGGATTATCGCCAGTAGCCCAATTGAATTTTCTTTTCTTGGAAAAACAGCTTCGCCTATTTCCTACGTTTTTACAAATTCTTGTCTTTTCATAGGTCTTTTTGTTTTTTGGCCTGTTTGTATTTATAAAATGTTTGGAACACGAGTAAAACAAACAATTTCTGCTTTTGTGTTCTTATTTTTTATTTGTGCACTTTTTAATGTTTTCGTCTTTAAATTTGATTACGGAATGTTGAATATTTTTTTCAATATTGATATTTATGAGATCGAAAAATTTACTCCCTTCTTTGTCCTTTTGCCAATTATTGTTTTTCTTGCAAGTGTTGCTATATATTTTATTTTTCAGAAAAAGCGGCAATTGCTTTTGGCTATATTGTGTTCTGTATGTTTTGCAGAGTTTTCTTATGGAATTATTCATTGCAAAAAAATATGTTCCGAATTTAATGAATATAAAAAACAGCTTGCAGAAAATAGTTTTTCTGAAGATAAAGTTATTCACTTGAGCAAAACCAAAAAGAATGTTGTAGTATTTTTTCTTGATGCTGCTATAGGAGCGTTTTTCCCTTATGCCTTAGAGCAACTTCCAGAGTTAAAAGATAATTTTGCAGGAACTACTTTTTACCCAAATACAATAAGTTTTTCCGTACACACTGTTAAGGGGTTTCCTGCAATGGCCGGTGGATATGAATATACTCCCGAGAAATTGAATGAAAGAAAAGACGAACCATTGAGAATAAAACATAATGAAGCGAGTCTCATAATGCCAAAGCTTTTTATGGATGCAGGATATGAGGTTACGGTAACGGATCCGCCAGATCCAAATTATACATGGAAGGGAGATTTATCACCGTTCACCGATATCGGTGTTAATGCAAAAGAACTTGCAAGATATTATTCAACTAAGTATATAAAAGAAAAAAATCTCTCTATGGGAGAGATAGATGAAATTTGTAAGAAAGAATTGCGTAATTTTGCTGTACTTCAAGCAATTTATCCGCCTATCCGTAGTATATTTTATTATGCATTCCGAATTCCCCAGCGTGACGAAAGTTATTTTATTGATGAATTTTCAATTCTTTATTATCTCACAAAAATTTCTGATTTTGATTCGGAACGAGATACTTTTACCTTTGTTGGAAACGGAACTACGCATGAACCGATCTTTCTAAAATCTGATTATGAAACCCCGACTCAAAAATGTGAAATTCCAGATAATCAAACTTATAGATCCAAAATTGATGAAGACCTAATGCACTATGATGTATTTGTTGCTGCTATAAAGCAGTTGGCAAATTTCTTTGATTTTCTAAGGGAGAATGGTTGTTTTGACAATACGCGTATTATTGTAACTGCCGATCATGGCAGAGGTATAAACATGGATGCTCCGTTTGAAGATTTTGAAAATATAAATCCTCCGAATTTCAATCCACTGTTGTTGGTAAAGGATTTTGATTCAAATGGTGAATTGAAAACGGACAATAAATTTATGACTAATGCCGATACGCTTTTTCTTGCAAAAGAAGGTTTGCCTATTTCTAACATAAATCCTTTTACTAAAAAGGAACTTGTTCAGGAAAAAGAAAATGGGGGCGTTGTTTGGCCCCACGCAGGTGGTGAATGGAAATTGCGTCAAGTTGTGGATAAAAATGTATTCACGCTTGATAAAAACCGTGCCTTGCACGTAAAAGATAACATATTTGATAGAGCGAATTATCAACCGTATCTGGAATACGAAAAAGAGAGCAAAGGAAATTAATACTGTGCATACATAAACCCAGTATCCCCCGCACTGAATGTGAATGACAAAATCACAAGAATGAGCATTATATAATAGGCTGACCATCTTACTACAATGTTCTTCTTTTGGATTGATGCGTATACATCCACTTTTCTCTCTTTTAGAATGCTTATTACCAGCATAAAGGCACATCCGATGAGGACACACACAATCTGGCTTTCAAAATTAGAAATGCGGCCAAGAATATCCCTCATATATGATTGGGAGGCAAGCAGCATAGGATTTCCAAAGTTGACGAATGTATTTTTGAGATATACAAAACTCTGCTTTACATCTACAATTCTGTCAAAATACCATCCTATATTTACAAGGATAAAAGTACGAATGATTCTAAAAACATGCCATCCCTTGCTTTTTTCGTTAATATGAAGGAGACTGTTGATTTTTTCAAATACAGGCTTCAGAATGTCGCTAAAGGCGATCAAGAGTCCGTTGTACAGACCCCACACAAAAAAGTGGAGTTCAGGGCCATGCCATACGCCAACAAGCATAAATACCAAAATGTTGGCAATACAAGCAGGAAGGACACGTGCAAAATGCTTACCCAAGTGAGAGCCACACCACTTGCTAAAATTTTGCATAGCTTTGGTGAGTGCAAATGGATAGAAAACATAGTCTCGCATCCACTGGCCAAGGCTTATGTGCCACCTCTGCCAGAAATTTGCTATGCTTGTAGAAAAATATGGTTGCTTAAAGTTTGGCTGCATTTTGATTCCAAAAAGTTCTGCAACGCCAAGGAACATATCAATGCCACCGGAAAAATCTGCATACTGATATATTGCATAAAGTAAAATTCCAAATAAAATTACGCAGCCAGGCAAGTTTTCATAATATGGGTTTAAAATAGAATTGATTCTGGGGAAAAGCATGTTTGCAACAAGATATTTTTTTAGTGCACCGTAAAGAATCAGCATTACACCATGCTTGATGTTTTCAAAATCAAAATCGTGAGGATTTTTTAGTTGTTCGCCCTGATTTCCATAACGGTTGATTGGTCCCATGATCAACTGGGGGAAGAAGGAAATGAAAAGGAAGAACTTTGCAAAATTACTTTCTTTGTCAATTTTGCCATTGTACACATCCATAAAATAGCTGA
>ODAI010078253.1_pt1 | contig 75572 bp, 53 predicted proteins | sample 1539321 | NCBI WGS metagenome assembly ODAI01 (sample SAMN02144231, study PRJEB22623) | gut metagenome | biome: sheep rumen | host: Ovis aries | place: New Zealand | reverse complement strand
TTTCTATATCCATCAAAAAAGCAACTGTTTCAAACAGTCTGCTGAAAAACAGCATCCTATTTGAAACAGTTGCTCCTGTCTGATTCAATTAATCTGCGGGGAAATCCGTCTTTTCGCTCCATTTATCGTTCGGGACAACATTATTAGTTTATCAGAGACATTTTCATCATATTCGGATACAAAAGCCAGCAATGAAATAAATCTTAAGAGTTCGAAATTATTGAGTTTCGATTTTTCTGAAAGTTCCAGGTCTCTCAGAGTATAGTCATTCACGCATTTCCTATGATCTACCTGGAAAAGGTAATCCGAATCCAGTAGTAGTCTAAACAGGTCATAATAGGCATCAAAGAGTTTTTCCTCATCACCGTTTTCTATATTTATCTCGATCAGTTTTACATACAAAGTCAGTACCACCAGCCCTGCTGGTGGTACTGACTTTGTATTCTTGCTTGATCTTTTTCTTTGATTGCTTCGGTGAGTTCGGCTGCCTCAAGATGGCTTCCTCCTCGGCTCCTTCCGGAAAAATGTCGGCCTTAATGCTGTTTTTGAACATGCCATGCGTGAGAACGATCACTTTGTTATGTCGATTTGATGGGCATTTACTTCAACATTTTTAGAATTATCGATACTATTGTCTTCGGCATGTTTTTCTTTAATTTTCCATTTTCAAAAACCCCGCAGCTCACTTTTCCGAAAGCATCCGTCTTAATCCCGTAACCATTTGGTTTTCCAGCCTTCCACTCACCCTTGTAACTCCCCCCGCTGGGGAACTGAACTTCATCGAAGCCTTCTCTTATTCTGTTTTGTTCCAAGGTGTTTGATGTTAATGCGTCCAGATGAGTGCCATGTTCCGTATGACTATTGTTCCGGATTCGCTGCTGCTCTCTTATATGGCGTTCTATCTTCTCACATTCTCTGCCGCACGTCCTACCATCTGTATCAAATGAAAAAGGTCCGTTTGTTTTATAGGATATCCCGCTGTCAAAATCAATCCACTTTTTTGTGCCTGGCAAGAAGATTTTTACCCTAGCGCACCATTGCAACACCATATTTTCGAACTTTTCCGAATGATCTACGTTCATTACAATCTGAGCACACCTCATACAGCTGTAAACCAGCGCGAATCTTGCAAATTGGGTATTCTCTGATTCTTCGGCTCCCCCCTCATAGATACTTTTTTCATAATCCTGCATCGTACACTGTCCAAGGAATTCTCCACCGATTCTAATGCACCGGTCGAAGGCTTCGAAAACATCCTCTCTGTCAAATACGATTTGCTCCCTGTAAAGGATAAAGCTGTCCAATACCTGTTGAATGTACGCTGCAGTCATATATGTCGGGTCATCTGTGAAACACTCCCAGCTATATTCGAGTGCCTTGCATAGTCTTTGCAGCGCAGTCCTTATATTGTTCGGGTCAAAATAATTCGTCTGCCTCCCATCTGTCGGATCCCACTTACCAAGTCCGTCAAAAAACGAAAAGCCATATATCCAATATGCATACCAAAGAGCATCATTTTTCTGCATTGACTGGTTCCATTTCGCATCCGGATTCATCTCCAGTGCTTTTTCAATCAGCTCAATCTGCTTGTTTCTTGCCATCAGGCTGGCTATGATCGGCGTTTCTTCGTGACAGCGATCCATAAACCTTTCACCTTCGGTTTTATCCGTCCCCGACGCAAACCGAGTGAACGGCAGGAGCTTCAGAGGATATTTCTCGTCCCTAAAGAAAACAGTCTGGCCGGAATAAACATAATCGAAGTCATCTTTTCCTTCCAATCCGATATTTTGGTACACCACTGCAATGTTATGATAACTTCCACTGTAAGCGTAGAGCGCTTCAGTGCTCTTCGATCTTTTATATATTTCTTCCCTGTACCGAAGATCCTGCTCATAGGCCGCAAGGTTCGCGTCAGAAGCTCCGAGGTTCTGGCACACCTCACCAATACAACCATATAGCATACCAATTAAACATCCGTCTTGAGAAAGAGCCTTTTCGACAAATGCGCTTTCCAATAACAATTCGATCCCGTAAGAAGCAGGTTCTAATAATGAACGCAGCACATTCCAATCGGAAGAGCTCTTTGCTATCGCTAAATAGTTATAACTATCTATAAGCATCCGATACCATTCTGCATAGCCTTTTACCGTCAGCGACTCATACTGCGCACGGGTCCTTTCAAACACACTTTTTTGTTCGATCCGTGCCTCCCATTCATTTCCGGCTGCCTTCAAATAGTATGCTTTTTTCCTTCTATTATTGGCCTTTAAATATTGAATTTTTTCTTCGCTCCATGTGCCCGCTTGCGCATTATCAGATGCTTCGGTCATGTAGTGCGCAATGATACCGCCGGTCTCACCTCCTGATTTTGTATCCGGAAGCACGTCCAGTACATATCTATACAGGAACCATATAGCCCCCCACAGTCTGTTCCACTCTGAGCTGTTTTTTCCCTGATCACTATACTTTCTTGCGTTTTTCGCAAGAGACTGAAGCCACTTCTCTACCCAGTTCCCCTGGTCCTGCATCGAGAGATCCGCAAGTGTCTGAGCATATCTTTTATTTGTTATTGCCCGTACATTTTCGTCTTCTGCATAATCCTGATTGACGATCGGAAAAATAACAGATGACGCATATTTATAATCGTTTCTGCAGTAGCAGTGATACAGGATCTCTGATGCTTTTACAGGATCTTGCGTATCGCAGCGATGATAGCACCATTCCAGTGTAAGATGAAGCGCATTCGCGTCTGGAATCAAAGACATGATTCCCTGTCTGAGAACTTTATGTACAAAGTCGAAGCGCCCATCCGCGTACATCAGAAACTGATCGTCCAGATAGAATAAAAGATTCGAGAACTCCACATAATTCCAATCATCTTCCAGGCAGTAAGCAAGGTCAGATTCCCTTAGCCCCTTTCGACTGACTGCCAAAAAACTGAGCGCTTTTTGTGTGAAGGGTTGCCCAATCTTCTCCCCTGCCGCTTCAAAAAGAGCAACCGCCATTTCTGTGAGTTCATCCGGCAGAGATTCTATGATCTTGTTCTGATGAGAGGTAATGGCCTCACTGCCACCCCCCTCAATTTTGATTTGCTCATAATCCTTCCGGTCCATCAGCATAAGCCTGTCTATCACCATACTGATATAAAGAGGACTGCCAGCACTCTTCTTATTCAAAAGCGCATGTATGACCTCTTCGGATATATCCTTTCCCCTGCGTTTCAACGCGCTGCGAACGATCAGGTTCCGGTCTTTCCCGCTCAGATCGTCCAGGATCGTTTTCGAAGCTATCCCCGTTCCTATATCAGGAGTACATGTGACCAGGAAGCGGATATTACCATTAAGGCCGCTCGGGCAAAAAACCCACTCATTTCTGTTTTCATCAGGATATAGCTGATCCAGCGCGTCAATCACAACAATTAACGGTTTATGATCCTTTGCGTATTGTTTCGCTAATTCTACCAATCGTTTCTTCAGCATCCGCCCGGATATGTTAAGCTCCGACATCTCCTTGCCAGAAGCGCCCTCTATCCTGGCTTTAGAATCTTCATCCCTACCGAATTTTACTTGATGCTCTAGGCCGAGCTGCTCTTCAATATAGTAAACGATGCAACGCAGGACACGTATGGAATCACTACTATCAGGAGAGAGCCCTCCTGCAAATGGCAGGACATCCCAGCCATCTCGGCGCAATCTTGTTGCGATTTCTGAGAGGAACGTGCTTTTCCCGCTTCCGGAAGGACCGATGATAAAATGCATGTGCTCTGCCTTGCGCATTTCTCGTTTGTCAGGCAATGACTCTGAAATCCATGATCGAACTGTTTGCATCAGGGTATCCACTTCTTTGCTCCGGGCACAAAACTCCATCGCCTTCCTCTCAACAAACCCCCACTGGATCTGCTGCTCTCTGTCAAAATCCGACAGCCGATCAAATCCTTCCCATTCCCCAGAATAGGCATCCTTTAAATCCTTTATCATCCTTTCGGACAGCACGTCCAGATCAGCTTCAGCAATCCTACCGTCTTTAAAATGTGCAGAATACACACTCACTTTGCAATTAGGATTTTTTCTCAGCCTTCCCTTTAATTCCTCCAATCGTCTCCTGATTTCATCATCCTCTTCCCAAAACTCAGCTGGGATACCCGTCTGATCAGAATCCACGATTTCTCGATAATAGACTAACGCTTTCTTGTTCCCGTACATTACGCCGTTCTCTATTTCGAATGCAGTTGCACTCATTCCGTCCATTTCCGGGGCAATATCGTGATCAAGCCGCAGCTGCTTCATGTACTCCGAGTCAGGTATCCAGCCATAGCGATCACCCAGCAGAATAATCATCAGATCATCGGATCTTCGAAGTTCATTCAGGCATACATCCATAACCTTGATGCTGGCATCCTGTTCACTTTGCCCCTTTGTATCAATTCCCCATCTGAAATCAATAAACTCGATGTGATCATTATGAACACTGGCTTCTTTATTGATCGCCGGAAACACTTTTTGACGCAGCATATCCCGTTCAGCCTGCATGTCTTGGAATGTACTTGAAACAAAAATGGATCTCATTTGTTATACCTCTCAATTATAAGTTCAAACTTACATACTGCAAGTGCAGAGGCCGGTCACAGGCCAACAAATGAGGCCAGGTATGGCCCGTTCGTATATGTCGGTCTATGCACTTGCGATACCTGATATTTTCCTCTATTCCTGGGTTCCTTCAATATTTCTGTATTCGAATTTCATTGTCATACAGTAAACCCTTTCGGTCCTCCCTTCTGTCTACAATAACTGCAATTTTATATTGGCCAGTTCTATTATCACACCTTTCGGAACAATTACCGTTTCGTTAGGATTAATTCTCTGTTGGGTCGAAGCAATATAGGTACCGTTGGTAGAATTCAAATCCTCTATTTCATATTTGTCATCTGAATGCCTGGAAACCCGGACATGACGACGACTTAAGACAGGCTGCTTCAGAACCATATCACACTCCGTCCCTTTTCCGATCAGTATCATATTTTCTGCAAACTCCAGCACCTGACCGGTAGAACAGATACAGATTCTTATAAGCGGAGCATTCATCGGTTCCTCCGCATTCAGCAATACAGTTTCTCCAAGACCATACTGTTCTTCCAGATTTCCTTTTGAAATCACAGGAACAGCAGGTACTTTCGGAAGCGAAGGGGCATCGCTTATAAATACACCGTTCGGGTTTTCCTTATTTATGATCTCATATTCTCTAAACGATGCAGGCGTCCATCCTGTTAGTATTACAGTATCCGCAAAATTAAACTTTTGTTCCAAATTTTCTTTTGTAACCACAATGTCATTGCCTGTAAATAGACTGTTCAGGTTGTTCTTTTTTATAGCCTCATATTCCCGTAATTTTGCCTTCCTTTTCCTAAGGAACCAGGCATCTCCCAAACTGATTCTCCTGAGATTCAGATCACTGATTATTTCCCTGAATGTACTGTACCCTATCCGGTGATCTTCTTTAGTACTCTTCTGAAGTATCAGATTCACCTTATCAACAAAAGACTTGCTGAGCGTATCACTGCTGATCATTTTAAATGGCAGAACCGGAATTTCGCCGATACACAGTTGATAAAGCAATACCGCGATCTCTTCGACTTCTTTCTCAAAGTAGTACTGTCGGTTCTCCATCTGAAGCTTAATCACCCCATAGTAAGTATTCTGAAGACGGGTCATTGCAAGCTTTTTATCACGGGTAACCACAAGACTTCCTCTTGCAAAATCCCTGAATCCAAGGTTTCTCAAGAACAGATAATCCACTGCTTCAATAATGCCGGACATCCATTCCACAATCTCTGACTCCTCCAGTCTGTGGTCCTTCAGATACTGATCAAGAAATGCTTCTCCGCGGTATTCCTGAAAGGTATACATGCTCCCGTTCTGAATTATGACATCATATATTTGTGGAAATATCGGATGTGACAGCTTTGCTGCCAGCACAGCCTGGTCCAGCATCGTTTCCCTGCTGGCATTACTGTTATGGTCCGCTTGGACCAGCAGTTCATACCCCAGGCTTTTGTGGTGGGCCAGATATGAAACCGTGCCCTGTCGATTTGATATCTCATCGCCTATCTGAAACAAAGGATGCTCAATTCTCATTTGGCTGGCATCCATGTTTTCGAAAGCCGAGTCAAACAGTTCGCCGGGAAGCGCCTCCAGCAGTTTCTGCTCATAGCCAGTCTTCTTCTCTATCATCTGAATCCTGCCAGTCATCAATTCAATATCGATTGGCAGTTCAAAAGTCTCCAGCAATACCACATGTATCGGAATACGGTGATTCTGAGCAAAATTCAGTTCGTTCTTTACATACTGCGATGCGGCTGCTGCCCGGGACAGAAGCAGCAGACATGCAGCAGCTTTTTCAAGATGAGAGGCGATCACCAGGTTCCAGTCATCTCCTGAATGCAGACCGCTGTCATACCAGTAACGGCCGCCTTTCTGCCTTAAAATATTGCATACGGCATTCATGCTGACGTTATCCCGGTGAGAATAGCTGATGAAGATATACGGCGCGCTTCCTTCGTACATGCCTGTGCTATTGTCTAAATTATTATTTTCTACGGAATGTGCTAATATCTCTTTTTCCATCATTTACCCTTGCTTTCAGATTATCTGGATTTCCAATTGATAAACAGAACTTATTGCCTGCAGCACAGTAAAAACAATATTAGATGCAACAGACCATTGCAGATCACGAAATCCTTCACGTCTACATTATATCAATTTCTTAATAATAATGAATAACATTACGTTTATATGACCTGGTTCCATACATCCATGTCAGTATGAGAAATCAATTACCTGTCGGATCTTAAGAAGATACAGATGATATTAAGTAATATTATCATTCCTCCCAAATTGATTCTGAAGATATACAATGACTTATTCGTGTTATGGTAAAATACTTTTAAACTGGCAGTCGGAATGGATGATTTATTACCGAAAGGACAGGCATTTCTTATGGTATTTATCAGTTATTGCAGTAAGGACAGAGAGACGGCATTAAAGATCAGACAGCATCTTGCAAAGCTGGGGATCGAATGCTGGCTGGACAATGAAGCAATCAGAGGAGGCGATGATTTTGCGGAAGAAATCGTAAAAGCTCTGTCTCCCTGTTCGTTTTATCTGCTTCTTCTTTCAGAGGCTTCTCAGGAATCCATCTGGGTACCCAAGGAGCTGGTGCTTGCCTTTAATCTCAGAAAGCCCATCATTCCTCTGCATATCGACAGATACCCGATCAAAGGGAATTTTTCATTATATTTCTCGAATGTTCAGCTGATTGAGTATGCAGGACGTGAGAACGATGCATTGACTGATCTGCTTAAAGCGCTGAGGCAGGTTAGCGGTTCCACAGATATCTCCGGTCCCAGACAGATTTCAGCGATACGCTCCAAGCCTGCTATGAGTCTTTCTGGCTTTATTGGAAGAAAAGATGAGCTGGAATGGATCGATAAGCAGATAAAAAAGGATGATGGTCCTGTTTACCTTACTGGCATGGGCGGCATCGGAAAAAGCATGCTTGCTCAGAAATATGCCAGGGACCATGATGACGAGTATGTCTGTGCATGGGTTTCTTATAGCACAAACCTTTTCCACACCATTGCACAAATGGAATTTGCAGACGAGTATAATAAGGGAGCCAACACAGAAGAAGATATTTATGAAAGACATATAAAATATCTGAATGTCTATGGAAAGACTCTGCTTCTTATTATCGACAGATTTGAAGGACAGGGAAACAAGGAATCATTCGATGACATTCTTTCTGTAGAATGTCAGAATGGAAAAACAAACTATGAAATCCTTCAGAAACTATCCATTAATAACCATGTAATGGTCACAACCAGAGCTGACCCCAGGGAGAACTGTTTGGAAGTAGGAAATATGCCAGCGAATGATCTACTAAACTTGTCAAAACAAATTGGCACTAGGATTGACTGGACGGATATTGCAGAACGGTCCATGCTCTCTATCATCGATCAGGTCGAAGGTCATCCTATGTTTGTGGCTCTTATTACCGAAGCAGTCAACAAGGATATTTTCCGGGATATATCCCGAATGGAAAAACTAATTAAGGAGAAGCAATTCAGCAAAAGCCAGATAAAAATTTCGGCAAGGAATTACAGGTCAGATATCAAAGATGCCCCCTTTGATTCTCATATGAAAGCCGTATTCCAGTTTGATAACTATGATCAAAAGCAAAAAGAACTGCTTCGTATTGTATCTTTCATTCCTGTCGATGGTATTTCCCTGGAGTTCTTTTTGAATCTTACGAATGAACAGTTTGAGGAAACTTATCTATTGGAAACATTGAGACTTTTCAGAGATCTACACCTGATCTCTGTAAATAAAAAAATGCTTAAAGTTCATGTTCTGATTTCTCATTATTTGGCTGAAGAGTTGCAGCCTGAGTATGAGAATTGTATGCAGTTTGTAGATCAGGTTCTTAATTACAATAATTTGAAAGAGATTCGGAAGGACTATGCGATGCTGAAAGAACTTGCCTCTTTGGAAGAATCAGTCGCTGACCGCATCGTAAATGAGAAGAACCAGATAAATCTTTACTATAACGCGGGACGAATTAATTTTAAATTGGCATCGTATGAACTTGCCCTGAAGAACATTGAGAAAGTATTAGAAATTAATAAACGAACTCCCCCATTCGAAAATGCGTTTACCGCAACATGTTATTTCAATAAAGGCATTGTATTAATGAGATTGGGGCGCTATAAAGAGGCTTTGGAGATTTATGAAAAGGCACTCGCCATCAATAAAAAATATCTACCGCCTGATAATTCGATTATTGCAAAATACTTTGTTGAAATCGGTATTGTGTTGATGCACCTAGCTCAGTACAAAGAGGCTCTGGAGATTCTTGAGAAGGCGCTCGCTATCGGTGAAAAAACGTTGCCGCCTGATAATTCGATTATCGCAGAAAGCTTTAACAATATCGGCACTATAATGATACACCTGGGTCAGTACAAAGAATCTCAGAAGATAATAGAAAAGGCAAGAAAGATATGGAACCAGTCTAAAATGCCTAACTATTCGTATATCGCATCTATTTATGACAATATCGGCATTGTATTAATTTATCTGGAGCGGGAAAAAGAAGCTTTGGAAGTCCATGAGAAGGCTCTCGCTATCAGAGAGAAAAGATTTCCGCCAGATCACCCGGCTATTGCACAAAGCTATGACAATATAGGTACATCAATGAGTGTTCTAGGTCAACACAAAAAGGCACTGGAGATTCATGAAAAGGCACTCTTTATCAAGAAGAAAAAACTGCCTCCTAACCATCCGGATATTGCAAGAAGCTATCACCATATAGGTTTAGATTTGCATAACCTTAAACAGAATAACGAAGGACTGGAATCTTTAAAAAAGGCAAAGGAAATCTTAGAGCAAACTCTCCCACCTGGCCATCCGAACATCGCATTAAACTATGTTATTATTTGTATAGTACTGGAAGATCTTGGCCACTACCAGGAGGCACGAGAGTATCTCCAAAAGGCTTTAAATATCTTTAAACAAACTTTGCCAGCTAATCATCCATATATTGCAGATAGCTATAAGGAACTGCGTGATCTAGACCGACGCAGCGTAATTCATCAGCGTCTTAGGAAATCAAAAGAAATAATAAAACTTATATTGAAAAATCTGTAGCACTAATCATTTTGTTTGGTTTATTATGTTTATTTGTTTTTAAGGCTGGGTGGCTTTGGGAATATAATCCCCAAGCCACTCAGCCTCAACTTTTTTTATATAAGAGTGCAGTTATGTCCTCCCGCCTATAAAGTACAGTAACATTTACGAATAATGAAATTCTTCATTTAGCTGCTTAGAGCGTATATTCCAATGTTGTTGGACAATCAATCTATTTTCTACCAGGCAATAGCCGCATGCTTTCCGGATAAGCCGCGTGCTTTGGGGGCACGGCTAACGTGTCCCCAAAACGCAAGAATTCCAGGGGTTTAAATCTGAAAGCTCCCAAGATTTGAGTTTACTCTTTTGTCTGAGTTTCCCTGCGACGCATGTCCGCGGACAAATAGGCCGCTGTCCATTTTCCATGAAGCTACATGCTCAGTGTTCTCATAGTGGGGAAGAGGAGCACATCATTTCCATAATTGTCCGAATCTATCCAAATCCGTAAATCATCAAAAATCATGTGCAAAAACTTGTCCATATTTACTTAAATCTATCAGAAAAATTGTTGTCAAAAAGTTGTCTTTTACACTAATTTGTTGTCTAGAAATAAGAATCACTTGGACTCTTTCTAAAACAATGAATACTTCTTTGATAACTCTCCAATAGATTCTTTCTTTTTCTGTTCGGTCACCTCCGCATAAATGTCCATCGTAGTTCTAATATCTGCATGCCCCATGATAGACTGTATTACTTTTAAATTTGTTTCTCTTTCACACAATCTCGTACAAAAGGTATGTCTGAGATGGTGGCAGGAAAAATCAGGCAGAATAACAGGCGGTCTATGCTCTCGCTTAGCACGAATAACCTCTTCACTGTTATAGCTGTGAACAACCCGTTTTATCGTACGGTTTATTGTTTGAGGATTTTGGACATTTCCATCTTTATTAGTGAAAATGAATCCACTCATTCCATCGATAACAGTGCTGTTAAATCCCACTTCCTGTTGAAAATCATATTCCTTTTGAAATGCTACCAGGACCTCATCCATCATAGGAATAATCCTGATGCCTGCATCAGTCTTTGGCAAAGACACGTGTAAAACACTTCTTCTGGTTGGGCCATCTGCCTCCGCATAGTAAACAACACTGTGGTTAATATTGATAGTTCTTTCTTCCATATCAATATCACTCCAGCGAAGTCCCACAATTTCGCCTACCCGGCACCCAGTCCCCAAAAAAACCGTAAACAAGATTGTCCAGTGCTTAAAGACAGGGTGGTTCTTAATGTAATTCAAGAAAGCACGCTGCTGCTCAAGTGTCAGTGCATGCCGAATTCCCTTATTTTTACCACCATCTCTTTTTATCTCTGTCCAGACACCATCAGTTGGATTTTTTCTAATAATATCGTCTTTAAAAGCCAGTTCAAATGTAGGATGAAGGATTGTATTGATATTATCCACTGTATTCATTTGCAGATCACATTCATTCATCAAATATAAGTAGAAATATTTTATGTCTGAATATTTAAACTCTGCTATCTTCTTTTTCCCTATCTTGTTTCTTACAAAATGATCATACATATAAATATAATTACTCCGCGTTGTCCCACGAAGATTATGTTTCATAGTAATAAATCGATCGAAGACAAAATTGAGAGTTGCTTCACCTGCAACATATACATCCAATCCATCCAACTGATCTTTTTTCAGAGCATCTTCTTTTTCTCTGAGATCTTTAAGGGTTTTCGCATAGATATACTTTCTATTTCCAAAGGGATCGGTAAAAACATACATATATCTACCGTCTCCTTTTCTCTGCGTTTCTCCTTTCCTAAGTGCCCGGCCTTTCAAATCTTTTCTAGATATCGCCATACTTTTCCTTTCATTAATGAACAATGAAAGAGTTATGTATGATTCTATTGCTTTTCTATCATCAGTTTGATAGCCCTGACAATTGCCTCTGTTATGGTTATGTTGTGCTCGGAGACATATTTTTTTAAAGCATTGAAGTCTTCACCCCTTAGCCGTACCGTTATTATTTTATTTTTGGGATTATCTGTCTTTGGGCGTCCAAGCTTAGCCATAATTATCTCCTTCACATAATCATTATATTTTTTGTATTACAGTAAGTCAAGGGCCTCATTCTACTGATTTTGGATCTTAGCTCACTGAATCTTTAGGGTCCTGCCGGAATCCTTCCAGATATTCGTCCAGGATAGCGCAACTAATCATAACAGTTCCCTCTTCCGGTTTATATATCGCACCACAGCTTTCTGCAATATCCCGTAATTTATGAGGACTGATTCCATAGAAGTCATAGCTCTCACTATATCGGATAAATTTTCTTTGAGGAGGCAGTTTCTTATCAATGTCCACGTCCTTTCCTTTGCTTTGCTTCATTATTAAAAAGTCTCCTTTTTTCAGTTATGGTAATAGGTTTCCTGCCCCGAAGGACTCCGTGGAGTTCCCCAGAAATGAAGGGGAGAAATGGGTATAGAAATGAGTAAGAAAGGGCCGAGATGACTGAATGACCCAAATGCAGCTCCACAAAGTCCTTCAGGACAGGAAATATCTATAAACTGGTCTGCAGGGCAATCCGTCTCAAACAGACTACTCATTCTCCATCATCGCCAGGATTATTCCCTTGCATGTCTTACCGCTCAGACTCAAGCAATAACAGCCGTATGGGTCTTTCCTGGCAGTAAGTTGAACATGGCTCCGGATATGATCCAGCCCTGCAAACCATTTTCAATTGTCAAAGTGCTTTTGAAAACATGACTCCCCTGAGCAGCCTGTTTATTTAATAGCTTTATTCGATTTTGAACTTTGCAATAACTAACAGAAGTCTCTTTATCAGTCTCCCGTAAAGTTCCGGATCGATGAAAGTATATTTTTTTCCCGTTCCGTCATAGGCATATCTGGTAGAAAGCTTTTTTATCATCGGATCCAACAAATCGATCACCTGCATAGTCGCTAAAGTATCTCCACTGGCAGCAGACTTGATCAAATCATAAGAAATCGCATTTTGAGCACGCATTCTATCACGCCCCTTCTATCTACACATCATCCACCCTTCATCTGTTTCTTTTGATCATGAAGTCGAATAATTTGTGCAATGCTCGTTTACGCCTTTTCCTGACTGTATCTGGCTTAAAATGCATAAGTGATGCAATTTCCGCATCCTTCATATCCAAAAAGAAATAGCGCAAAATTATTTCTCTGTTATCCTCAGCTAAACACTTTAGCGCTTCAGCCAGAAGATCATTTTCAATTTCGACACCAACTTCAAGTTCCTTAAAGGTATAGTTCTCAGAAGAATAATGATCATAAGCACATAGTTCATTCATCAGTTCTTCAGCTGCAGAAAACGGAAATTCATGCTTTTCTCTCCTGCTGATTTCTCTGATATAGTCAGCCCTTTCAGCTTCAAGAGCCTTTCGGCAAAATGCCATGAATTCACGGACTATGATTTCCTGCTCTTTGGAAGAAGGATCCTTCATTTCGAGTTCACCTCCTTCCCGTCCATGATTGAAAAGCTGAGTCTAACCCTTCTACTACATACCCGTCTGAAGAAGGGCAAAACCGGACATTCCGGACGAAAATTCTTAAATAAATTTCTAAAGCAAATAAAAACCACCTGCAGGAGAAATGTCCTGAAGGTGGAAAGACGGTTATAAAGTAACCTAATGTATGGTTGTACCATACTTTTAAATGTATGGTGATATTGCTGTATTGGATTCAGCCTGTACATTATCCTGAAATTGTCTTTCAGGTCAGTTATTTGCCCATAGTTGGGAGGATCACTGGTAATTTTTGTTGCTGCTCACCTTATTTTGTCTTCTCATAATTTTATTACCTTAATCCATCTGGTCCATCTCCAGGCTCTGGCAAAAGTATGGTCTGACCGTACTTAAAAGTATGTTTCTGCATTTTTTAAATTTAAATGCCGGGATACTACAATACTTTCGAGGAAAGAGCCCATGATTAAGCCTAGTGACGCCAATATCGAAAAAAAAGAAAAGAAAAGCAGAGCCATGAATCAGGAAGATATGCGCCGATTCTCTGAACTTCTGAAGCAGGCCAGAGAGAGAAAGCATCTGACACAGGCTGAAGCCGCTGTACTCTGCGATACAAGCGAGACCCATTATAAAGAATTAGAATATGGTTCCAGTGGCCCCAGTGCAGAAATGCTTCTTCGTATTTTCCGAATAATGGATATCCCTGCAGAGGCTCTTTTTCGTCCTAACGACCTGTATGCACTTACTGTCCAAAACTCAGAGATCCATATTGAAACTTTTAATGATCCAGTGTTTGTCAATCTAATCTCTGTATACAGCCGGTTAAACAGTTATCAGAGAACTACGCTTGTTGAGACAGCGAAAGCCATGCTTGGCGTACCGATTGTGGAAGAGACATAACAGTTACACCAACTAACAATTCCGCATCACTTGTCATCTTTTTTAAATCGTACTAAATCACAAGGGCGTGCCTATACCCTTTGAAAAAACTGGAACGGATAATACATATCAAAAAACATATTCTGGTATTTCTTCGTATGCTCTCAGGTTATGACCCAGAATTATTCTATTTACCATTTTCTGGAAGACAAAAAAATCCCACTGACCAATTAGCTTGATCAGTGGGATTTTTCATATACCAGTCAACATAACTAATGTCGTTTATTTATTTGATTCTTCAGTATCGTGATATTTCTTCTGTATTTCAGTAATATATTTTATATACTCCTCTCTCACAGGATCTGGTCCTAGAATCTGTAAATCCTTCCCTATTCCTGTGACCCATCCATAAAACTGCGGGCTTACCGTTACCTTCACATGAGTAATGAAATATCCATTTTCTGCAGGCATAATAATAATATCTGTTCCGAACCGGTCGAGTATGACTCCTATCAATCTATCATCACAATGCAGACTGATCACTTCATCTCTGCCGGCAAACATGCCAAATGTTTTTTTGGAAAATGAAGCCAGGTCAAAATGCTCAAATATCTCCTTTCCCATTCTTGGACTAGAACTAATTCTTATTTCCTGGATCTTGTCTACACGATAATGCCGGATTTCCCGTAAAATATTATCGTAGGCTACGAGGTAATAATTTTCATCATCCCAGCTCAGGCTCCAGGGAGATACAACATAATCTTCACCATTCTTCTTCTGAACAAGCGCTTTGTCTTTGCTCCATTCACAGTATTTAAACAGGACCTGCTTATTTGAATGTATTGCCTGGTGGATTGTATCTACATTTAAGTAAATCGTTTCATTTGAAGTTTTTGGTCGATTGTAGATATAGACCTGTCGCTGGAGCTGTTTTGCATTCTCTCTGCTGGTAAAACTTTCTAATTTTTTAATTAGTTCCTCAGACTTTTGTACCGTAATGAATTTTGAAGATTGTACTGCATCAACCAGCAATTTCAGCTCAGGAAGTGAAAATTCACGTTCCGAAATATAATAACCGCGTTGGAAACCTTTAATCTGCTCAATATGAAGTCCAAAAGACCTCAATTTTTTAATATCAGCATATATCGTTTTTCTATTAGTCCCTTTTACATTATATCGGGCCTCCATCCTTTGTCCCAGCTGGATGGCATCCAAAATATGATCTTTATCTGTTTCATCAAGCAGAATCTTCATTAAGTACAGTATTCTCATTTTTTCATCTGCCATATTTGTCCCTCCATAAATCGAAATCAGCAAAAGTATGGACCACGGTGGTCCATACTTTTGCATTTCCCACATATCAACGATAAATCATGACAACGAAATAGATTATCTGATTATACTTTTTCCCGAGTCCACCCACATTCCCTTTGACTTGACTTAAACACTATTTTAGCAACACTAAAAAACATATAAACAAAGGCATTCTGAAAACCAATTTGGGAGAAAAAACTTAATTGGGCTTCTAAAGAACAGAACTTAAGCATTCCAATTAGACTTATTATTATGGAGGCTGGATGGTTGGAAAGCCGTCACCACAAATATGCTCTACTATACCGAAAAATTTTATAAAGCCAAACAAGGGACACTTCTTATATATTCTCTGTCCCAAATGAAAAAGTGTGAAGAAACAAAAACTGTTTCTTCACACCTCACCTAATTGTTGACTTCTATATAATAAAGACAAATTAAAGTCCCTAGATACTTTCTTTTTTTGGTATTTCAATAGGGGCTAGTCGCTAGTTTTAAGAACAGATATTCTGCTATGGTTGAAAAACAAGAAATTCCCTTAAATCCTTATTTTTCGATCCAATTTTTATTTTATTCCATTCAGTCTCAGATCCTTCATAAATAATTCTATCTACATAAAAATCATCATAAAAAGTATTATCTTCAATTTCCTTTAATGACTTTGGCAAATATAATGTTTTAACATATGGATAGCCTGCTTCCAAATCTTGCTTATCATAATGAGGTCCTATACCACTTAAGTATTTTTGATTTAATCTTTCAACACCATCTGCAATAGTAACTGTATTGATTAAAAAATCATAAAAATTATAAAACAAACTATAAGCATCCTTTTCATTATCAAGATTCATTATAACCGCATTACCATTTGCATATACCTTATATTTTCCATTGCCTTCGTTTACTATCAAATCATCTTTATGCAAATCTGTCACAACATTTTTATGATCGAGTATATCCTTTGTAATATATAAAATGCTATTTGTATTTGACTCATGAATATGCTTTTTTCCATGTATAACAAAACTTACAGATAGCTCAAGTGTGTAAACACCACTATCCGTAAATTCAATATCACTATTAAAAAGAATAGATTTTCGTGATTCTGCCTCGATAAAATGAGTATGGTCCATTGAACCAGTCTCTTTATCCAGCATCCCCAACTTATATGTGCTTCTTTTGTTAGGATCAATTACTGTATCTGCCGTTAATGGAATTATTCCAGCTGCTCCTTGTGAAAACCAAGGCCTAAGTACTAAATAATCCTCGTCCGATACTGGAACAAAGTCAACAATGTTTAAAATGGTTTCTTCAACTCTTATAGCACTAGAATTATCATTCTCAATGCTAAATGTTAGTGAAACAGGCTCATTAAAAGACGCAAGAATATGATCATTGGTGTTAGCCGATAGCAAATGGCAACATGGCAAATTTCGATCCGTAATACGTTCTTCTACGTAAACTCTTGGAAATCGTGCTTCGATAAACGGCTGAGTGTATACACCAAGAAAAGCTACAACTACTGCCCCTAAAAGCCATCTAAGGGCTGTTATCACAATTTCTTTCTTCTGATTATAAACACTAGATTTTTGCTTTGTTGCATCTTTTGGTATTCTATTATTATTTTGTTTTTTCCGATTCTTCTTAGTCGCCATAATATCTCATAAATAATAGCCAAATGCCTATCCGTTTCTCCTAAATAATTGCTATTGTTGTAACTCTATTCTTACTCTGTATTCACGTTTCAAGTCAATTTCACCTAGATAAGAGAAATCAAATGAACAAGGAAGGTCCGCACTCATATTTTCTTTCAAAGGTTCCCATTTATCAACCTCATCATAAGAAGGAGTGCCTTTCGGAACCCAGTAAACCCTACATTTATAACATATAACCGAATTCTTTTCTCCTGTTTTTTTCAGTCTTTCTTGAACCACATCAATCATCTCCAATCGAAATGTACCATCCCCATCATTATTGAATTCGTCATCATAATCTTCATACTTTGTTTTTCCTTTTTCTACAATCCATGCTTCATAATATGGTTTTGTGTAATTATGAATAATACGAAGAGGATCCTCCAATTCTACATATTGGACAATAAATCCATCTTCTTTTGGTGGTATCCATTTTATTCTATGTCTGAAGACACCTGATGATTCCTTATAGTTGTCACTTAATTCGATAAAACCTATACAACTCATAACACCTTAATAAGAGCGGTTTTCCAATAAACTGATTACTGAAGCCAAAAAATAATATAACAAAAAAAACAAAAATCATTCGACAAACCATCGTTAATTACAAACGTTATTTGCTAAAAAGCAATCGCCAATTTATAAGTTTACTCCCCATTTTCTATTGAACTATATACATATTTCTTTTCTAGCATCAATCTACACCAAGCGCCTTATACACAGCATCTTCTGCGCAACTATAGAAAATCAAATTAAAACTTCCTATCAGCTCCGCCGGTACTGTACCGAGATCTCCTGCAGACGTAATCGGCAGCAATACCTTCTTCGCACCAGAATCCAGACACACCTGCAGCGCATTTGCAAGCTCATCTACCTTGATGATAGTGCCACTGATGCTGATCTCACCAAGAACTGCCAGAGAACTGACAGTAGGTTTGCTCAGCGCTATAGAGCTGATGGCAACCAATGTAGGCAGAGCAAGCTTGCTCGTCATACCGATACCTTGCATGTCCTGATAATTAACAATGTAATCCTTTGTAGTAGTGCTGATGGCGCCGCTGATTCTGTTGCCGTTTGCTTTCAGGAAGTTGAAAGCCGTATTGGATGCTTCGCGGCATTCACGGTCTGCCCCAAGGCCAGTACGATCAAACTTGCCATTGCCTGGCAGCATCTGGCTCTCCAGACGAAATACGCCAATCATACCGGACTTTCCACGGGAAACTGTATAAACCTGGCCCGGATTGCACATACCTTCCGGAATCAGTTTGCCGCCTCCCTGTTCCGGCACGGAGACAAAATGCTCTTCAAAATTCTCGTTATCTATGTATGAGAAGTTCACGTCATAGAATTCCATGCCGCCAAGCTTTTTCAGCTGCTCTTTTACGCGGCGGCGCATTTCCAGTGCCAGAGTCAGGATCTCTTCGATTTGCGCTTTATCGAATATGCCATCCGGATACAGCAGCTTTACATAGGCATCCACCATTTTACGAACCGCAATGGTATCACGCTGGTTCAGGTTCTTCCCAAGTCGGAAATACTTATCCAGGGCATCACCGTACTGTTCTTTACGTAGCTCTCTTATAAATTCGGAAAGATAATCTGTGATGAAACCGTAGTCATCTGTAAAGTGTTCCGGACGGAACTTAGGAATCTCCCATCCAGGAATATAACAATGCATACGATCAAGGAAGGCCGTATCCGTACCCATTTCCGGCGGGAACGGATCAAAAAGGCTGGATGTTTTCAAAAGAACATCCACACTCTGGTTGATATTGCCCACAAAGACCATAGAGGCGGAAGCAGCCTTTTCCTCCTTGCCACGGGCAAAAGAACCGGATGCCATATAATCCTTCATGATCTGCACGCCGTCTTTATCTTTAAACTTGATACCGGCCACTTCATCGAAAGCCACACAGTCCCAGAGGCCAACAAGTCCTACCTGTTTTCGGGACATGTTATAAAACAAATTTGCCACGGTGGTCTGTCCGCCGGAGACCAGAATACTGTTCGGAGAGATTTCCTTGAACAAATGTGATTTGCCAGTGCTTCTCGGCCCCAACTCACAAAGGTTGAAGTTATTTTCAATTAGCGGAAGCATCCTGGTCAGGAGCAGCCACTTTTCACGATACTGCAGTTCGTCCGGCTCCATGCCGATGGAACGGAGCAGTACATCGATCCATTCATCCTTAGTAAATGCCTTTCGACCGGCCTTCAGCTCATTGATATCCACATGAGGCATCTGGATCGGCGTCAGCTTACGGATATGAATCGGCGTTCCATTTTTCTCTTCCTCAATAAACTCATAATCCAGCTGTACGATACACCAGATACCGCCGCATAGAAGTCTGTCATATTTTGTCGGATATTCCTCATCAATCGGGATACCTTTAAGGCCAAGGTTAGAAAAATCAGAAACATAGCAGTCATGTTTGATATCCAGATTTACCGTGATCATGTCGATAACAGTATGGCTGCCGCGCTGACGGAGCATAGACAGGATCTTCTGTGCTTCATCCGGACGCACGAAATTATTAGCAAGAATCCTCTTGACATTCTCGACACCCTGCTCGATCACTTCTGGATCATCAGAGCTGCAATACTGTCCAAGCAGGAACTCCAGCACATAGACCGGAACGTTCGCACCTTCCTTGATTTTCTTTGTCAGGTCCTTTCTGACGATTTTGCCATCGAAATACTGTCGGAGCTTATTTTTCAGAACAGCTCTCCTGTCATCAGACTCTAAAAATTCCGACATGCTCTTGCCTCCGTTCCATCTATCAGAAGTTAAAACCAAAATCGTCCGCAAACGCCAGATCCATAATCACAGGATGACGGAATGCCTCTATTCCGGTTGCCTCATCGTAAACGACAAGGTAATACTGCTTATTCTTGTCGTATTTCTTGTTCTTAAATGTGAACCTCATCCGGAAGATTCTCTTCTGAGGATCGGCATCACGACTGTCCGCAATGTATGTGTTCTCGTTGGAAATCTTTTCGTTATCCTCTGAGATAAAGTACATCTTATACGTGGTTTTCTTAATCGTATCGGTAACCGCATCGGACTGAATAAAGTCCATCGTTGTGATAAGGTTCGTGATTTTCTGGACAATACTGACTAAAGCAATCTGTGCCGGCCTGGTTTCCATGTGGCCGCGCTCCATCTTGATATCCAGTACAGGCACCAGCATTTCCTGGGGAGAGGATCCTCCATGAACATAGTTCTGACCGCCGCCGGCAACTTTGAAAACATTACTGCTGACAGGGAAGGATACGACCTTCTGGTCCCCATTATTCAGGATCCGTCCCATGGCGATACTCTGAACACCTTCCTCTGCTACAGGCTCCTGCGCCACGATGAATCGTCGGTTGATAAAGGCTTTCTTATCACTTACGCCGCCGATCTTGTCACTCTCGGAAAGCTTTTCTCTCTTATAAATAAAGCCATGATCAGATGTCACCAGGAAACGATAGGTATTAGCATTTATAGATACCCTGTGGATCAGATCCATGATCTCCTGAATTGTCTCTTCGCAGGCCACAAACACTTCATCCTCTGTTGTCGCCTTATCGCCTCTGGCATCAATCTGGTTGTGATACACATAGACCACCTGCTTGCCCGTAAAGATATTGCGAAGCTCTTCCTTCTTGAGCCCCTTGATATCATCAAACTGTACACAGACGCCTTTTGACTGATGTTTCTGCAGGACTGACTGTCTCCCAGACAGATCATTACAAAGAACATCGTCTGCCAGAACACGGAAGTCATCCGTCATAGTAAGCGTATTATGAGGAAGCAGGGCGGCCATACCGAGCCTTGTATAGGAAGGAAGCACAGATAGCTGTACATACAGTTTGGCTGAGCACTTGGGATCATCCATCATCCGCTTGAACAGTTCCTGGCCCACTTCATACCGCAGCGCATCAGAAATGATAACAACTGTGCGCTCCTTTGCATTTCGTACATGCTTGCTATAAAAGTTGCGCTGCAGAGAAATCTCCTGGAATGCTTCATCTTCCTGAATTCCTTTGTTCCATTTGGGCATGATCTTGGCCAGGAATTCGTTCGTATAGATGTTCTCTACCAGCGTCCTTAAGGGTTCGAAAGCACCCGTGTCCTCAATCTGGTCATAGTTATAATAGAATCTTCGATACTCCTGATCGATCTGATAATCCTTATCAAGATACTGTTTGATTAATTTCTTAAAGCCATCCGAGCAGTTATAATTTGCCGCAGCAATCAGATAGCAGGCACTGAGCAGCAATTTGTACGTCTTTTCCGTTCTGCTGCCAAAGTGCATCTTCATTCTCTTTTCACAGAGTTCAGGTATTGTGAGGCGGTCCAACTTCGCACCGGTATCTTCCGCTGCCAAACGCTCCACAATCCACTTCACCAGAATCTTATCTGCTGCGATGAAAGTATCCACATCAACCAGATCTTCCGGCTGCATTCCGGAAAATGCCTTCATAACATTCAGCCCGTCAGAAACCCTCTTAGACAACTCATCAAACCGACCGCTGTAAAGTACGCTGTTCATCAGGTTATCCAGGAATGCGATGATATTCCCAGATTTATAAGACACAAACGTCTTCCACGGCTGCGGCGTATCACACCCCAGCTGCCTGGACGTCGAAGTCACGAACATGGTAACAATAAGCTTTTCAAGCGTCGGTTTTACATCGGTATAGCCAAATTGCTGCTCACAGAGCTTCCAGAAGGAGCCGACCATCTCATACTTCTCAAATTCCGCCAGAAACTTATTATTATCTTCCAGTGTTCCGTCGGTGATCATCACTCGTACTACTTCTTCAAAGGAACAAGTCCGAGTCCGGCAGATTGCGCTGAGAAGACCCACCAGGATATTTTCCTCGTTATAGTTCTCGATCTCCAAATCATAGAAGCGCTGCGTCCTCTCTTTGCTGGCAAAGAACTTGATATGCCTCTCAATAATAGGCTTGTACTTTTCCTCAATACCAAGATCGACGGACAACAGGGAGGCCCGGTCTGCAAAGAACCGCCTGGAATACAGCAGAGTATCCTCTAAGTGGTTTTCCTTCACATCCGGCTTCGGGAACGGAGCATAAATCAGATAGTTGGTCGTTGTATCCTCCCGCTCCAGAAAACGCTTCGTCATGAAAGTATTGTCCGATTTCAGAAGATATACTTTTGCATTCTCAAGCTCTACGCCCTCAATATCCTCGGCAAACTCTGCCTTATCGTCGTACCAAAAGACAAGCTTACGGGTATCTCCCGTAAACTCGGCATTCAGCCGGTCAATGATTTGTTTTAAACTCAATTCAGCCATAACTTAACTCTCACCGCTTAGTTTTCAATCCCCAGTCCTATTCAGACCGATTCGTTTCACGGTTTCCTTCCTTGAAGAAGAATCATGTTTCTCTTCATAGTTCGCAAAAAATGCCAAGTTTTTCAGAAAGCCTTTATAGCGTGATTTTTCATTCCTCTCAACATTTCTGCAATCTTCGGATTGGTTTCAATTAAAGTGCCATCGGTGCTATTTTTCACTTCACCAATGGCACGATAAATAGTCATCTTGTCATCTTTCTAGGCTATTCATAGATTCATGCAACTATTAATATAATTCCTATTTCTCAAATACAATAATTATATTTTTATCCTACTTTGCCTGCTTGACATACCCGAATAAAACATGTTCTTTTTTATTGCTAGACAGCTTAGAATGTTCTCTATCAACCCAATCCTCATCTACACTTGTAATATAAGATCGTTCACGCAATTTATTTAACAATGCTTTGTTAAAGTCGCTGTAGGCCAATGCATACTTATGTTTCGTTCTTGCTGATAATATATGATATTCCGGCGATAGTGCCGAAAACTTTATTGACAGTTCCTCATCGCTATAACAGTCTAATTGATGTAAAAGCAGCTCATATTTTTCTGCTTCAGGAAGAAGTTTCCATGCTGCTTCGACATATTTTTTATCCAAGAGGAAGTCTAGTTGACGAATTGTTTGTGCTGTTTCAATTGTGATAGCTGTAGCTGCCACTTTTTTAAGAATCAATTGCTTTTCATCCTTGTCAAATACATCAGAAAGCAGAAGTTCATCAATCTCTACCTCTACTAGATCAATTGAAGGCAGATTGGATATGAACTCTTCTCTATTCATTGATGCATATAGGGGTCTGCATTCAGGAGAATACTGTTGTAAATCTTTCCAGTATTTAGTGGTGAATAGAATACCTCTTTCTTCAATAAGGACTCGGATTTTCATCTGATCAAGTGAAGACAGCTCGCTGTTAAATGGCTTCGAAAGAATATGTTTTATTAGCTTTCTAAATGTTTCCTCTGTTAAATCTGCCTCAATAAGAGCATAAATAACTTTTTCTTCCACCTCATCCGGCACGTTTACGAGTGAATCCACATTTCTTTCAAAATAATCAACAAAGACTTCTGATGCACCATATTCTTTGAAGTAGGCCATCATATTGCCCCATTCGCAAACAATTCTGTCACGTGCTAAGAGATAATCCCATATTATCTTTCTGTTTTTTCTTAATCCATCAATGTCAATCGGGCAGCACTCAGCGATTTTTTTCCAAATTACCGGTTCCTTTTTGAGTATTTCGATACAAAGATCCGTATTACTTTGGAGAAGTGTCTCCAATAATTCTTCTACTGTGTCTATCTCTTCCTCTATGTTGCTCTCAATGCCAAGCACAAATCTTTGAACATAAGCAATAAAATCCTGTTCAATATAATCAAGAATCGGCTGATATTTCATTTTTAGGATAGTTGTATAATTCTTAACAAACAAATTATCCGCTAATTCCGGATTCTTCCAAGCTACCAACCTTTGAAGCATTGTTTCATTTAATTCATAACGACAATTATCAAAAATATCCTGTTTTATATCTTCACTGAAATCATCCGTATTTAAATCTTTGAAATGAATATTTAACCCTTCAAATATCGCCTTTAGTCGTTTACTATCAACCCCTTGGATCTTTTTTCCAAGGTCAGGGTATGACACCAGAAAGGTGCTTAATAAACCTCCTTCTTTATCATTTTCGTCCAAGGCTATGATATCGGATAGATCCGCATACTTAAACAATGCTTTCACATAAGCAAAACGTGTATCAACAGAAATTCCATTATCATTAGTTATGTCCCTCCACAAGAATCTGTTAGCTTTACATACATCCCTCAACAGAATTTCGATGTTTTCTCCTCTATCGAAGTATGCCTTAATAAAGGACATACTATCTATGGAATGATCTGACAACTGCTCTATTAAAGCCTGAAGAGCATAATTTTCGTGTTGATACTTAATAACATAATCTACCAAATCAAAATTCAGCACTTCGCTCTGCTTAAACTCATAATCCTGTAACCTATTAAAAATCTTTGCAACATTCTTGAGCGGATATGTATAGCCACCCACCGAACGATGATTTCTCACACCAAGTATGAAATTCATCTCTTCTTTTGTAATACTATTAGGATGGAAATAATTAATATAATCCTCATAGTCTTCCCTTAATAACCCATTTCTAAGAAGGAACACTAACAGATCATTTTTTCTTACTTTTTCATCCAAAAAACCCGTTCCAAACTTTTCAATAATCTGGGAAATAGAGCATGCTCGAAGTTCATTCAGTTCTCGTTCAAAAGATTCGATTTTTCTTCTTGATTCCTCTTTGCAATTATCAAGGCCTGCTTTAACGTGATCGATTCGTTCAAAATAATCTCCACCATTATCTTTTACCCGCTTTTCGATATCAGTTATATAATCATATGACGAACCATTATAGGTAAGATAAGCTATCTCTAATTGTCTATGCTTTAGCATATCTATGTCAAAATTATCATTAAGGATCTCACCTATTCCATAGTTTTTCCCTTCAAAAGATATATATCTCACCATTTTTTGAAAGCCCATGGCACATGATAACAGTACCACTTTCAAGTCCCTAATATCTAATAAACTTTCTCGTTCGAGCTTATGAATAAACTCTTCTAGTTCTTGTGCCTTTTCATCAAGCAACTTCTGTTTATCAGCAAGTAGTCTTGCCTTATCATAGAAAGCTTGCCTAACAATACTTTTTGGGGATTCAGTTTCCAACTGTGAAAAGTCACTTGGATAAATATTTTTAAAAACTATAAGCGAGAATAGCTGCTCATCCAGGAGATTGAGCTGTTGATTACCCTTAAGTGTGTTTTTAAAAATAATAAACTCATTACATATGTTTGTCAGATCTCGCATGTCAGTAATATAAGGAGATATCAGCGATATATATTTCCCGGATAAATCATACAGTTCACTTTTGTCAGTTTTATCATTGACCTGTAAATTACGTCGAAGTATCTCCCCAGAATTAGTAGAACTAACATATGGAACAATCGGAATAATAAAGTCAAAAAACTTTGTACGCTCACCTTCCTTTTGAAACATGTCATCTTTTATTGCATAAATAAAGGTTACTTTTTCTGTGATCTTCTCATAATTATTTAGAAGATTATTAAGCTCACGAAGAGCCACGAAAATATTAGTACTCTCAAAACGGTCCAAGTCCTCTATGACGACAACTCTGTACTTTGTAACCTCGAAGAAATACATAATCTCATCCATATTCTTATCAAACACAGATTCCGATTCAGTATCACGACTCTTAACCGTTGCCTTATCCAGAATATTAATCTCCTGAAGGTTACCGCTACATCTAACCCACCTTATAATAAAATAGTTTATGGCCCACAAACCGCAGAAGGCTCCAATGTACCAGCAAGTCTTTATAAGCTTATCAAGGTTTGCGGTAAGTGAAATAATAGCGTTTGCACGATCCGGCGAAATTAGTACCACCAATACCAATGTAAACAGTGTAACAGGGATTGAAATCACGGCATTTATCAACTTTTTGTCGGGTTGAATCTTCCTGTATCTGCTTTCGGGTATTTTATCTGCTTCAACTTTATAAAAAAGCTGTTTCAGTATTCCAGTTTCAAGTTTAGAGTTGGATTGCTCTTTGACTTGTTTCATTTCCTCCAGGTTAAATGCTGCCAGTGAAATGTTAAGTACATCATCTCTATATCGGCTCTTAAAATAACTCTTAAGCACACTACTTTTTCCGGAACCGTATGGGCCGGAAATAGCCACATTGCAAACATCATCCTGGTCTAAGGCCCAATCAAGTGCATTCATGTACTCTTGGCCATTTTGAATCTCATCCTCTGGTGATAATGCAACAAAAAGAGCATTATCAACAGAAGAATTCCCAATCTTACTTTTCTTTATCCGATGTTTTATTTTGTTGATTCTCTTATTGATAATGCTCATTAAACTCCCCTTTGTTATTCCTTTGCCATGATATTCTTTGAATCTGCAAGAACTTCATAGAACTTTCCATCATTTGCGGTCTGGATCTTGCGATAGTTTTTCTTTACGCCGTCATCCAGATCAAGCTCAATTCGAGACAGCGCCAGGTGTGCCAATTTCTCATCATATTCCCTGCATTCCTTCAACTGTTTCGTTAGCTTCTCACGACGCTTTGTAGCCTGCGCCACTTCACGACCGCTCGTACTGTGATCGATCATATCCTGCATACGGCTGATCTCACTCTCGTAGATGCGCTGCATTCGGTGCAGGTAATCAACACGGAGGTTTCCAATGGTATCGGCATTGTAGCGATGCAGATAGATCAGTGCTTTTAATCCATTTTCCTTTCCACTATCAAACAACCAATATATTGGTCTTTTTCCTGAACCAGCAACTGAATAAGCATCGCAATGATCCCTAAAGAAATCACTTAAGAAATAGTTTCGGATAACCTCGCGGCTCGAATTTCCTTTGTTCCCCAATGCATGGGCGATATAGTCCAGGTTTCTTTCTAATGTATCATCTCCATATACAGTTTTAACCCACTGAATAAACCTCGATACAATATCGTCTTCAAGATATTCTTCATCAGTAATAGGCAGAACATTATCTTCATCTGGAAGAAATGTCCTATATTGTGATTTGTTCCATTCGCCACCTGCATATACAAGGCCTTTTTGATCCAGAGAATACCTGCCAAACATGCATCCAACAGCATAAGATATAAGGCTTTTTATCTCTCGTCTAAGATCAGCCTTTCGCAAAGTGATATTATCATTTTGAATAGTTGGTGACAGTTCGTCAGATAATCCATATATGTCAATGAACAATCTATTTAATTCTTCTTCATTGTTCTTTAATCTTCTGAAACGGTCATCACACTTTTTTTCCCATTCGTTGTATTTATTCTCAATCAAAATACCCATTTCATGTTCCTCCGGTTGTAAGGGATGACCACTGTAATCCCACGATAATTCAAATGCATCCCATTCTTCTTTCGCAATGTCAATGCACTCTTGAACCATTTGGTATATTTGATTATTCTGCGAATCCCCTGGATTATAAATAATCGGGATACGGTTCATATTACCTGCGGTTAGATTTAAAGTAGGTGCAATGAACTCAAACACCCTTGTGGCAACGATGGAATTCAACAGTCCCAATAAATAAAACTGCAACCTTTTATCAGCTGTAAACATAGAGTCTCCAGCTTGATCAAATATATATCCTTCAGGTAATAGCCTAAGACATATTTGAGAGCCTCCAATTCTTTTCCACGTTATTCCGCTTTTGAAAAAGAATTTTTCATTTCTAATCACAGAGCTCTTTTCGTTTCGAATTTTCTGTCCGGTTTTCTCCCATAAAACAAGATAATAATTATTTCCATACCATCTTCTATTTTCACCACCGCAATTGTATTTCTCGTAAGCAGCATCGGTTTGATTGAAAATAGAGGTTCTTGTATAGTCTATTTCTTGCCAGAGACGTACATATTTTTGATTGTTGCCAGTCTGCATTCCTGTACAGCAGTTGGCGTAATCTACTAACTTTTTATTTTGAAACACATCAAGTAAAGAATCTTTGACCCAATAGGCAATCGGAACGCCGGGTAATCTTAAAAATCGTTCACTAGACGAATAATAATAGTTACCTCTATCAAAAAATGCTTTCCGCTTTGCTTCTTGACTATCAAATTCCGTCAAACGAATGTAGAGTCCCATAATTAACCATTCCTTTAAATTAGCGGATGTTTTTCAAATCCCCATGAACCTTCAAAATCATCCCATTCTTCTTTCGCAATCTCAATGTTCTCACAAACTAATTTCTCAATCTCTTCAGATTGTATCTCCTTATATGGAATTCTCGAAACTGCACCCTCTGAATAATCCAAAGTGGGTGCCAATACCTTAATAAAGCTTAATGCAACGCATGAGTTTAAGTATCCTAGGAGTTCATAAAGATTCCTGTCTTCATTTGGGAAACAACCTGACCCCTTAGACTCAAACATCATCTCCTCACCGCTAAAACGCATTGTCAAAGCGCCAGATGTAATTGAAGTCCATGTCATTCCTTTTTTAAAATTGAAAGCCAGATTTTGAGGACGAGATAGCAACTTTCCTTTATCATCACGATTATTCTTTATTTCTTCTCCGTCATTCTCCCAGTTAACAATATAGTCCTGATTTCCAAACCATTTTCTGGCAACGCCTCCTTTATTACAAGGAAACCATTTTTTATCAGATCGATATCCATCAAAAGAGAGCTTTGCTGAACTCACTTCAAACCACAATCTTAAAAAACGATCATTGTTTCCAGTCTTAAACCCTTGCTTTGTATTTGCAATAGCACTAACACTTTTCAGAGAATCAAAACAATCTATCATCTGAGGAGTGAGCCAATAAGCAAACAAACATCCCGGAATCTTTTGGAACAACTCTGTACGACTAGAATAACGTCTGGAGGGGTTATTGAACTCTATTTCTTTTTCATGAGAATCTTGTAATTCTACAAGGCGTACGAACACACTCATCATTTTTTCCTCATTACCCACGTCGTTGTCTGTACCACTTCTCCACCTATTTCTTCAAATGCTCGCGTGCCTAAATGTGCCATATTCACAATTTCAAAATCTTTTATAATCCTCATTCGCAATTCTTCAAAGCTACTCAAAAACATCCATGCATGTTGTGTTATCATAGCCTGATATCCATCTTTCCTAATAAAACGTGCACATCTCTCAATAAACACAGCAAACATATCTGACTTACTGTTTGGATACTCTTTTCGCACATAGTCATATAGCATTGTATCTGCGCTACTAATACTCATGTATGGAGGATTTGTCGCTGTAATATGGTAATTCTGAGCAAGAACTTTACCCTGTGCAATTATCTGCTTCAACTGTTCTGCAGTGTCATCCAGGCCCACAGTATACATGCTCAACTGGCCAATCACTTCAATATTAGACACAAACCGATAGAGCAGATCCCAATCATATTGATCTACTGTAAGAATTGAGCCATATTCCTTTGCATCCATGAAAGTATCCAGAAGCCCGGTTATCTGAGTAATTGCATTGTTCTTTTCAAAATCGTTCAGTCCAGCTCCAAAATACTTAAGCTGGCCCCGGTTGATTCCATTGCTTTCCTTGATGGAATAGACATTGGGCTTGTACTCTCCATTAAGGATGCGACGATTGTATTGACGAGCTTTCATCATGACGGCAAAATATGCCATTTGAAATGCACGATCGTCAATGTCCAGACCATACAGATTGTTTTCCAGAATGCTCCTTGCTGCGTCGCGCTGACCATAGCCGGCGCTCTCATAAATCTGCATTAGCACGTCGAATGTGTACACTAAGATATGACCGCTGCCCATGCAGGGGTCAATCACCTTAATATCTTCCGGATTCAATTTTGCGTATTCAGCGCGAATTTCTGCCAGTTTCTGCTGAACTTCAGGTTCCTGTTCAGCTTCTTCCAGATAATATTTCCATCCAGCCTTCAGTCCATCATTCGGATGCCCCTCCACCCACAGACGACCAAGACTGTTCTCTACCATATATCGCACGATCCAGTCAGGTGTGAAAAGCTGCGTGACCGCAGGTACTTCTTCCTTGGTAATCTTGCCCTTCTTTGCAAAGGCTTCTTTCTTCGGCTCGGTGTTGTAATACTGATACAACCAGCCGATGATCTCTACCTGACCGCCGCGTTCCACATCGAAGTCTTCTTCCGGAATATCATGCACCAGATGATAGACTACGCCGTCCTGATCAATAACTGACAGATTCAGCAACAACTCCGTATAATCGCTGGTCTTTTCAAACAGTGCGGGCAGATTCTCATTCAATGCATTGCACTGCTTGATAAAGAGAATACGGAATACCTCATCCAGTTTGTTTTCCTGCTTCAGTTGATAGATGGCCTGTTCTTCCTCCGAAGTGAAGGACAAGCCTGCGCTGAACGGATTCGTCACCAAATCCGGTTCCATCTTTCCGGAGTCAGAGGAAAGAACCCGGATATGGGAAGGAAGGTAATCATTGACTTCCATAAAGCGCACGGCAATCAGGCGGTTGAACCAAGTGTAGGCAACCTCCTCCAGTACATACTTATAGGCAGTCCTATAATTCGATTCTTTTTCCTTAGCACAGATGAGATCTACCAAATGGCGACGCTGTTTTACAGCATCACCTGCGATAGCATAAGGCTCGGATGTTCCGATGTCGTAGAACTCTGTCGTTCCAATAGACTGAGGAAGAGCATTCTGAATGCCATCCTCCGTAATACCCATCAAACCGGCACGGTAGCTGATATCCGTAATCAGTTTATTTCTTGCCCATATGGCAAAGTTCTTTATGGCTGTCTTATTCATATATATTTACACCCGACTCAAATATTGCTTTATTAAATCTTTAAACTCTAATAATTCAAATGCTTTACAGTAATACCCTAAATTAATCATTGTTTGCGAACGTGAAATAGATTTATGTTGTGTGGGAACGTCTACGACTATAATTTCTCCGTCAACATTCATCACTGGTCCCGAATGTAGAACGCCTAAGAAAATAACCCTTCTTGCTCCAAAATATGTATTTCCTTTTTTATCAGCATAACCATTTTCGTTAAGTATAAAAAGTGGCGAACCAGAGGATCCCGGGAAGCAAGCTATATCAACTAATCCTGTGCTTTTTTGCTTGAAATCATATCCCGGATGTGAAGCTGTATATCCATTCCTGAAGATAGGATAATTATGTATGGTATCCCATAATCCTGTTGGATATCCAACCATGGTTACATTCTCAATGGCAGATAGCTCTTTAAGCTGTTCTTTATCGTAAATCTTGTCCTCACTGATAGCAGAATAGAACACCCTTTTGTTTGTCAATTTCTCCACTTCCTCAATCAACGGTTGTGCCAAGGTAATACATATATCTTGAGAAGGATGAAATAACCAATTAGTAAAAAAAGTCACGTCATAATTCTCATCCAACGCATTTCCACTATTGTCGCCAAGATGCAATAAGAATCGTACTGTTTCATTAGGATTATTATTAACAACATGCTTATTTGTTACTATAACTGGAACAATTACATCATCAAAATTGTAACGGAAAAAGAATCCAGTTCCCGATCCAGTATTAGTTTCAAGACGAACAGTATTGTATAAGAGTTGTTCAGATATACTTTCTGGTTTCACGCTTTTTCCTCCTTAAAACTCAACGTTAACGATATCTGTTCTCTCCAGTTCCTCCAGCAATGACTTTCTGAGAGCTGCAAGGTATTTGTCTACATCCTGCTCGCTTTCTAGCCTCCAGCAAGATGTATTAGTCATATTCTTAATGGTCACGTTCTTCGTTTTCTTGATCTTGACTAGTTCCGGATCAGGTACTACCGGAGTAACATCCTTGCCCGCTTTCTTTGCTTTCCGCGCTGCCTCTTCTGCGGCTTTCTGCGCAGCAAGCTGCTTTGCATAGGCAATCTGGCGGTCCAAAGCATCCATCTCATTCATAAGACGGATCTTCAGAGCATCCGCCTTATCCGCAAAGCTTCTCAGAGAAGAAACATTATTGCACTGTGATGCACCATTGTAGATTTCCTGGAAAAGGGAGTAGTATCTGCTCTTCTTTTCCCCGGCGTATTCCTTAGTGCTCAGGACTTCCAGAACTCTGGCTCTTGCCTGTTCGATAGCATCCAGAACAGGTTTTTCCTCTCTTTCGAGAATCTTCATATATGCAGTTGAAAACTGGTTGCGCAGTTCCGGAAGCTTCGGAATGCTTGCATAGGGCTTATCCTGCCGGGTGATCTGCCGCATCGCGGCGACGATTTTTTCCAGTTCTTCATCTACAATATAGGTCTTGCTGTCCTCGTAGATAGCCAGCATATCCAGCGCTCTGGTAAAGATCTGCACCTGTTCACCATTGAAGAAAACCTTCACCGGCTCATAATCTTCTGCAAATTCGTAGAAATCATCTCTGTTGCGGGAGACGTGATGGAAGAAGTCAAGCGGTGACTGAATCTGGATCACTTTCTGCATCAGCTTCTTACCGGTATCAAGAGCTTTCTTTCCCGGATACTGATAATTCCGATACTGCGGTTCCAGACGCAGGATCTCATTGATCATATTCTGAGCATATCTCTGGAAGTTCTTCATGATGCTGTCTTCATCTTCCGCCACACCGGCAGTACCGAAGACTTCTTTCATCACATCACGGACAGCCTTTTTTTCCTTCTCCGGCACACGAATACGCTCTTCCAAAAGGAGCTTTTCAACAAAGGCCTTCTTTGTAATAAAACCAATCAGTTCTTCATCGGACTTATTATTCTGATTGACGATTACGCCATTCACAGTAAATGCCAGATCACCGCGCTTAAAGAGTCGCGCAATCAGCCAGTAAACATCGTCCTCAACAAATCCATAGGGAGCCTTCATGAAGCGGTCTTTCACGGTCTTCATGGAGGTCTTCATGTGCATATGTGTGTTCGCTGCGATAAACTGCAGTACATCATCCAGTGCATGTGTATTCGGTTCGGTTCCGCCCTCAAGAGTTAATGTCAGCTGGTTGGAGGAATGGAACATCTTACGAATCTCCGCCTCACCCATAGGCGTATTAATATAAGAAAGTTTGTTATAAACCGTCTGCACAAGCTTGCCCAGGGCTTCCATTATACGTGCCGATACTTCCTTGGCAGAAATCTTCGGTGTATCGCCGTTCACATAGATTACGGCATCCTTCAGACTCTCTGTCAGATACAGCTTGGCATTGCTACTGCGCTCACGCATTTCAATGCGTTTGGCTTCCTTAATGGTTTCATACTTCGCCAGCTGGGTAGATGTATTTAATCGGAGGAACTTTTCAATCTTGAGATACTGCCGGATCTCATCCAGGAAAGCAGTATCGTTAGGAAGCACGACCAGAACTTCAAATCGCTGTCCGGACATCATGCGCAGCGTGATATCATCGTTTCCGCCTTCGTACCAGGGTGTCAGGACACGAACGCCGACATCGTAATTCTGGTTTGCCTTATAGGGTCTGTCATCTACAGCCTGGTTGAAACTGAAAGAGTAACGTCCGTTGAAGGCCGGGTAGCGGTACTTCTTTTCCGTGAAGATATCCTCGTAGATCATCTCAGAAACCTTATTGATAACCTCGGCCATCTCAACATTCTGGCTGTCGATTTCACGGTTGATCTCCTGCTCTTCATCCGTCAGGAAAACATAGTGAGAACCGTTCTTCTGCACCAGCATCTGGCGCATCAAGACCTTGAGTGCTTCTTCAACACGCTCTTTCACTTCGATGCGGTCATCATCGATATTCTCAATCATGAGACTGGTGATATTGTCGATGTTGGACTCGATCTCCAGAACATACTTGATCATGAACAGGGTCTTCAGTACGTTGATAGCGAAGACATCACTGTCCTTATGCTCCGGATTGATGTATGAATTATCGTATGCCCTGATGATTACGCCTTTATGGCTGTGGTCCAGAAAGTTTTCCAGCGCGTCATAGAAACGGTGGAAGGGTACAATCGCACCGACTTCTTTATCTTTTATATCCATGGCAGACTCTTTAAACAGAGCCAGCATGGAACGCTCACCTTCGGACAGATGCTTGCCGGATGCTCCGTGGATGCGAATGGAAGTCAGTACGCTTGCCAGAAGATTGAACTGATAAGGAATGAACGGATACACTTCCGCAAAATCCCTGCCATTTGCATATAGTTTCTTTTCGACGCCATCATTGAACACGATCAGGTTCTTGATAATGGTCTCCTTCTGTTCATACAGCAGACGGAGGGTCTGAGCGGCTGTATCGGTCTTGTCCAGGATTCTCCTCTTAATAACGGTATCAACATTGGCAGAGGAAAGAGACAGACGGGTGTCGAACCGTCCCTGAATCTTGGAGAAGTCATTGCCCTTCACCTTTGTGATCGAGTCGATATCCTGCTGGCTGGTCACGATGACCCAGGCCTTACCCTTGCATTCCTTGCCCAGTTCTTCCGTTACTGTCTGCAGATTCAGCATCAGTTTGCTGTCATCCCCAATATACTGTCCGATCTCATCAACCAGGAAGACAACATGATGATTATGGCCCTTGCGGTCTATGTAAGACTTCACCCTCTTAGCAAAGTCTTCAATGCTGATCTGATAATCACCGATTGCAGCATCACACCAGTTCCAGGCAGCCTTCTCGCTCATATATCCCATTTCGATCAGGGTATCTACGACGCCGTCCTGACGGGAAAGGAATTCATGACGCTCATCGTACCAGTTATGCCCGGTTACCCTCTGATAAGTCTCCTTGAACTCTTCATACTTTCCATCTTCCGTAAGTTTGCGTTCCAGATCGGCAAGATAAGGAATAGCCCCGCAGAATCCGAGAGAGTTGTTGAACACCTTCAGAAAAACATTTACGATGGCATCCTTATTGGATTTTCCGTCGGATTCACTCTTGGCGTCGATGTTGAAGATAATGACATCTGAAGGCGTGTTGGCTGCCAACTGCATGTCTGCCAACACCATCTGATCGGATATCTTTTTATCGTCGACAAAATAGTCGATGGCACGCTTACCGCCGACGACTTCATTGTCAAGGATATAGGACAGAATCTTCAGCAAGTGAGATTTACCGCTTCCAAAGAAGCCGGAAATCCATACGCCCATCTTAGTGGTTTCACCGGTGATTCCCTTTTTGTAAGCAGAGAAGAAATCCGCGAAATGACGCTGCAATTCAGGCGTCATGACATACTCTTCCAGTTCTGTAGCGATATTGTTTTTTTCGCCTTGCCCGGCAATGACAACACCCTGAATATCTCTGGTGATAGACTTTTTGAACATATCTTTGATCTGCATAGTGGATACCTCACTTCACAAGCTTGAATGCACGATAGTAATTGTCGTCTTTGATTTCATTGAACAGAATGAGCTCCTGTTCGGTATATGTGCCGGGGAAAAACAGGACTACCGGCGCTTTCAGTACAGACTGGTGCAGGTTATTCAGGATCTTATGGGACCGCAGAAGGGGATAGCATTTTCCAACACCTGTCAGAAATACAATGGCATTCTCCGGTGTCTGCTCCACAATTTTCTGAATCAGCAGGCTGTCATCCTCATTCATCTTCATTGAAGTAGAGACCGCCCGGACAATGTATTGAAAACCTCTTCTCGTTTCGTAACGCTCGTAGGATTTGACGAAGTCCTTTTCTTCCAGATAGTCCATGATCATGTCATAGAGATCGAAAACCACCAGTTCAAATCCGTCCGTGCCCCTGGAGTTTTTCTTCTTCATGTATTCGATCCGCTCACGGACTTCCAGCTCTTTTTCCGGCGGATAATCGAAGACCCAGAAATTTACTTCATTTGCTCTGCCATTTGACTGACGGAAGGACGGCTTCCGGACAGCTGCTTCCATCTGATCGAGCCTAATACTTAAGCTTGCCATTACCTCACCCCCGTCAATGCTTTTACATAGTATTCCATGCCGTGATCCATAAGCCATCTCTCCATCTCAGGGTCCATGACCGGCTTTAGGATTTTTCTTGCCGCTCTTGTCTTATCTGTCATCCCTGCTTCAAAGAGCATAGTTTTATAGCAGGCGCCAAGTCGTTTTAACGTGGCTTCTGTCCACCTGGCGACCTTATCATCCTGCTCCTGCTTGTTTTTGAAGAAGATGCGGATATCACTATCGCTTAATTCATATATGCCAATGATCATCTTCTCCCGAACCGTCTCATATATAAACTCAGCAAACAGCGTATCATAGGCCATGGCTGCCACAAGCGCAAACAGCTTTTGAGCTGCCACATCGCATGCCTGAAAGACCGGATAAAAGCTGTCATCCAGCGTTTTCACTCTCCCGGACACTGTACTCCAGATCTGATTCGAGCGAAGTAAGGTCGGTGCTCCGAAAATATTCTCATTTTCATTTATCATCTGTATTTCATCCCAGGACTTTCCCTCCGCACGGAGAGAAACGACTTTACGGAATTCCATAAACCAAAAGGAATGCTTCACAGCACCTGCGCTGTAGTCTTTTCTGCTCATATTCTTTCTCTCTATGTTATGTAACCGATTGTCAAATTTCCGAAAATGCCTTCATGGCCATCTTCTTATATTCTTCCCTGACATCTTCCGGACCATTGATACGGATATTTCCACCGAACTGAAATACCCATCCATAAAATGTTGGCGATGTACAGACTGGAACAGCTAACTTAAACCAGCCTTTACCAGCTCTCCTGATCCTGATTCCCATGCCGAACTGATCAACAAGGTACTTCATGACCGTATAGCTGCAAAGAAGCTCTACTTCCCTGACTTCTTCATTATCATACATGCGGAAGACTACCCGAGTATACCTGCCAAGGTCAAACCCTTCCGGAACCGGATCCGCATTTTCCTTCAATATTTCCGGCTGGTCCAGGATCCTGTCGACGCGGTATGTCCGCATTTCATTTTTTTCATGATCGAAGCCCAGCAGGTAATAGAAATCCCCGTTCCAGATCAGGGTGTACGGACTAATGATATAAGGCTTTCCATCGTTTCTTAGAACGATCTTCCTCCTGCCGTCAATATCCGTATAATAGAAAGCAATCCTTTTTCCTGCGTTAATGGCCTCATTCACGGCATCGACGATCTGATATCCCTTTTCATTGTCAGATCTGGCCCACCCGGACGTAACCGTATGCCTTGTCAGTTTCTCTGCCTGCTGGATACTGGTCAGGCCGGCCAGTTTTTCTTTCAGCTTTTTACTCTTTTCTTCTGTAATAAACTTTGATGCCTCGACAGCATCAATCAGTATCTTCAGTTCAGACAGTTCAAATTCCCCTTCGGCTAAGTAGTATTTGTTCTGCCTGGCCCTTCGGCTGACTACATGAATGCCTGCCTCTTTTAACGCTTCAATGTCCCCTGGGACCGTTGTCCGGTGCATGGTTGTTCCGTAGTCCTGTTCCAGAAGCCGAATAATCTGGTTGGTTGTTAGCGGATGGGCCTCATCCGTGTACTTCCGTAGGATCTGATATATATGAAGCACTCTGATCCGCAGATCGGTGTCTTTCACAGCTGTAGGAACCGGCTTTGCATACTCGTAATATTCCGTCACAGCCGGAACACCTTCTTGGCCGCATTGACTGTCCGTTTCTTTTAAGAGGTTCTCTTCATTCCAGCTGTCATTCGTATGTTTGTGGAAACTGTTTTCTGTTCTTTCTGCCCAGTCTTTCCGTATGACTTCTGCCAGAACTTCTGCAGCTATCCGGGTCCCCAGCTCACTTGGATGGATTCCATCGGCCGCATAAAGATCTTCCGCTCGCAAATCCTTTGTCTTCCTCAGGCATATCTCTCTGAATTTCTGACCCGCGTCTGCAACAATGAGTTTTTCCTTTTCCGCCGCCATATGATATGACTCAAATAGGCCGTCTGCCAGGCTGTCATACTCTAAATCGAATTTGTCATATAATTCTGTTCCCTGCTTATAAGGCCAGACTGCAAACAATACCGGAACGGCCCCTACAGACCGGATCTTCCTGCTGAGGACACGGACATCCTGTAAAAATGCTCCCCTGAATCTGACAGGCCTGCTGATCTGGTCCTGTAAGACCACATAATCCCACGACCTTTGAAGAAGGGCATCTTCTGTTCTTTTCCCGAGCTCCTTGGAAGGATTTCGGAACTCAAATAGCCTGGCATCTTCTTTCGTGATTGATTCCACTTCAGCCTGCAAAGATTCTGCCAGTATAGAAGGAAGATTGTTATAAACGGTCAAATCATTCCCCAGCATTAGAATGCGCATAACACTCCTCTGTTCCTTGTCATCAATGTAAAGCAACAATTATCATTATAATACATGCAAAACACCAAGGCAAATCCATGGTGTTGCTGAATTCTGCCATGTTGCTTATCTCTTGTCTAGGAAAATATATAGTAAGTAAAATAAAGTTCCCAAAGAAAAAGGCTAGATGTATCATACATCTGCCTTTGTGTTATTTTATTATGATTACTAATTATTATTTTGGGCTTTACCTATTGGTTCAAACGAATATTCTATATTGTTAATTCGGTACAGACGACTTTCTATTACAACGCATTTATTAAAATTATATATAGCATAATTCTTTTTACTTCGATTTTGACAACTGGAGTAAACCACCCCATCATAACCCATCTTCTTTACCAAAGAACAAATACCATTCGAATAATCATAAGTATAAACAGTTTCTTCATCCGCAGTCTTGCTTTTTATAAATTTCAGTGCAGCAAGCGTTCTCACCAGATCCTTTTCATAAAAATGGTCAAGTGAAAAATCAACTAAGAAAAGAGGATCTTTGACTTTTATTGTTGCAATAGAAATCCTTTCATCAAGAGCCCTGCGGACTTCGCTTAATGCTGTCTTCCTATCTTCAGCAGCATACAAACATTGTTCATGTTCCTGATTACAGCGCCCCTGGATAATTTTTGATTTGTTAAGATTTACAAAAGACTCTTCAGCATTATAACCATAGAATCCACGTTCAAGAGAAGAACTGACTTTGTTTTGTAAGGACTCGATCTGATGGAATAATTCTATAAATGAAGCATCATCTCCTTTAACATCAGCTTCATGCCATTGGTATAAGAGATTCCTTAACTGGGCCATTGTTTCATCTCCGAAATATCTCGCCCTATACATCTTCATACCCGGCTCAAGTGTTATTGTATATTTTTCCATATTGTTAATGAGCCTTTTAGAGAAAGAAGTTTCTTCAAAGTTTGTTTTTCTTTTGCAAGCATCTTCAAATACCAAAAGTTCATCCAAAATATCTTTTTCAATTTTCATACGTGTAAACGCACCTCTTTATTGACTATTCGATTTCTCCTAACAATATTTTACGGCACTCTTTTTCATCTATTTCAGATTCTTCAGAGATTTTAGTAATGCTGTTTTCAAGCAGACTCCTTGCGCTAGCATCAAATATATGGTCTAGTTTTATGTACTCTTTCTTATTCTCACAATTATGCAGTAGGTCAACTTCATCCTCTATAGTAACGCGGGAATTGATTACAAGTAAGATCTGTGCATTTAAAATATCAAGTACTTCTAAGCCGGAGTTCCCTTGTTCCAAAAAATAATAATCTTCCATCCACGTTCTAATTTGATTGCTTGTCAATATATCATAAATACTCAAATATATCTCATAGTTAGGAGGTAGTTTTCCTTTTTTATAATAATATCTAAATATTAACTCTCTTAACAAAAGTGTGTATGCAGGCATTAACGTAAATACCATTTTTAAAATGAGTTCTGTATCCAATGCTCGATCATACATATTCATAATCATCTCATTGATAAATGCTCTCATTTCCATGATTAACTGATCAAGTGAATCAAGATTTATATAATCCCCATCTTGAATTTTAGCCAACATTGAATTGAACCGCATGATTAACTTTTGGCAAATACTGATTTTGCTGTTCTTCTCTAAATTTATTATTTGGTCGACTTTTAAAGCTAACGACTGAATTTCAATATTCAATTCGTTAATTTTCCGACGAATCATAGAAAATCCAACTATATTAACGGCCATATTTGCAAGAGATAAGCCGACATTAAGATAAGATAAATTTTGAATAACATTTGAAGCCGCGTATATTCCATCTACTTGAGATGCCATGGTCTTTGCCAATGAAGTTAATTGATTCAGCTGGATTTCATTTTTTCTTATCCCTCCTTCAAGCCCCCTAATCATCCCTCTCACTTCTATAATATTGGCATTATTCTTTTTTAACTGTAACGCTGTCGAAGTAACCTGCCCAATTAAGTCATTATTAGATACTAATCCCCCCGCAACCGGACATTTGACCATTGCTCTAAACTTAGCATCAGTACGTCTTAATGCTATCTCTGCCAATCCTTTAGCACTTATTTCATCTGCCATTGCTTTATCCATTAATACCTCAATAGGCACATAATTATCCATTATACTTCCTCCGCCTCTTCTTCGTTAGGGCAATCGCTAAAGACACCTCTATCTTGTAAACTCCTAGCCAATAATAATATACTCACTGCATAAAAAAACTGTCTTTTCTGCTTAATATCATAGTCTGAAGAAACTCTTATCTTTCTATTAAAGATATCCGTTTTTGTTTCATACATTCCCGCAGGAATCAGATTATTACTTTTCCAAATAATCTTAATAATCTCAGCATCACTTTCTTCCAAATCAAAGGTTGCATCCAAAACCGTTCGCGATTTTGCTATTTCAATATTTTCACCTAAAGATCTAAATAGCGAGAGATAAATCATTAGTATATCGCCGACAGTAGTTATTCCTGTTTCAAGGTCATCATATTTATTAATGTATTCTATGGCAGCTTGTTTATACCTTTCAGGTCGTGATCCTTTTTTACAGGAAATAAACTCCATTAAATATAATTTAATCAGAGAAACATAATAATTAGTAACTCCAAGTTTTCCAACTGGTTTCATTTTTTTATCTATGTAGCTAACAAGCGGATAAAACTTTTCTTTTAAATCAATAGATCTTACATCCTCTTTTTTTATTACTCTGTAATTAAACAATGGATAAAGATGTTCTACACAAAACTTTACTGCATCGTCATTCAATTGATCTATTACGACGTCATAATTTAAATTAAATCCCATGATTCAATTCTTTCTTAAAAATAGTATTAACAAGGTTATTAAATGATGGTTTTATATATTTATATGTTCAATTATTCTCAAACGCTCCTCTTTCTTGAAGCATCAATGATAATAATAATATACTTGTTATATAGAAAAACTCTTTTGCATCAGAGTCTTTATTTTTTACTTTTCGATCAGTAAATCTAGAACTATATGTCTTACTTTTATATAGCTTTCTTAGTATTTCCGCATCCTGAGCATAAACGTCAAAATCGACATCATCAATTTTAACACGCATTAAAACATGCTCAATATCTCCTGCTATCCTAAAAAAAGAAAGAAAAGCACATACTGCATCTCGCAAATCATTAATTAAAATACTTGAATCTATTTCATTTTCCAATCTATTCAAGATTTGTTCTTTATACCTAGCAGCTCTTCCACTACAGTTGCACAACCGTAAATAATATTTCAAAATTGAGATAAATAAAAACTCGACATCTATGCCGTTATTTATCCTTCTTACTTCATTAATCATTGGTATAATTTTTTCTTTAAGATCAACTCTACGAACATCTTCTATTGTTAAAAATTTATAATTAAGTAATGCGAACAAATTCTCAACACAAAAACGAAGACCTTTGTCATTAAGTTCATCTATAAGACTGCAATAGTCAATTTTCATCGTAATGTATCTCCTGTTTGAAAAAATCAATTTAGATAGCTTCTATCAAAACAATTATATGGCTATTTCATTCTCAATTATATTACAACGAAATTAAAAAAGTGTGCATCTAGCACACCAATTTATCTAGTATATCATCTAAGGTAATTGTATCCTGTTGGGGCCCAGCAATCGATTCCTTCCCTCGGTATTCCCTTATCCTAAAAACAACCACTTCATAAGTAAAAAAGAATATCGCCTAAAGGCTATACTGAATTAATTAGGAGACTTTGTATGATAAAAACATACTACAGCAGAAAAGAAATGGAAGAAGCTATAGAGGCTTTGAATGGATACTTAGAATCACTAACTCATATTGAAATTCTTTATTCACCCAAAAGAGGATATCTCTTATTCCGATGGGATAATCTTATCGGTGCATACTACGGCATTGACTCCGTAGATACCCCTGACCAATTGGCTATATATATCTACAGCGAACTCATAGATCGTATTACAGTGGAAACGAAATCTGACCATAACATTAAGGAATTAGATTTTAACGAAATTGAATTGAATGAGGCAAGAGCAATCACAAATAAATTTATATCTGTTCTTCCAGAAGAAATGAAATCAAGGATCTGTAAAAAGTTGGATCAAGGAACCGGTCTCATACTAAATAACGGATGCGTTAGTAAAAATCTTTTAGGCTGAATAAGAAAAAACCTTAAGGCTACTGTAAGCTGTTTTGATATGTGCTACAGCAGCCTTTTTTATTATAAAGAAGTATTCACGAAAAAATTTTAAACAAGGTTAATTCTAACCCAATAAAAAGACCAATTTATAAAGAATGATTTCACGTAGAGCAAGTATCGGCTGGAGAGTCTCAAAACTCATTTCATTTATTTTTACACCAGCCCAACTTGATGGGGATTCCGATTCCCCATTCCCTCGGAAGAAAGCATTCCTGCTTTCTGCTTGGTGATGTATACGCATCACAGCAGGATTTTCAAAATCCTGAGATATTTAAATTTCATAAAAAGAACACATTAGGTAGTTAACGATATGTCTGAAAGGAGAAAAATGGCTAGACCCAAAAAACACATTTTAGAAAAACATGGACATCAGATGACAATACGTTTTACAGAAAGTCAATACAATTGCATAGTTGAAAATGCCAAAAGCTTGAAGTTAGCTCCTGCAGAATATGTCCGTCTGCAAGCTATTGCGGGGAAGATAGAAATGGATGTTAGGATTGTTGCCGATATTGAAGAATTACATGAAATAGCCAGGTTATTAGCAAACGCAACTGGAAATCTAAATCAAATTGCTAAATACTACAACCTTGGCGGAATACGTTCAAAGGAGATGCAGAAAAGAATTAATGCCGGTGTAGAAGCTATTTTCGAAATAAGAAACATGATGACAAAAATAGTGGAGGAAGGTTATGGCCGTACTGAAACACATAGCAAGCAAAAATTCTGATTACGATGCTTCTCTAGAATATCTCCTTTTTGAGCATGATGAAAAAACCGGAAACTTGATTCTGGATGAAGATGGTCGAAAAATCCAACGCAAAGAATTATATCTTGATGGGATTAACTGTGAGCCATTTTCATTTGCAGCAGATTGTTATGAAACAAATAGACTGTTTAATAAGAATCAAAGATATAACGAGCTTAAAACGCACCACTATATATTAAGTTTTGACCCAAGAGACAAGACCGATCACGGATTGACAGGCAGCAAAGCACAAGCACTTGGAGTCGAATTCGCAAAAAAGTGTTTTCCAGGACATCAAATGATTGTCTGTACCCATGCAGATGGATCAAATCAATCTGGCAATATACATGTTCATATTATTCTCAATAGCCTAAGAAAACATGACGTTCCTGAAAATCCATTGGCATTCAAAGTTTGTGATACAAAAGCAGGATATAAACATAATGTGACAGCTCCTTATTTTAAAGCTGTACTCAAAGAAGTTATGGAATTATGTAATCGGGAAGGTCTTTATCAAATTGATCTTCTCTCACCAGCTAAAGAAAAAATAACCGATCGGGAATACCGTGCAGTACAAGCCGGACAAACAAAGCTTATTTCCTTAAATAAAAAAATAATTAGTGACGGGCTTAAGCCAAAAAACACAAAATTCCAAAGTCAAAAGCAGTATATCCGAGACGCTGTACTTGATTGTATAAAGCTAAGTACTTCCTTGGAACAGTTTAAGTCTTTAATATATGCCAAATATCATATATCAATCAAAGAATCCCGTGGACGCTTTAGTTATCTTCATCCTGATCGCAATAAATATATTTCAGACAGAGCTTTAGGAAGTATGTTTACAAAACAGGAACTCGAAATGAGTCTGGAGAAAAACCGTATTGTTTCTGACCAGAGTATACAAGCCAGTTCTTTTGATACTTTTAAATTATCTTTGAAAGAAACCAGCCTGACTGAGGATAGCATCAAATATATCATCTTCATGAAATCTGACTTGCAGCTTGTAACTGATCTGCAAAAACATCTCCAAGCAGAGGTAAGCAGTAAATATGCTCGTAAAGCCAAAATTGTAAATCTTCAACAACAAGCACGCACAATCGCTTTCGTTCAAGAAAATCATTTTGACAGCTTAGGTGATATAGAGAACGTAAGAAAAGAATATGTTCGGAGTTTAACCGATTCTCAGCAAACCCTCAAGGATACTAAAGAAAAATTGGATTCGGTAAATAAGCAAATCCATTACCTAGGTGGATATTTATCATGCAAAAGTATTTATCAGCAATTATTACTATCCAAAGATAAACGACAGTATTATCAAAACCATTCTACTGAAATAGAAAAATACCAAACCTATAAAAAAAGACTTCTGGCACTTATGCATAATGGGAAATTTCCTTCTATGAAGGACCTTAAGGTCATGAAAAACACATTAGAGCAAGACAAGAAAAAAACTCAGGACTCAATTGCTCAATATAAACATGCTATCAAGCAAATAGATACCGTTATTCAAAGCATTCAACATATAATGGATAGCAACTCGTTAGAAATATCGAAGAATCCTTTTCAAGACCTATAAATTGTTTTTGTCCCTATTTTAAGTGAGGTGATCTGTATTCAAAAGAAAGAAAAAGTATTACAGTACAAATATATTCCGCTTCGATGTCTACGAAGCAAATTCCATATCTTAAGGAGACCTATCTATGTTTACTCTTGAGCAAATCAATACAATTGATAAATCATATTTTCGTATTATTGGTTCAAATCAATTTTCAATTACTCTTCAATCAAAAAACACAGGGCATGAATGGCATCTTTTAGCTTCAGATTTTCGTTTTGCGTCCTCATGCATTGTTGAACATCGTCATCATCACACAGATTCATTTCATTATCATGGACGATATCCATCTTTATTAATAACCATAGAAAACATTCAAAGCCATGACACATGGTTTATAAATAAAACTATACAGCATCAAAAACAAATCTTGAAAAAGCATCCAAACGTAATTTTTCATCTCCAGTTAAAGAATACAAAATAGTTGTAAAATTTTATGGTTTATAATCAATCTTTCTCAACTGACAGTTTTGTTTACTAAGTCAAGCTATATTTAATTAATAAGCAACTAAAAATCGATATATTTCCAGCTCCAAAATTCGAACCACAATATTCACAAAAACAGTACATAATCACTGCTATTTGTTATAAAAGAACATGCTATACTGGTATTTGATCGTTCATTATATCTATGTAAGAAATAATCAACATTTCCCCAAGAATTCATCATGTTTCTTTAGTAGAAAGAGGTATTTATAGAGATGACTATTGAAGAGTATTGGAACAAAAATTTCAGTTTATTAGGCATTCATAATAATAATCTAGAAACAACGAAACAGATAAGAAAAAAAATAATATGTTATTTATTAGAGATACCTGAAACAGAGGTGCAATATTATTTATTATCATGTGAGCCTTTACGTTGCTTTGCATTAAACGATACAACGGAATTGCCAAAAGAAGTGTTATCTGAAAGGGAATCAATTCATAATTACGTAAGCAGAGATGTTCAGCTTATTTATAGAGACGATTATAAGATTCTTAAAAAGATAATTGAAGAAAGCAGTCTAAACTATACCGGATTACTAAAAAGAGGAACAACGATAATCAACAAAAATGACATCAAAGCATTAATCGATTTTTTGTTAATCAACAAGGATAAATTATCCGGAAACTTCAGAGAAACAGTCAAAACATATAATAGTCTGTATTATTATCCAATTAAATTATTTAATCCGCATATAAAAGAAAAATATACAAATAATCCGACAGATTATTATTCACTCCTTTTAATGCAATGGCAAACAGCAAATGGATTGGCATCACAGATTAGTCAGCAACGAAGTAATATGAATAATTTTTATATGTCATTAATGTCAATACTAATTGCTGGAATATTGTTGAGTGATAGTTTACTAACAGATTTGAGTTTCCCTTCTAGATCATTAATATACCTCACAGTTTTAGTTATTGGTATAGGATTATGTCATATCTGGAGACAACAAATAAATAATTACGCTAAGCTTAATTCGATAAAATATAATATTATTAATGACATTGAGCGACACTTACCTGCAAATATTCTTAATTATGAATATCAAATGTCAGAAAAAGCCCCAACCAAAGGACATAGAAAAATCAACTTTTCCAAAGACGAAATAAAGATAACATATATGTTTGAAATCATAATTATAATAATTCCCTTTATTTTATTACTATATACAATTGCCCACTCCATATCTCCCACTTAAAGAATAGAACGCAAAGCAAATTAATACAATCATATTACGTTATACAGCTAATCATGCGGAGGCTAGCTATGGAATATAAAGAACTAATACCTACTGTAAAATGGAATTGTCCAACTTCTCAAAATCGAAATATTCTAATTATGGGGCATCCAGACCAAATTCCATTTTATTTTGACGGAATCAAAGCCTTTATATGGGAGAAATTTCCTGAAACCACAATTTGGCAATTCAAAAAACAGATTAGTGACGTATCTCATTTATCAGAAGAAATCTCACAAATGGATCTAACCATTTGCTTTATAACTAATCTATTATTATTTGATGATAATTCAATATCCTATAAACAATTATCTATAATTATTGAAAACCAGTATCCTTTATTGCCTATTCTTGATGGCAACAATCTTCAGGAACTATATAAAGAAAAATTAGGACGTATTCACTATATTAAGAGGAAAAGTGGCGACGTAAATTATTATCGCGAAATTGAAAAGTTCATCAATAATACGAATATTTCTAACAGGAAGCCATATAATTACGAAATAACTGAAGATATCTTTGATGCTTTTACTCAATCCTATTTTATAAGTTATAGGCGAAAAGATGCGGAATATGTCGACTACATTCAAAGATTAATTCATAAAGAAGAGATATTCTTTGGCACACAATTGTGGTACGACTCTTATGAAGCACCAGGAAAAGATTATGAGCTTTACTTAAAAAAAATAATTAGTAATTGCTCTGCAGTAATATTATTGGTCACACCCAATTTATTATTAGATCCAGACAGTTATGTACTCCGTATAGAACTACCCTATGCAAGATCTTGCAATAAACCAATAATCCCTCTTTTAATGGAGGAAATAGATTTAGAAGATTTAGAAGTTCTAAAAAAAATATGTAATATTCCAAAAATATACAAAATTGAAGAATGGCAGTCTTTTGAAGCCATTCTTCGTAATGCCCATATTCCTCTCCCTAAAAAAAATGAATATCCCAATCATTTAATCCAAATCGGAAAAGCTTACATGTATGGATATAACGTTGAACGCAACATCGATGTAGCATGCGAAGTTCTTTATCAAGCTTCAGAATTTGGTTATATTTCTGCCTATGATAATCTTATAAAGATAAAGACAGGCAAATTGGAAAATGAATATTTAAAAAATGAAGAAGATACATACAGTTTATACCAGTCAGCTCTAGACAAAATTGAAGCTATTATGAAAAACAATCCTGATTGTGATGATCCAGAATATTTAATTGATCAGTTTCTTCAAATGACTTCTCAAAATGAAAATCTTCAAGGCAAAGCTTATAAATATAAAGATGTAGATGAAGCCATCTCACTATTTATTGAAAAGTCAAAAATTATTGAAACACTGTATCAGGAATGCCCTACAAAACAATCTTTTATTAATTTATTTAACTGTCGAAGGGAATATGGAGAGTTTTGTCTAGCGGAAAAACGATTCAATGATGCATATAACATTTTTTTATTAATGTATAATTCTGCTAACAATGATGGAATTCTAATAGAACAGAATAAAGATACGCATTTAAGCGTTGCTAGTCTTCTCATTGGAAATACTCTTGAAGAGATGGGTGAATTTGATAAAGCGGAAAAATACTATAGACGTGCCGTAGACATTGACTACTCGTTAAATGATGGTCCACACTATAGTTCGCATACGTTTACAAATCTTTTATTGTCATTAAGATATTTGGGAGATTTTCTTAAAGACAGTAAGAAAGAATATCTTAAGGCAAAAATAGCATTTCTGGAAGTTCTGAATGTTATAGAGAATAATTCTACATTTTACTCAAACGACTGGGATCAATATAAGGTAATAAGGGGAGATGAAGATTCAAAGTCCGCCAAAATAAGAGAAGAATCAGAGCAGCATGCATTAACCAGCTTACTAGATATTGAACTTTACTTTTTAAAAACAGGTTATTTTAATCCGAAAGTAAAAGTGGTTCATCGAGTGCATATAACCGACCCAAGGATACTGCAAACCTGTCAAGAAGAAGAGATAAAGTTATTATCTCACGAAATAATGATTAATTCTATTTCAAAAATCAAGTGGCTTGTAAATTTCCTAAATAAAATTGATTTAGAATTTGATGTTTGCCAAAAAAATTATTGCATAGACGCGAAAAGTTTAATGGGTATAACCTCATTAAATATGCTTGATACCGCTGAATTAGTTGTGCATTCAACAAATTATGATCAAGCAAAAGAACTATTACATACAATAACATCTGAAATGAATGAAATTCCTTTGCTATAAATGAGACTTCCCTTTAAACTATCTAGAATCTATAGTAATCCCTCTATTTTTTCTTTGTTGAATCCCATTCCCTATTCTTTTAAAAAAAAGCAGTGGCTATTTATAATATAGTCACTGCTTTTCTTTCTACTTACGGTTCCGCTCTATACCTTGATTCTGAACTATTTTTACATCTTTTATTGTAATAAAATCCTGTTTTTCCCGAAGCCTTCTGATTACAGATGTACGCTTTGCACTATCATCTTTTTTTACATTATTCCTTGATCCATCGATCATACTATAGTTTTTCTCTTCGCCACTCTCTATATTACGGAGATACTCTCCGTTTTCATAAGATTTCTGCCAGTTTTCAAGAGGTCTTCTCCCCGGATGAATGTAATCAGGAGTATTATGTACCTGTGTTGATTCTAGGGGATTCATAAACTGTCTAATCTGAGAAATAACGCTCTCGTCAAAGCCATTATATGTATCCTCCGCAGCGATCTTTCCATTTGCATCAACAACAGCGAAGGCTGCACTGTTTCCATATTGTTCGTGCTCCATTAGGAAGAACTGTCTGCCGTCAATGACAAGCTCATCCACTGCGATCCAGCTTCCCTTCCGGTTCTCTATCAGCACGCCCTCTGTATCAAGTGTTATGAGCGATGAGGACGCACCTGGCCTTATGAACCCATGTATCAGAACATACCCCTGTTTATCCAGATAATAAGAACGGGTCACGCCGTCTCGGTTCATGACAATCACATCACTGACACTGACGGCGTGGCCTTTGAAGTTGGAAGGCAGTTTCTGATCAAGCCTGTCCCGGATCGTTTCGGGAGTCATATCGTTTTCAAGGTAAGAGCAGTATACGAGCTGATAGTTGGCTATATCTATATCCAGCTTTTCCCGTACAACTGACTCATAGGATCTGAAACGGTACTTTCTGTATTCCCTGCCGGGCTTTACCTGGTAAACAGAGAACTGATCCTGTATCATACAAGCGCTTCCTCTTCATTTTCTTTATACTGCTCAAGATCCAGGGCCTGGTATTCCTCCATGGAAATTCCTTCCAGCTTATCAGCAGTACTTCTGGTAATATCATAAATTTCCCGGTCGTTCTCTATCTGAGGAAGGATACTCTGAATGATCCTTCGGGTCTCTGCAGGCTCCCCTGCATCATACATTGAAAGGATGATCAGTTCTTCATAATCAAATCTTCCATTTCCCATCAGATAGCGACGTCTCCCTTCTTCCTGTCATGAGCTTTGCCAGGCTGCCTGTGCTGAGCATTTTTTCCGGCCTGGTCCTGCTTATCCTTTAATGCTTCCCGGACTGATCTGCGGCTTGTCTGATCCTTTACGCCCATTTCAGCACCTTTTTCCTGTGCAGTAAGCTTTTCCAGGCCATGGATTGCACCAAGGATATCCGGTCTGTCTCCATAGGAAGTATATTCTCTGATGAAATCGGTCTGCATTTTTCCTGCCACATAAAGATCCGTCATGGAAGTAAAACCAAGGTCATCCTTTATGCTGATACCGATGCTCTTCCTGCCGTTCATCCGTTCATCAGGAATAGCATTGTAGATATCATACGCTTCTTTCAGGGAAAGCCCGTCATGGAATTCCCCAAGGACAGGATATTCACTGCATTCTGCCACATAAAAGATATGGTCATTCTCCTGTGCAGATTCCAGTTTGGGAAGCCTGTCATGCAGAGAATCGATCCGGTCAAGCAGGGACTGTGCTTTTTCCTTTTCTTCCGGAAGAGAGTCTTCATCAATGACCCCCTGCAGATACGCTTCCACCTGCGTGCTTTCTCCATTCATCAGTTCCTCCCTGATCGAGGCCACATTCTGATCCCTGTCTTCTACAGCATCATGATAGCCATGGGTATCATATTCATATGCGAACTGATCCAGGTCCGCGGCAAGGATCCCTACTTCATTTTCAAGGGACTGCTCATCTTTTATCCTCTGCTCATGGTTTACCGCAAGTTCAAAGACTCTTGCCTGAGCGTCATAATGGTATACATTGTCAGAAAGCTGGTCTTCCGGTCTTACTTCCGCGCTGTTCACTGCCCTGACCATGCTTTCAAGTTCATGGATATCGGCCCTTCCGTCATCCTTTAAAAGAAGTACTTCATGGAGAGAAGACGGAAGTACATAGAAATCGCCGCCGATCCTTTCAGCTGCCATATCCATAAAGTCCTTATAGCCTATAACGGCTGCACCAAAAAGGGTGTCTCCGCAGGTCGCTACATATAATGCAGGCACGCCTGCAGGAGTCATTTCAGGGGGAAGTCCAAGCGTCTCCGCCAGTGTACGAAGTGACGCCGGTCTGGACTTTTCAGCGTTTCTTATGGCATCTTCATGGAACTGTTCTGCAGATACTCCGAAGCTCTTAAGCATGGCATCCGTAATTACGGCAGAACGGCAGCTCCCGTAATTGTCCTTTCCAAAATCGAGACGGTAGATCAGGGAAAGATCTTCCATGTCTACGTGCGGGACATTCTTCAGCATGTCATCGTTCCTCTGGGCTGATACAAGCTCCAGAAAGATCCTGTCCTTGATGCTTTCATAATCAGTGACCTTTTCCATATTGATGTCCGGGATCCCTTTCAGGGCATTTTCTGCGATCTGATAGACAGTCCGCAGGATATCTTCCATGCTTTCCCCGTTCTGATAGAGGCGGAAGCTGTCTTCCATCTGAAAAGAAGGCGCAATATTGGAATCCTTTTCCCTGATACGGATCCCTCTGTATGAACTTCCCTGGAACTTGTCTACACTGACCGGTTCCACGCTGATAAAGGGATGGTCCTTTTCCATCATGGCCTTGAGGCCGTCTGCGGCTTCTTTAAGGAATTTTTCAAAATCCATATTCTATCCTTCCTTTCCGGTCAGTCCATATCAGACTGATCTTTTGATGTCCCGAGCATTTCTTCATAAGCCTTCATACGGCCCGTCCCGTCATTGCTGCTCTTTTCCTCCGTGATCTGCAGTCCCCCGGCAGAATAGGTGAACTCCGCTCTTTCAGGGATGCCGGCTTCTTTCTTCTCTGTCTGATCCATGTTCATATTGCTGTTCCTCTCTCTTTCTTTGCTGTTTTGTTTCTGTTTTCATCAAGGCCGGATGCTCTCATCTCGGCCTGTTTCTTTCGAAGTGCCGCAAGTACAGAATCCTTTCTTCTGGGCGTCTCTTCAGGTCCTTCCGCCTGCCTCTGCTTCTCATGCTCTTTAAAGAAATCCGGTAGCTCCTGAAAGCCTACGCTGTCCACATAAAAGGCCTGTTCTTTTCCTTCCCGGCTTACTACGACCACATCGCTGACAGACATGGAATGGCCTCTGAAATCCTCCGGATGGTCGATATTGAACTTTTCATACAATCTTTCCAGCATGCCCGGAGTATCTCCCCTGTAGCCTTCAAGCTCGCCTGAATAGACCATCTGGTACATTCCCTGGTCTACTGATATATGCTTTTCCTTCAGATAGTCCATTCCCATGAATCTTGGTATACTGCCGTCAGGGATGTCATCTTTCAGCTGATAGATCCTGTAGCTGCTTTCCTTCTCAAAAGGATTATCCAGAAGCGCCTCCTGCTCTTTTTGCAGGGCAGAAAGCTTATCTTCAATACCGGTTATGATCCCGGATGCTGTTTTTCTGATCGTGTTCCCTGAATCCCTCAGCGTCTGAAGGTCCTGATCCGGGGACCAGGAAGCCAGATACGGGAAGCTGTAATCAGATGTATCAAGGCCAAAGTGATCGCATACAATAAATGCCGTGCTTTCAGCCTCCAGCTCCCTGACGTGGGCATCTTTCAGGATTCCCTGTTCTTTCATCCTGTCTTTGTCATGGAGCAGGCTGTGCGATACCTCATGGACAGCCGTCTTCATCGTCTGGCTCTGGCTCATCCCTTCATTGATCACGATCTCTTTAGCAGAATTATCGTAATAACCTTTGGCACCTCCATCTATCACATCGAATCGGATCGGTACAGGAGACACCTCCCGTATCCCTTCCATGAATGCCTCATAGCCTTCGACTGAACCGGTAAGTTCTTTGACGCCAAGGTCGGGAAGGGGCCTTCCTTCTGTCTGCCCGACATCAAAGACAGTGGATACCTTGAACCTGGGGATCTTTATCTCTTCCTCTTTCATGACAGGAAGGCCATCTGCGCCTATGACAGGAAGATTCGTCTGGGGGTCAAGCTCTTCCGTTTCCCTTTTGACTTTTACGGGAGCCGGCGCAATGATCCGGATCCCTTTCTCACCTTTTTTAACGTGCCTTCCAAACTTGTACTGCCATGCCTTAAAGCCTGCACAGTAGCTGGCGTCAGGTTTCTGAAGCGCGATCAGGACAGTATTGTTGAAGCTGTAGTTATGGAACCGGGACATAACCCGAAGATATTCCTTGAAATTGTCGCTCTCAAATACATTCCTGATCCCTTCCTCCAGTTTCTTAGTGATCTCATCAAATGCTTCCTTCTGTGTCTGCCCACCTTGCTGATAGGATTTAGCAGGCTCGCTGTCATGGACGGCATATACTATGCTGGATTCTCCTGCTTTGAAAAGCTCAGGCCGGTTCTCACGCAGGCTGTACCTCTTTGCCGTTCCTCCGCCTACGATGATGTGGTCCAGGACCGGAATGTTCATGAGCATTCCGGCCTCTGAGAGCTTCTGCGTCACCTCAATATCTTCCTTTGAAGGAGAAAGATTTCCGCTGGGGTGGTTATGCAGGAGCATGATCGACGTGGCATTGGAAAGGATCGCGCTCTTGAACACGTTCTGTACAGGTACGACTGCCTGATTAATATCCCCTATACTGACCACGTTGAAATTCAGCACACGAAAGTCACCTGCCTGCCCATCCAGATCGATCTTCGCTGTCTGGTAATTGATTGCCCGGTTCCTGCTGTCGAGATTGACAATGCAGAAGTATTCCCTGTCCAGATCCGCCATAGCTTCTGCCATTACCTGGGCTGCCTTTTCCGGAGTACTGATCTCCTCCGTGCTGTACAAGGGCTCTGCTTCAGCAAGCCGCAGTCTTACCTGCACCTGTTTGAGCACATATGCTTTTTCATCAGCCATCTGCAGCTCCTTTCTCCGGTCCCTGTTCGATCGTGATCGTCAGCATGGTCCCGTCTTCCATATTGGAAATGCATTTTTTCAGTTCCGACACGCTCAGGACAAGGGTCTGACCTTCTCCTGAAGCGCTGTCATCCTTTTTCATCTCTGCCGCTTCCTTCATTTCTGCAGGATTTCCTCCTTTCTTTTTTATAATTCGACACCGCAGGCGGGCCTTACGGGCCGTGCCATATGTGATGCCATGATCTGTTCCTGTTTCTCCATCAGCCTCTGTTTCAAGGACATGCCGCCTTCCTTTTCTGCGGTCCTGAAGGCTCTGTCTCCTCTTTCAGTTTCTTCTGGTTCCTCATCGATTCCGATGTTCTCCATACCACCCTTTTCATCCAGGTTCAGCATGGAATTAAGTTCAGACAGCCTCTCAAGCTTTTCAGTCAGCTCCGCTTCTTTTTCAAAAGGCTTTGATACTTCTTCTTTGGCGATAGCAAGCTGCTCCTGGACTGTCTCCAGTTTTCTGGCGGATTCTTCCAGCTGTCTGTCTATCGAATCCAGTGCATTGGTGATCCTCTGCACATTGCCTGCGGGATCCTTACCGGCTTCGACCGTATAGGAACACTGCCTTTTCATGGTCAGCATGTACCTTTGCAGGAAAAGATCGAAATTGGCGCTGATGGTAAACCCGTGATAATTCCCGATCTGTCCGGATGCTTTTGCAGCCCTGAGGCCTGTGCACGCATCAATAATGGCTGTTCCCGCCTCTTTTTTATCGGTATATTCTTTTCCACAGACAGTCATGGCGAAGGCTTCCCTGTCTTCCTCTTTGAACGGCCTGTATGCGTCCCTGTCAGAAGTAAGGCCTGCTATCCTTTCTTTAAGTGACGTGATCTGCACCGGATAGGTCCTGGCAATATCCGTCTCCAGCCGGTATTTCTGACTGGTATGCTCTGACTTCATGAGCTTGAGCTTGCTCACCTGAATGTCCAGATCCATTTTTTCCTTGATATGCGGATTTCCGGTAGAAAGCGCCTTTATTTCTGCATAGCTGAGAACAGCCTCGTCCACATCCTCACAGGAACGCACAGGTGATTTGGAAGTCATGATCTGTGAAATGAACTTCTGCTTGTTCTCAAGGATCTGCCACATATAGGCATCGAAGGTCCCTTCTGTGACATACCGGAAGATCCTGACCCTTTCATTCCTGTTGCCCTGGCGCAGTATTCGGCCTTCCTGCTGTTCCAGATCAGACGGTTTCCACGGGCAGTCCAGATGGTGCAGGGCGATCAGCCTGTCCTGAATGTTTGTGCCGGCACCAAGCTTGGCAGTCGATCCCAGAAGGATCCTTACCCTTCCTGTCCTGACTTTTGCAAACAGATCAGCCTTCCTTACCTCTGTATTGGCTTCATGGATAAAAGCGATCTCTTCTGATGGAATGCCTTTCAGGATCAGCTTCTTTCTCATATCGTCATATACATTGAAGGTCCCATCGCTCTTAGGCGTGGACAGGTCGCAGAAGACGAGCTGGGCAGATCTGTCTTTTTCAGTCTCTCGCCATATTTCAAAGACGTTCTGTACACATCTGTTGACCTTGGTATCCCTTTCATCAGGGATCATGTCATTGATCAGCCTCTGATCCAGAGCGCATTTCCTGCCGTCATTCGTTATCTTGAGCATGTTGTCTGCAGATGGGTCTATATGTCCCGCCCGGACCTTTTCAGCCCTGTCCGCAAAGGACTGCACCATATCCTTCTGTGTTTCACTGGGCTTTAAGACCTCATTGATATACTCAGCCTCCGGTGTGGGAAGATTCAGCATGTCAGCCGTCTGGATATCAGCCGTTTCCCTGAATACAGAGATTAGTTCCGGAAGATTATAAAAACGGGCGAACCGTGTCTTCGCACGGTAGCCCGTTCCTTCCGGTGACAGCTCGATGGCTGTCACTGTCTCTCCGAAAGATGCCGCCCAGGAATCAAAATGTCCAAGGCCCATGCTCTGGAGAGTGTCATATTGGAGATAGCGCATGATCGTATAGAGCTCGACCATGCTGTTGGAGATGGGTGTGCCGGTGGCAAAAGTAATTCCCCTGCCGCCGGTGATCTCATCCAGATACTGGCATTTCATGAACATATCGCTCGACTTCTGAGCGTCTGTCTGAGAAATACCTGCCACATTCCTCATCTTTGTATAGAGGAAAAGGTTCTTGTAAAAATGGCTCTCATCCACAAACAGCCTGTCTACTCCAAGCTGTTCGAAGGTAACCACATCGTCTTTGCGGGACTGGTCATTAAGTTTCATGAGCCTGGCCTGCAGCGTCTTTCTTGTCTTTTCCATCTGTTTGATGGTATAGCGCTCTCCCCGGTCAGCTTTTACTTCATCAATAGCTGCAGTGATGTCATCGATCTGCCGCTGGATCGTCATAGCCTGACGTTCCTTTGAAAGAGGTATCCTCTCGAACTGGCTGTGCCCGATGATGACCGCATCATAGTCTCCTGTCGCGATCCGGCTGCAGAACTTCTTCCTGTTGGCAGGTTCAAAATCTTTTTTGGTCGCAACAAGGATGTTCGCTCCGGGATAAAGCCTCAGGAAGTCAGAACCCCACTGCTCTGTAAGATGGTTCGGGACAACATAAAGGCACTTCTGGGCCAGTCCGAGCCTCCTTGATTCCATGCCGGCTGCGATCATCTGGTATGTCTTTCCCGCACCGACACAATGGGCCAGGAGCGTATTATTACCATACAGGATATGAGCGACCGCATTCTTCTGATGCTCCATCAGGGAGATCTCCGGATTCATACCTACAAAATTGATATGGCTCCCGTCGTATTCCCTTGGCCTGATACTGTTGAAAATCTCATTGTATTTACTGCAGAGCTGTTCTCTCCGGTCCATGTCCTTAAAGATCCAGTTCTTAAAAGCGTCCCTTATCATTTCCTGCTTCTGCTGGACGAGCATCGTCTCTTTTTTGTTCAGGACCCTCCTTTCCGTCCCGTCAATGTCCCGGATATTGTCATATATCTTTGTATCCCGCAGATTAAGAGCATCTTCCAGAAGCCTGTATCCATTGGCCCTGGAGGTACCATATGTATGTGTCACAAGAGAGTTGCCAAGATCCCTGTTCTTCCCGGTCACCTGCCACTGTCCGGTGATGGAAGCATACTTAACTGCGATCTCGTCGCCCAGAAAATAACGGGGCGTATGGAAGGTCTCTCCCATGAAATGATTGATAAAGGAAGGATCTATCCAGGTAGCCCCCAGACGTACCTCGATCTCAGAAGCATCTAGATCCCTGGGCTGTACCTTTTCCAGGTACTGGACGTTGATGCTATATTTGGGATCCCCTTTGGCAAATCCTCTGGCCAGTCTCAGCTTTTCCCGCACATTTCCCGACAGGTATTCATCAGAAGTTTCCCACTTCTGAGTAATCGGGTTCAGAAAGATCACGCCCTGCAGCTCATCAATGATCTGACTGCTGTTTTTCCCGGAGACCTGCTCCATAAATCCCAGATCAACGCCGGCCTTTTCTCCAATAGACAGGGCAAGCGCTTCACTTGCGGTATCGACTGAAGTGACCGTTTCTGCCTTGCGGATTGTTCTTTTGGTGAAGATATCTGCTTTTCTTTCCAGTTCTCCCTGCTCATTAAGGATCTCCAGAGAAGCAAGGAGGCAGTAGCCTGAATCCTGGCTGAAAGCCCTCTTATTGGCGCTGCTGTTTATCAGGCCGTACTGCCCGGTAAATTCATCATAACGTGCATTCAGCTTTTCCTGCAGACCATGGATCGTATCATCATCTGCCTCTTCCATCTGCTTATCCAGAAGGTCCCGGGTTATATCCCGAAGTTCGATCATTCCCCTTACGCGGCCTGTAGTGACTGCAGGAAGGTCTACCGGATTCATTCTGGAGTTCTCCCGGTAATAGATCTGGTCATTTACCAGCGTATAGGAAAAGTTCCTTACAGACGGGTCTGCGGGAATGCTTCGGTCAATGACCTCTTCCAGATCGTCATCTGTCAGTTCCGCTTCTGTTATCGTTCCTTCTATCCTGCCAAGTGCCTCATGAAGAAGACTCCCAAGTTCCGTGTCCTCGAATGGCAGGACCGTAACAGTCTCCTTTCCATATTGGCCTGTCCTTGAAGACAGCTTTCCGAGTATCATTTCCGGATGGGAGACAAAATAGCTGTTTATCTCCAGGCCGTCTTCTGTTCTTTCTGTCCCGGTCCATTCAGGCATTTCAAGCTGTGCCCTGTCCCTCTTTTGAAGGAAAAGTATATCCGCAACAACAGATGTCCCTGCGTTCTTCTGGAATGCGGTATTAGGCAGCCTGACTGCGCCGAGCAGGTCAGCCCTGCCTGCGAGATACTGCCTGACAGAGGAATTCAGCTTGTCCATTGTCCCGCTGGATGTGATAACGGCAACTACTCCGCCCGGTCTTACAAGATCCAGAGATTTCGCAATAAAGTAGTCATGGATCATGAAATTGTAGCGGTCATATCTTTTATCAGCCACTTTGTAATTCCCGAAAGGTACATTGCCAATCACACAGTCGAAGAAGCTGTCAGGAAACTGTGCTGTTTCAAACCCTGCAGCTGCGATCGCGTTCTCCGGGTAAAGCAGCTTTGCTATACCTGCAGAAATTGGGTCCAGTTCCACTCCATACATTCTCATTCCCTGCATGGAGTCAGGTACCATGCCCATAAAATTTCCGATCCCGCAGGATGGCTCCAGAATGTTCCCGCCGGAAAGCCCCATCCTGTGGAGTGCTTCATACATTTCACGAATCACAGCAGGCGGAGTATAAAAAGCATTCAAAGTAGATTCCCTTGCCTGCCGGAACTCTTCCTCTGTCAGCGATTCCTTCAGCTGTGCATACTCTTCAGTCCATGAAGGGTTTTCCGGGTCAAAGGCCTGGGAAAGTCCTCCCCACCCTACATAGCGTGATAATATCTCCTGTTCTTCTTTCGTTGCCTGCCGGCTTTCAGACTGGAGTGTTTTCAGAGTCCTGATCGCCTCCAGGTTGGCACGGAACTTTTCCTTTGGAGTGCCGGCACCCAGTTCTTCATCTGTGATCCTGAAATTAGATGCCCTTACAGGCTCTTCGATTTGAAGCCCGGGATCTTCCAGTTCGGAGTATTCTTCTTTTCCATCCCTTTCCCGTGCTTCCGAAGGCTCTTCGGAGCTTTCACTTTCGATCAGGGTCTCCCTGGCAGGTATGGTCTCTTCAGTCTCCTGCCGGGCTGCTTCTTCACGGCCTTCTGTCATATCAAAAATATCGAACAGTGACATCTGGCCATTCCTTTGTTCCCGAGAGGTTGCTTTCTTATCCGGGAACAGTGTATAGGTCCCCTCTGCATACTGATGGAGCTTTACGAGGATATCGGTCCTTTCAGCATACCGTTCAGAGTCAAGCGGCAGCTCTGCCAGAGTCCTGTCCATAAGAGAAAGGATCCTGTCCATTCCTCCATCTTTATCCATCAGCTCTGCAACAGCATCCCTGGTGCTGAACATGTCTGTCTCAGGAGGCCACGGCCTTTCGATATCCTGCGGCAGTCTCGCATAAAAGGAGACGACACTGGATGCCATCTGCCGGCGCTCGTACCCTGCCATTTTTGAATAATCAGAGGCCCTCAGATACTGTCCGCGCAGGATCAGGTGCTGTATTCTTCTTTCTACCTGGGGCCATTTGATCAGGGTCTCTGATAAAGGTTCCAGGTAAGTCCCCCTTACCAGCTTCAGGCCTTTTCCGTCATAGTCTGCATGAGAATCATCTGCCCCGGAAAGGGCATGGCTCTGACCACCGGTCCCATACCTTTCTTTTATGAATTCCGTCCTTTCCTTAGGATCCTCATGATTCAGATAGAAGGAATAGATAGCAAGCCTGCCATTTTCATAGGCTCCGCCTCCTCTGAGAAAAGCATCGATCTCATCCTGTGTGATAAAGACCTGATGGGGCTTCCACGAAAACCCTTCCCTTGCCTGGAAAGGGACCGTATCTCTTTCCAGCTTCCTGAAAAGGTCCAGCACGACCGGAGGTTTATAGAAATCGAAACGCATTACATCATTGTCTTCGTCATAGGCTGCCGCGAGGCCTTCCAGACGGTCATTCAGATCAGCGAGAAATGCAGGATCAGAAAGGCTCTCCGCAATCTTCTTTTCCACTTCGTTGAAACCACCTGTGAACATGGATGGGTCTGCAAATACGATCTCACTGACGCCTTCTGCCATGTCCTTTTCCATGTAGGCAAGGACTCTGGCATGCTCCATAAAAGCATTGTCCCTGGCTGCATCAAGCACAGACTGGGGAGCATATTCGCCCTGTCTGAGGAGCTGTCCTGTCCGCTCAGCAATATCATCCCATGACAGAAATGCCTTATTCATAAGATTATCTGTCACTGTATGGCCCTGGGCCACCTGCATGCCCAGTTCATCGAACCAGACAGAATACTCTTTCCCACCGATCACCAGTCCCTTGCCGCCTGTGCGGTACTCTTTCTGCAGGAACTTGGCATGCTCTTCCATGGAGCTTTCACCCATGAATTCGTAAATGATCCTGAGCTGGCTCCGGCTCTGGTTGCTCCCGGTCCTTATGATCTCATCGATCACATCAGCAGGAATCGATATCTCTCCTGCATACCTTGCGGCTGCAGGCTCTTCAATGGCACGGATCTGCTCGTTGACAGACGGAAAATCGGGCAAAGACAAAGCAGAGGCTGTTTCTGCCTCTGCTTCGGTCAATGGATCTTCTTCTGTGTTATCTGTCAGCTGTATACCAATTCCTTCAGTACGCTCTCTTCTGCCATCAGGTTCAGACTGTTCATGTGGGCTGTCCACTTCAACTGGTCCAGCGCCTTGTCCGGTGCCGGATACTGCTTCAGGAGCTGCTGCGTCAGGAGTTCCATCCTCTCCTCGGCGCTCTTCTCGATCTCCAGCAGATGACTGTCCAGCTTCCCGCTGATCAAAAGGCTCTGATACAGCCGGCTCCGGTTCTCCTTCAGATATGTCTTCCTGAGCATTCCGTATTTGCCTATGTTCTGTGCCTGCTCCCCGATCACGAGATTCGGAAACAGGTACTCTCCCTTCCTGTGATATGTCAGTTCCATGGTCTATACCTCCCTGAATGATATTTTTTTCAATCTGCCGTTCCGTAGTTTCACGCTTTAAAGTGTTAAATTCATTATAATCTGTTCGTGTAATATTTTCAACAGACCTTTCCTGGCTTTCTTTGTTAATCTGACGGATCGTCCTGCCGATATCCCGCAGAACTGGTTCCGTCAGTTCATATATCCCCTGACCTACCAGAGACAGGACCGGCAACGTATTATAGTCTGTTACCGCCGTAAAATCCTGCTCAGAAAGAGTCTCCATAGGATCCAGGCCGCACCGCCTTGCCAGTGTATAAAAAGTGCTTGCTTCCAGGAATGACTTAAGCTCTGTACGGATCATTTCAGGCGGCAGTTCCTCCAGATTGCTTCCATCTGCCTCTCTCATAAGATCACGGAAGATGTCTTCACAGCTTTCCCTGGCTTCCCTTTCAGCGATCTCCTGAAGGGCTTCATAAAGGTCCACCGGCATGACATCATTCATCTGATAGGCTTCTGTCAGGTGGTCGATCAAATCTTCCATATGGCTTTCCTGGATTTCCCAGAGAAAGGGGGTCCTGCCATTCTGGACCATGTGGGTATCACTGATATCAAAGACATACCGGAGTTTCCGGTACGGACCTCTGTCATCTATCAGGGCTATTCCCCTGGCCCCCCGGTTTACCCATCTGTTCATTTTACTGTTCCATACTTCCAGTTCAGCGCAGGCAGTTGCCTGCGGTCTCTGTGCATGGATCAGAAGAGAATCAGAAAACGGATAGCGATATACTCTGGATGCCGTATCCAGATAATTCATCCAGTCCCTGGGAGAAGCGCTGGCCTTTTTTGCCGCTTCTTCTGCAAGAGTAAGGATCTCTTTTATCTTTGCCATGATTGTTCTCCCAAATTAAGATCCTGCCGACCAGTTCATTCAGGTCAGCAGGATCACTTTGATTACCATTTGAAATTTCTTTTCTTACCGTCTTTTCCAGTTTTTTCATCCTGTTCCTTGTCTTTATGAGGAAATTCCAGTGAGAACTGAGCTTTGCCGTCAGTCACCTTCATTACCAGGGTTGCTGGAAAAGTCTTTTTTGTCTTTGATGAATAAAGATCTCTGATATATGTTTTTCCTTTGGCGAGAAGCTCCTCTGCCATCTTATCATCGACCGTCTTCTTCATACTGCGTATAAACGCAAGGTCGCGCCATATCACGAAGCCGCAGTCCCTGTTGCTGCAGTAATAATTCTTTTTCCCGATATAGACCGGGCTGCCGCATACAGGACAGTTCCCTGCTGTTTCAACAGCCTGAAAGCGTGATCTTTCTTCTGCGGGGACCTTCCTGCACTCTTCAAGGATTTTCATGATCATCTCTCTGATGCCATCCATGAAAGAAGCAGGATCAGCCTTTCCCTTCTCCATCTGCAGAAGGGCATTCTCCCAGTCAGCTGTCAGCTTCGCAGATGTAAGGATCTCCGGCATAAGTCCCACCAGGATCTTTCCATCCTCCGTAGCTCTGATGATCCTGCCCTCCCGTCTGGCATAGCCGCAGGAAATCAGTCTTTCAATTACAGCGGCTCTGGTCGCAGGTGTACCAAGGCCTTTGCGTTCTGTATCATCATCAAATTCTCCCCTTCCTGCTGATTCCATGGCGGCAAGAAGGATGTCTTCCGTATAAGGTCTGGGTGCCCTTGTGGAACGCTGTTCATACCTTGCTTTTACTTTGTGAAATATCATGCCCTCCCGTATATCCGTGGCCGGAAGAGTCCCGGTATCTTCCTCCGGGTCTGATCCATCAGATTCAGTGCCGCCTTTCTCGAATGCTCTGTATCCCTTCTTCAGTATCTTTTTTCCTCCTGCTGTAAACCGGTATCCTCCGCACTGAAATCTGACTTTGATTTCCTCGTATTCGCATGGATCCGATATTGCCTTAAGGAGCTGGAGACAGATCATAAAGAGGATGTTCGAAGGTTCCTCAGGAATGTCAAATACTTCTTCATCATAGATGCTCATTGTAGGAAGGATCGCATGATGGTCAGAGACCTTTTTGTCGTTAATGATCCTGCTGAAGCCGTTCCCAGGACTGATCCCTGCATACCCGGCAAAAAGATCCGGTATCCCTTCCGCAAGCTGCCTTACAGAATCTTCCATATCTGCTGTAATATAACGGCTGTCTGTCCTTGGATAGGTGATATATTTGGCCTCATAGAGCTTCTGTGCATAGGAAAGGGTATCCTTTGCAGTATATCCGTAGATCCTGTTCGCATCCCTCTGCAGAGCTGTCAGATCATAAAGCCTCGGCGGGCTGGATTTTTTAACACTGCGGTCGATCTTTTCTGCAATGAGATCTGAACCATTACAGAATCCCACCATTTCTTCCGCTTTTTCCTTCTCCAGGATGTTCTCTGATACAGCCCTGATCCCCTCTGATTCCGCAAAGACCTTATAATATGGTTCCGGCCTGAAGCTGTCTATCTCTTTCTGCCGCTGCACCAGCATGGCAAGCGTAGGTGTCTGGACCCTGCCAACGATAAGCTTTTTATAATACGTTGTGGTAAATGCCCTGGTCGCGTTCATGCCGACCAGCCAGTCAGCCCTCGCCCTGCAAAGAGCTGCATTCTGAAGGTCCCTGTATTCCTCTCCCATGCGCATCTGCTCAAATCCATGACGGATCGCTTCATCCTCCATGGAACTGATCCAGAGTCTTCTGACGGGAAGAATGCACTTTGAAAGTTCATATACTCTCTGGAAGATCAGTTCTCCCTCCCGTCCTGCATCACAAGCATTCACAACGTATTCAAACTGTCTCTTCAAAAGGCCGTCAAGAACATCAAACTGTTTTTCCTTATCCTGTCCGATGACCAGTTTCCATTTTTCCGGAATAATGGGAAGATCTTCAAACTTCCAGTCCTGATATTCCGGATCATACTCTTCAGGAGGGGCAAAATCAGCCAGATGGCCAAGGCACCAGCTGCAGATATATTCTTCCCCTTCCAGATATCCTTTCCTGGTCGTATAGTTTCCCAGCACTTTTGCGATCGTCATGGCAACACTGGGCTTTTCCGCTACGATAATGAACATACAAATTGCCCTCAAAAAGGAAACAGCCGGCCTGAAAGTACCGGCTGGAATCCATCTTCTCTTTATATCCCAAAGTATGGACCACCGTGGTCCATACTTTTATTCACTGTCCTCCGCATCTTCGCTTTCTGTTTCAAGAGAAGTATCGTACTCCATATTTTCGCTTTCAGAATCGTCCTCTTCCACACGGGGCTTATAGATCCTGAAGTAGAAATATGCAGCTATAGCTCCTGCCCCAACGATAAAGGCTATGAGCCAGAAGCCCAGGCTGCCGCCCTCTTTCTTCTCTTCCTGTTTTACAGGTTCCGATTCAGTAATGACCGGCTCCGGCTCTTCTAAAATGACAGGTTCTTCCTCTTTCACTTCTTTATCAAGGAACTCCGCCAGGTCATTTTCATCGATCAGTGAAAGCATATATACATTATCTGTATTCCCGGAGTGGTCGATCACAAGGTAATACGTCGTATTATTTGCCGTCTGTATCGTATAGAATTCTTTATCAGAAGAACTCCTTATCTCATCCAGGACTTCACCATTTCCCGGAACGGATAATGCTCCATCATTGCTGCCAGGTTCATCTTCTTCAGCTCCTGAGAGCAGTACCGTAGCCGTTGACTCTTCCGTATCACTGCTCTCCACAGTCTTCCCATCTGCAAGGCATATAAAAGAGGCTGCCGGCGAAAAAACTGTCAGAAGGATTGCTGCCGTCAGGCACATTATGTACTTTAAAGATGCTTTGATGATCTTACTCTTCATTCTTTTCTTCCTCCTGCTCCTTTTCCGCAGAATCTGTGCCGTTTTCCGAAGATCCATTATTGCCAGCGGCTTTTCTTTCTTCCATTTCTTTTATCCGCTGTGCAGACAAAGTGATCATATCCTCACCGGTTACAGCCCCGCTTTTCATAGCGTTCAGTAATTCGTGAAGTGACCATCCATTCAGACCGTTCTTTTTGAATGTGCTCAGCAGTTCTTTCTCTTCTTCCAGCTTCCGCTTTTCCAAAAGTGCCTTGAGCTCTGTCTGAAGTTCATCGATTCTTTTACGAAGTATGTCTTCCTGAGTCAGCAGCTTGCCAAGTTTATCAGCCATTTTATTAGTCTCCTTTTTTAATTGTGCAGTCTTCCAAATGCCATGAAATGGGCCTGCCAGTATGATGTGTTGATAGATGTATACTGAATAGGGTTTCCACAGTGGATCATCATTCCATCCCCTACATAAATACCTATGTGGGAGGCTCCCGCTGTATTATATGTTCCCTGAAAAAAGATCAGATCTCCGGGCCTTGCCTGTGCTTTAGGTACATAAGCGCAATAGCTTCTCAGACCTTCTGCGGTAGTCCTTCCGACATTCCATCCGTTTCCGCAATGATTGACTACCCAGCATACAAATCCCGAGCAGTCGAAACTGGTCCCAGGGGAGGATCCTCCCCACACATATGGATATCCAAGATACTTTTCCGCCTCACGGATCATCCTGGCAAACCTCGCATCAGAAAGAGCTTCCTGAGGTATCTGATACCAGGATCCTGAAGATGCTATGATTCCCTCAAATCCACGTATCTTTTCCAGATCAAAAAGATAACTTCTGTTTCCATACGTATTATTCAGGAGAGTATACATTGCACTGCCATTCTCCGGCAGAAAGCTTCTTGCCACAGTGTCAAAGCCATGATTCCGGAGCGTTATATTAAGGATCCTGATTTCCTTTTCCTGCTCTTCTTCCACGGTCTCGCCTGTATCCGGATCTGTTATTTCTACTATTTCAGTTGTTGTTTCAGTGGTTTCATATGTGCCAATAGAGTACTGGCTGTCGAACAGCCTCTGAAGGATTCCTGTCTCTTTTATCTGAGAATAGGTGAATTCTCCATACAGAGTTGTTAGAAGTGATATAAGCTGATATGGATTATGGAATATCTCATCAATCTGATACCGGTATTCATCATAACCCGGGTGAGAAGTTTCCATCCTGAAGACCAGGCTGTCAAGCTGGGATTCCAGTGATGCATAAGCGGCTTCCGTTTTATTTATATCTGAATCTGAGCTGGGATATGTCGATCCTGTAAAAACGGCACTGATTCCCTGGGCAAAGTAACTGCATGATGATACTGATGATGCAATAAGCATAAGAACCATTCCGATTATGCCTATGACTGCCAGAATATGACTGTTTGCTTTAGAGATTTCCCCTGCCTTTACAGCCACCTTTTTCGCAAAGCCGCCCGCCGCAGCAGTGATCTTTTCTGTTGTTTTGAAGGCTCCTGCAGATTCCCTATAAGCATCTTTATAACGTTTTTTCTGCCAGAAATGGTTCATCTGAGCTGACAAAGGTTCTGTATCATAAAAAAATGTATCCCTCCCTCTCCTTGATTGGAGTCTATACCTTTTCTCCAGCCTGTTTCTGTTTATGGAGCCGTTGAAGGCTACGTTCACAGATCTCGCAGCAAAGCGGCTGCCCATTTCCAATGCATCTGAACCGGCACTGTCATCAGTCTCATCACTTAGCATATCTGCAGCATAACTAGTCGCTGCCATTGAAATAAATCCTGTTGCTCCTCTGAGAATTCCAGTCCCGGTTCCACGGATCATGCCGTTTCTTTCATCATCAAAATGCAATTTCCCACTGCGGCTATATGTAGTACCATGTGCCTGCTCATAGCCTTTTCTGGTCTGCAGCTTTTTTACATTATGTCGAAACTTGGGATCTTCCAAATGCTCTAGCTGAATTTCATCCTCTGCATGAAAGTCTCTTTGCTTGACTTTCTCAGAAGCACGGACTATCTTAGTAGACTCATTACTATCTATTCTTTTTCTAGAAGACGATTCTTTTTCTAATTCTGGTAAATCTTGATCAAAACTATCTCCATTGTCATCATTGGAATTTTGCATCTGAAAATAAGCTGACCTTGGGGCAGCTCCTGCATCTTCTCTCATGTATAATTTGTCAGTACGTTCACTTCTTATAAGCCCAGTTTTACTATTCCATTCCTCATGTTGCGCTTCATAATCATGGACTGACTCATTTGCTGGTTCGAAACGTTCTGCCTTATTCAAGAACGCTTTCTTTGCTTGGTTCTTATTTACAGCCATTTTCTCACCTCGGAATTACTAAATAAAAAAGAGACCAAATGTAATGCCTACATACGGTCTCTCATTTATAAGCTGCGATAACAGCTAAAAAAGTAACGTGAAAAGCTAAATGAACATTATCATATATACAGTATCTAGATTGATTATCAATTCTCTTGACCTTGTTTTTCACCGGGCTTTGTAGTCATCAAACTATAAAGTTTCAAATTCTTATCAAATCTGTCCTTAAATGGAATAATGATATTTCCATAAAATAACAGGCCTTCACCTTCTCCACTATTTGTAACATATGAAAGCTGGTCAGGGGAAATGTTAAGTTGCTGGGCAAGAATCTGTCTGTCTCCTGCAGCCTGGTTAAGCATATAAATAAAATCTGAATTCTCAAAGATATTCTCTATCTCTCTGGATGCAAGCAAGTCCTTTATATTTTGGGTAATACCGGTAGGAATACCTCCCCATTTACGAAATCTTTTCCATATCTCAACACTGTATCCTGCTGTCTGTTCTTCTTTAAGCAAAAGATGGAACTCATCGATATAGTACCTTGTTGCCTTGCTTTCTGATCTGTTATTCGTTACACGGTTCCATACTTGATCCTGTACTATCAGCATTCCCAGTTTTTTCAGCTGCTTTCCAAGATCCTTTATGTCAAAGCATACAATCCTGTTATTAAGTTCAACATTCGTCCTATGATTAAATACTCTTAGAGAACCATTCACATATATTTCCAGAGCAGTTGCAATCCTTTGTGCCTGTTTTTCTGTCTGATTGCGAAGAGTATCGTAAAGGTCACCCAGCGTAGGCATGTTCTCCGGTATAGGATTTTCAAAATATTTTTGGTATACGATAGGAAGGCATCTGTCAATAACTGACTTTTCCTCTGCCTCGATACCATTCCTGGATCCAATTATCAGTTCACAGAGGGAAAGAATAAAATCACTTTTTACTCCCAGGGGATTATCATCATCCGAATAGTCCATATTGATGTCCATAGGATTGATATGATCTTTGCTCCCAGGAGAAATATGTATAACCTGACCTCCTAAAGCATGTACAAGAGGAAAATATTCACCTTCCGGATCATCGATGATGATATCATCATCTGTTACAAAGAAAGCATTTGTAATTTCCCGCTTAGCGGCAAAGGACTTTCCGGAACCAGGTGTGCCGAGAATAAGTCCATTCGGATTTTTAAGCTTTTTCCTGTCCACCATAATCATGTTGTTGGAAAGAGCATTTAACCCATAATAAAGGGCTTCTCCCGCCATAAATAATTCCTGAGTAGTGAAGGGAATAAGAATGGCTGTAGCAGAAGTAGTAAGCCCCCTGTTGATTGGGACCATATTGATCCCTAACGGGAGACTGCTCATTAATCCCTGCTCCTGCTGAAAATCAAGACGTCGAAGAGGACAATTAGCTTCCTTGGCTGTTCCAACAGTTCTTAGAATAGAAAGATCCAGTGCTTTCTTCGTCTTTGCTGTATGGAGTAACAGGATTGTCACATTGAAGTATCTCTCATTTCTTTTCTGCAGTTCTTCCAGTAATTGTTTTGCTCCTGATCCAACCGAAACCAGATCCGAAGGCATGATGTCCATGTCATAACCCGATCTGACTGCTTTCTTCTGCTCATTTATCTTCATAGCATTAATATCAGTCACTTTGCGCTTGACCATTGTCAGAGCCTTAGCCTGGTCCATAGGCTGTACATGGATATTTAATATAAGGTCATCATCTGGCTGAAGAAATTTGGCAAGCATATCATCGTGAAATTCAGAAGCAAGAATCTGTAAGTAGGAAGCTGCTCCAACTGTCCTCCCCATTGTAAAGGTCCTGCCTCTTTTAAATACAAAGCTGGTCGGTGCGATATAGTCTTTAGTGGAAAGGCCTGCCTGAACCATGCTGTCATAAGAAAATCTGAAAGGTTCATCCGTCTCTGCATTAAAGATCTCATACATCATCTTCAAACGTTCTTCACCTGTCAAAGAAAACGCCATCACTCCCAAATTCTTAAATTTGCGCAGAACATCTGTCTCGATTCGCTCAAGTCGGAGCTTTGCATCCTTATAATTATCCGCCTGTATTGAGAATGTAATATATTTTGACTTTATCATTCCGTTATTTCCCTTGGCCAGCTGGGTCTGAAGCATATCAGCATACTCAAGGCGGACGTCATCAAAAGCATCATTACGCGGCTTTATCTGGATAACATTCTCGAAGTCTGTCATGCGGCTCTTCTTGTTTATAAAAGTCAGCTGAAAATGAATACTGCTATCGAAATAATTCAGAAAATCGCCCCATTTTTTAAAAATGGCTTCCTTGTCCTCATTCTGAGCAAGCTGATAATTGATATCAAAAAACTGGATTGTCTTAGAATAAGTATGTGCATGTACCCTGCAAATGCCATCTCTGGCCATTTCCTTGTACGGAATAGTTTGCTGCGCAGAAATTTTCTTCTGCTGTCTCTTTTTTTCTGCCTCCTGCCTCTTTCTGTCTTCTATCCATGAAATAGTTCCTGTTTTTCCACCTCTATCATTTTTAGAAGATTTATTATTATCTTTTTTCTTATACCACACTCTTGGGACCCCCATTCGATTTTCCTGTTTTCGAAGAAATGAACCTTTTTTTCACCGAAAGTATGTTATCTTCCCCTATGATCTCTTTCTTCTCATATATATTTTCTGTTTCATAAGTTCTTATATGAGGTCTGATAAAGAGGACCATCAGCATATTCATAAGTACTTTTTCCAACGGGAGTCCATCCTTTTCATACATTCCAAACATAAATGCAGGTATCATAAGTATGATCATTCCTGTAGCAGCATTAGTGATTCCGAGAAAATCCCGAGTCAGGAAGTAGAAAGGAATTCCGGTTAATGCAGCAATTGATACACATATGATCTGTCTTTTCGTAAGATTGAATAAAACTTTGTTCTTGACTCTGGTAAGATCTTCAGGGACATCAGTATATGCCATTAAAAACTCCTTTCCAAAACTGGATAATAAGTATTCAACTAACTTCCAGTCTGTTATTTCTGCATTCCAATTAATATATAAACCTCTCTCAGTTTCATAATAGAAATCTGCTTTCTTATATCAGTGTGCATTGAATATCTGCCGGCTGAGACCGCCTGTTTTCATCAGCGAAAAACAAAGGAGTACTGTGTATGCCATAACCCCGAACAGGGACGTATGCAGATCATCTCCGACGCTGATCGTTGCGACCAGGACAGAATAAATGCCCACACATACCATCATGAAGAAAGCCTGGAATGCCAGCGCAAAAAGGCCTCTCAGATAGTTATTTCCGATCTGCCCCCATTCCCTGTTTGCCATAGTCGCAAAAGGGATTGGTGATACAGAGATATAGAGATATATTTCTATCATGCGGGCATAAAGGATCACCGTGATTACTACAGAAATAAGCTTCATACAGAGACTGACAATGAATGTCTCCAGCGTCAGAACCACAAGTTCCCCGATCTCCATATCCTCCATGGCTGTATCAATAGCTGAAGTCATACTGGTAATATCCACTGCAGTAGAACCTCCAATCAGCCCCCCGGCACTGTTCACCACATGCTGGCCCACGTCAAATACGGCCATTGTGATGGTAAATGTGTGGGACAGAATGAAGACAGCGATCCACATCTTCACAAAGTATTTAAAAAACATCCATGTGTCGATATCATGCATGTTATTACGCTCTGTAAGCATGGAGATCAGTTCATAGCACAATACAAAAGTAATGATCAGTCCGGCGATCGGCATGATCACGGATTCGCTGAGGTTTCTTATCATACCGAAGATGCTGCCGTTCCATCCCTGTGGTGTTCTTCCAACCTGACTTGCAATCTCACCCGTCTTCTGATTGACATCTGTGAACATTGTTGTCAGGTTGGAATTCACCATATTTGTGAGCAGTTCCCGCATCCAGTCCTCTATCGCTTCAAAAATGCTGTCGAACATGGATCAGTTACTCCCTTCCTAAAAGAGTCCGTTAAGCTGAGGGATCAGCTGTGTACCGATCAGGATAACGCCGCCGCCTGCCATGAGCTGCTTGATGCCCTGGGACTTAGCGCCGGGATTATCATTGCCATAGCCTTCCATAAGGTTAATGACGCCCCATACGCCAAGGCCGGCTCCAATTGCTACTACGAGAGTCTGCAGAATAGATACTGCGGATGAAAAAAATCCCATACTATGTTCCGACCGGATTCAGTTGCCATTATGTTTCTTAAGACATTTTCGAGAGGCAGGTGTCCGGTCATTACTCCTTTCTTTTGAATAAGCCCTGTCCCGTCAAAATAAAAAAGCCGACCCAGGCTTGGCCCTGATCGGCGGGAAAAAGAAATGTCTCATAACACTCTCCAAATAAAACACGCTGTTGAAAGCGTGTGGTCACTGTTCCTTCTTTTGTCAGCTTGCTGCAGCTGACTTTTCTTTCGAACCGGCATTACATTCATAAACATCAAAGCTGTCATCCATCTTCATCACAAGCTCATGTTTCATATACTTCTCGACATCGAAAGCGTTCGAATTATCATAGTCAGCCAGTTCCGGATATCTTTTGTGCTTGGTAATATCGTACTTATCACTGAAAAATGGTCTTACACCACGCAGCTGAAGGATGCATTTTTCTCCGTCCATAACTGCCAGCTCGTCCCTGCTCATAAGATCTTTTCCTGTCTTCTGATAATTCAGCCCATATGATCTGCTCTGTCCTCTTGTATCAGATGTGTTATACAGATCAATGGTTTCCTTGCCCAGGGTCTCAGAGAGATCCTTAAGCGTGGAGCTTTCTTTTCCTCCCAGGAAAAGGACTGTATCGCAGTTTCCTGTAATTGTTTCAGCCGCATCTTTATAGATGGTCTTCAGCTGGCTCTGCGACTGAAGCACGATCGAAGCGGATATCTCTCTGCTCCTGATCGTGGCGATTAGCTTGTCGAATTTAGGGATTTGACCGATATTGGCAAATTCGTCAAGGAGAAGCCTGACATGGTAAGGCAGTCTCCCGTTATAAACATCGTCTGCTTTATCACAGAGCAGATTAAAGAGCTGCGTATACATCATTGCAACAACGAAGTTGAAGGTATCATCTGTATCAGAAATGATAACAAAAAGCGCTGTCCTTCTGTCCCCCAGGGTGTCCAGCTCCATCTCATCATAGGCCATCAGATCCCTGAGCTCCTGGATATCGAAGGGAGCCAGCCTTGCTCCGCATGAAATAAGAATGCTCTTGGCTGTCTTTCCCGCGGCCAGTTTGTATTTCTTATACTGTCTTACTGCAAAATGCTCCGGAGATTCAGCTTCAAGTTCTTCAAAAAGAAGATCCACTGCATTCTTGAACTCTTCATCATCCTCTCTGGCTTCAGAAGCATTAAGGAACTCCAGCAGAGTCGAAAAATTCTGCTCTTCCTCCGGAGCCTCATAATAAATGTATCCGATCAGGGCACAGTACAGGAGCCTTTCAGCCTTCACCCAGAAATCCTCTGTGGCCTTCTCTCCTTCTCCTTTGGTATTTACGATGATCGTATTAACCAACTTCAGTATGTCCTTTTCGCTCCGGATATAATGGAACGGATTATACCGCATGCTCTTCTTGAAATTGATGGTGTTCAGTACTTTAACGACATACCCGTGCCTGACCAGCATTTTCCCGCATTCGACTATGATGGTCCCTTTCGGGTCAGTGACCACATAGCTGATTTTATCCCCCATCTGCATCAGATTCGGTTTGACATAAAACCTTGTCTTACCACTTCCGGATCCGCCTATTACGATCACATTCTTGTTCCTCGCGTATTTGGGTTTCTTCGGTCTTGAATTCATGGTAAGCCTCTCGGTCTTTGTCAGCAGGATATTGTTCTCGAATACGGGATCTATAAAAGGGGCTATGTCCTTTGGCGTCCCCCATCTGGCAGAGCCATATTCCTCTCCCTGTCTGAATTTTTTTGCGTTGCTTCTCCTGTACAGGATCACAGCAAGCAGTGCAAGCGCTCCAACAGTGCCGGAAAGCAGATCGATCTTATGAATGCTCGGCATGGGCTTTTTGAATGCATACTGGAAATTCATCAGCATGTTGACGGCCTTCTCGAAAGCGCTGTCACCTCTGCAGTGCCTGTAAAGCCAAGAAGCCCTGTTTACTACATAAAAAAACAGAATATAGGGTATTGTCCCTGCAGCCAGGACTGCAGGGGATTTGCCCCCAGCACGTAGCGTCAGATCCTGTTTTACTGAAGAAACTACGTGTTCTGCCCTACTGCTCATCTGATCAGCCAGGCCGCCCTTTTTTCTTTTATTTTTCATTTTCATAGGGACTGGCCTCTATCTTTCTGATGAGTTTTCTCACGCTGCCTGTGCTGTGCCTGTCTCTGAAGAGCATTGACCAGCTTTTTTCTAAGCGATACTTTTTTGGTCTTCTTCAGTGAGGCCCCTGCATATTCTTTAAAGGCAGCGTTCATGACCTCCACATCTTTTGCCCGGAAGAAAACATAATACCTTGGTGGATCCTTTGATTTATCCTTTTTAAGACTGTAGTCGATGCTGTATTTCCTGGCCACCTTTTCAAAGGACTTTATGTTGTCATTCGTGATTTCGATGTTTGACAGTTCACTTCCTTCTCTCATCATCTCTTTCAGAGATTTCCTGCCCCTGTGGATTGCCTTCTCACCGTTTTTTTCTGTACCGCCTTTTTGGTATTTTTCAGAAGCAGCATTCATATACTGGCGTATTGAAAAACGGAGGACATCAGCTGTCACTCTGCCTCCCTGGATCATAAGGGAGACGGTCTTTTCATCTACTTCATCCTGCATCTGTCATTTCTCCTTTCTTATGATCGCAGCATCAGGGCTCAGTTACTCAGCAATGCCAAGGAAGCCGTCTTCCGGGAACTGCTCCTCCCATCTTCTTTCATCCCATCTGGCGATGACGTCAGAAAGGTACAGGCCGCATACCAGAAAAAAAGCGGCAATGGCAAAATACTTTTTATACATTTTCCCTCCCGTATATAAACAGGCACCTGCAGTTATTCACTGCAGATGCCCGGTAAGTCCCTCAGGCCTGTTCATGCCTGAGTTTTACTATGTGTTATCTACATGTCATCCGGAATCAATAACTTCCGGATGAGTTTACAGTTCGCTCTTTTGGAGTCCCACCTGCTGGTCAGCTTCTTCTGCGTCTGTCCTGAGTTTCCTCTTCTCTCTTCAGACAATAGTATGCTCCATATGTACAGAGACAACCTCCAGCAACAAGTGCAAGGAACAGGTACAGAAGGAAATCTGCCGCATCTCCTGTCTTAGGTCTTTCTTTAGGCGGCGTAGGAGGTACTGTCAGTGAAACTGCCTGGTCCTTATCTTTGATATCCTCATGACTGCCGATCAGGATGTCTTTCAGATAGACGTACTGGTAAGCAACGAGCTCTGAACCTCCCAGACCGTCTGCTTTAAATTTAAAACTGATATTGACTGTCCCGTCAGCTTCTTTGGCTTCGAAGTCCGCTGTGGCAGTCACTTCTTTGCCATTCACGGTCAGCACTTTGCCTGTCTTCTTGTCCATCAGCCTGCCTTTTACAGTATAGGTAAGGCCGGGAACAAGATTTGTATAGGATACTGCATCGACAACGGTCACCAGACCGGATGCTGTTCTGGCCTTCTCATTATTGCCAAAGGAAGCCTTTGTAGAGATCTTCGGATAATGGACGCTCTGGTCTTCATCTTCAATATCAGCATGAACTGCAACTTTTACATTGTTATGGTACAGATCTTCATAGGCAACGACTGTTGTGCCTGCAAGCAGACTTGAATCCAGCGTAAAAGTAAGCTTGACGCTTCCTTCAGGTGCCTGAGCAGTGAATGTCTCTGATGCTTCAACAGGGTCTCCTTCAGATGTCAGAAGCTCTTTACCCGTCTCCTTATTCATCAGAATGCCCTTAACAGTATATTCTTTCCCAGCGATCAGATTTGTATAGGAAACATGATCGATCACCGTTGTCTCTTTTGAAACAGGACCGCTGTGTTCTCCGGTAAGACCATCAGCCGCATTGGTACGGATCTTCGGATAATGGATGCTCTGTTCCTCATCTTCTAAATCTGCGTGAGAGGCCACTCTTACATCATTATGATAGAGGTCTTCAAAAACAACGACGGTAGTCCCTTCCAGAAGGCTGGAATCCAGTGTGAAAGTCAGAATGATACTGCCTTCAGATGAACCTGGCGTAAATGTTTCTTCTGCTGTGATCTGTTCCCCGTCAGCAGTAAGGATTTCCTTTCCGGTATCTCTGTTCATCAGGATACCCTTTACCGTATATTCCTTTCCGGCTACAAGGTTAGGATTCACAAATAAATAAATAGATCAAGTTACTTAGCCACTATATTTTCTTTTTCATAGAAAACAGCCGCTTAAAATGCTTTTGAAATCTCTTTATGCTAAAATGATTTGAGTTTCAGATAACCATAATCATTGGCG
>ODAI011580801.1_pt1 | contig 75626 bp, 59 predicted proteins | sample 1539321 | NCBI WGS metagenome assembly ODAI01 (sample SAMN02144231, study PRJEB22623) | gut metagenome | biome: sheep rumen | host: Ovis aries | place: New Zealand | reverse complement strand
GTGATAATCTTGTTTGCGCCTTGGACGGTGCGCATACGGTGAGCGATTACGAGGACGGTTTTGCCTTTGATTAGTTTTGAAAGCGATTGTTGGATAAGTGTTTCGTTTTCAACGTCTAATGAGGCGGATGCTTCGTCGAGAAGAATTATTGGAGCGTTTTTGAGGAAGGCACGGGCAATGGAAATTCGTTGACGTTCGCCGCCGGAGAGTTTTTTGCCGTTTTCGCCAATAATTGTATTCCACTTATCAGGCAGATTTTCAACAAATTCGGTACAGTTGGCAAGTTCGGCTGCGGCTTTTACCTGTTCGTCAGTGGCATTTTCGTCGCCAATGCGGATGTTTTCCAAAACGGTGTTGTTAAACAATGTAACATCTTGAAAAACAATTGAGTAAAGACTCATCAGAGTTTCTGTGTCAACCTTTGAAATATCCTGACCGCCAACAGTTATTTTACCCGAATCTATATCCCAAAACCTTGCAGCAAGTCGCGAAACAGTGGTTTTGCCGCTGCCCGAAGGACCAATCAAAGCGGTTACTTCGCCCTGTTTTGCAGTGAACGAAACGCCGTCGAGAATCTTTTTGCCATCTTGATACGAGAACTTAACATCCTCAAACACAATGTCTCCGCCATTAACTTTAAGTTCCTCAGTGCCGGTTTGCTCTTTATGTTGAAGAATGTCGTTGAGACGTTCGCAGTTGACATCAAGCGCAATAATGGCAGCAAAATGTTCGAGCGAAGTGGTGAGCGGATTGTAAAGTCGCGATGCAATAATCAAGAACAAGAAAAATTCCAAAACTCCCAATTCACCTGATTTTAAGAGCATTGCACCTACAAGAGCGGTAGTGGCGATTCCAAATTTCAGAATCATTTCGGCATTGGTAACAAAAATGCCTGTGCCAAGTTCGCTCCAAATTTTTCGTTTTTCAACGTTCTTGATTTTAGATTCAACATCTTGATAATAACTATCTTGGGCATTGTTTTGACGAAGGTCTCGGACAGTTTCCAAACATTCCTGAATTTTTTCGGTCATTTCAACGGTTGCGCCGCTTGTTTTTTTGCCTAAACGGTATTGAACTTTTCGCGAAAAAGCAACAATCGTAAGGCAGACAGGAAGCACCCAAACCGCCGCCAAAGCCATTTTCCAATTAACAAAAAACAGACATATTGCCAACACGCAAGTGCTTGCAATAGAACCAATAAACTGCGGAATAAAGTGCGACGAAGCCTGTTCAATTTGCGCCGCATCGTCCATAATTGTGGAGGTAAGATCTGCGCTGTCTTTTTTTGCAAAAAACGACAACGGCAACCGACGGAGTTTTTCTGCCAACGAGATACGCCTTACGCCGCTCTCTTTGTAGGTAGAAAAATAAGAGGTGTTGTACTGAATAACTGTGGTAACCGACATCAGCACAATCCAAATGCAAATACCTGTGATATAGAATGTTGTTCTACCTTCGATGGTTCCGTTCATAATGTCCTGAACCAAAAAATATAGCAACAAAACTGGTGAAAAAAGCATCAGATTGTAAAAAATATTTGCAACAGATGCAATCACCATCGACCGTGCACCCTCGTCTGAAAGGGCATATTTTTGTTTAAAGTTTTTCATAATAATTACGAATTCTGAATTATGAATTATGCATTATGAATTATGCATTAATTTTCAATTTTCCATTCCACCGATTTCTGATAATCGCCAAACATCTTTGAATACATTCCGTTTTGCGATAGAAGTTGCTGATGTGTACCGTTTTCAACGATTTTGCCTTCGTTGAGAACATAAATTTGATTGCAGTCAACAACAGTAGAAAGACGGTGTGCAATTTTGATAACTGTCTTACCCTTAGATATTTCGTCAAAAGCCTTCAAGACTTTTTCCTCGTTTTCAGGGTCGGCAAATGCAGTAGCCTCGTCGAGGATAAGAATTGGAGTATTGCGCAGCATAACTCGCGCAATAGCAATGCGTTGCTGTTCACCACCGCTAAGATATGTACCTTTGCTGCCGATAATTGTGTTGATTCCGTCGGGAAGTTTGGCAATAATGTCGGCGCATTGAGCGCGGTTCAAAACATCCATTACCTCTTGCTCTGTGGCATCAGGTTTTGCCATTCTTACATTGTCTAAAATGCTTGCTTTCAATAGTTTGCTATCCTGAAAAACAAACGAGACAATTTCGGAAAGTTTTGCTTGCGGAATATCTTTTACATCAACTCCACCTATTAAGATTTTGCCATCAGTAACATCCCAAAACCTTGATACAAGACTTGCTGAGGTGGTTTTTCCGCCTCCCGAAGGTCCAACAAATGCTACTTGCGAACCGGCAGGTATTTTCATAGAAATTCCATCAACAGCATTTTTGGTTGAATCTTGGTAACGGAATGTTACATTGCTAAACTCCACAGAAAAATCATTAGGAATTTTTGGATTATTGGATTCTTTGGCTTCGGGAACATCAAGAACTGTGTCAATCCTTGCAAATGCGTTTCCCACAATCATATCCGCCTCCGACGAGTACATCACTTTGTGGAGAGTTACACCGATAATTGGCGTAAAAATTATATAGAACATCAGGTTAGAGAAAAATTCGTGATCGGCGGAAGAAGAACCATAATAGAGCGCAACAGCAATCAAAATTGCAAACGCAGAATTGATTACAACCGTAAACGAGGTCATCGAAACCCTGAAACGCTCGGTGTAACTAATTGTAAACTTGGCATAATCGTCGATAGCCTTTTTGAGTTTTTTAAAAGAAAAAACCGACTGTCCAAAGGTCTTTACAACAGGCATACCGCGCACATATTCAACGGCTTCCTTTGTCATATTTTCAAGAGCCAAATTGTATGCCTCCATATCTTTTTTGAGTTGCGGACCCACCATAAAGGCATACATAATTATAAAACCTAAAACAGTGGTAGCAAGGCACATAAGACCGATTTTCCAATCAAAATACATCAAAAGAACAATCATTGCAATTGGCGTGGTAATAGCCACCGTGCGGTCGGGTAAAATATGTTCAAGATAATTGTCCATAGCCGCAGTAGAGTCAGTGATGATTTTACGGATTTTACCACTGCCCTCATTTTCAACGTGTCCCAAAGGCATACGCAGCACTTTGGCAACGCATTTTTTGCGGATATTTGCCACAGTTCTGAATCCTCCCAAATGCGAACAACCCAACGCCATAAAGTAAATGCACATTGCGTTTACTGAATATTTAACGGCTGTAATACCGTAATCTTCAATATGTTGCGCCTTGCTGAAATCGGGCATTACTGTAAGCACTTCGTCCACAATTTTCCAAACATAAACGAATGGAACAAGAGCAAGACACGCGCTCACCGCAGCCAAAACGATGGAGCCGATGGTAAAAAATTTATAACCACCTGCAAAATCCATCAATCTAAGAAGATTTGATTTATTTTTCATTATTCTTTTCTAAGTTTAAGAGATTCTTTTGCCATAATAATAGCAATTACAGCCATCATAGGCATGATTACGAGTTGTGCGGCATTGAATTCTTCGATAAGTTCCGACAAATGCAAAACTGTGAACAATGCCATTACAAATGCCAAAACCATATTGATAGTTTTTGCAGTTTTGCCACCGTAAATCACAAGTAGAATGCCAATTACGGGAATCAAATACGAAATAGACATCATAAAAGCAATCATACCCGTAGAAGTTGGAGGTTGCATTGCAGCAATACTTTCGCCCCAAAATGCGGGCATAGCGTCGGTGATAGTGTGTGCAAGGAATCCACAAATTGTGAGAATCCAAAAAACAATGATTTTATGTTTTCTTTCCATTTTTTGATATTGTAGTGTTTTGTTTTCGACCGCAAAATTATCGGAGAAAATTTCCACGTGCAATACCATAAAATAGGTAAATTATTGGGGAAGAGATACCGAGATTTAAGTAATTTTTACCCCATCACCACATCCAGCACCATCATCATTGCAAATCCGATTGCAAATCCGATTGTTGCAACGTTGGAGTGTTCGCCTTGCGAGGCTTCGGGGATGAGTTCTTCTACAACCACGTAGAGCATTGCGCCGGCGGCAAAGGGTAGGAGATAGGGCATTGTGGCTGTGGCTGCCGAGGCTAATAAAAGTACCAACGCACCGCCGATTGGCTCTACAATGCTGCTGAGACTGCCCACTAAAAATGCTTTCCAACGGCTGTTGCCTGCGCTGCGGAGTGGCATCGAAATTATTGCGCCTTCGGGAATGTTCTGAATAGCAATGCCTAACGACAATGCCAACGCGCCCGCCGTGCTGAAATCTGACGTTACCGCGCCCGCAATTGCCACGCCCACAGCCATTCCCTCGGGAAAATTGTGAATCGTTACCGCCAACGCCAACATTGTGGTGCGCGAAAGATGGCTCTGCGGACCCTCGTGTCCACCTTTTGGGTGAATGTGCGGCGTGATGTAGTCGATGAGCAACAGAAACGCAAATCCGCCCAAAAATCCAATCACCACGGGCGTGATGTTGCCCATATCAAATGCCGGAATCAGCAACGACCACACCGACGCCGCCACCATTACTCCCGAGGCAAATCCAAGTAAGATTTTTTGGAAAAGTTCGGGCATATCTTTTTTCATAAAAAATACAAATGCCGACCCCAAAACCGTGCCGGCAAATGGTATCAAAAGTGCTGTTAAAATGGCTTCCATCAATCAATCCTCCTCATTGCGCTCATACTGATTGCCACGGTTGATGCGTTGTGAAGCAATGCGGCGAGCGACGGCGAAATTATGTTTGCCAATCCGCCGAGTATTAGCATTGAATTAACGCCTATAATTGCATCGTTGTTGCCTTTGATTCTGCGTTTTAGATTGCGGCCAATTTTCATAAGTTTTGGTAATGACGAAAGTCCGTCGTCGGGTAGCATAATGTCGGCGGTTTGACCTGCAATCGACGACGCTTTGCCCATTGCAATGCCAATGTCGGCGGCTGAAAGTGCGGGTGCGTCGTTGATGCCGTCGCCAACCATAGCCACGGTGCGACCCTCGGATTTCATTTGTTTTACGTATGCAACTTTCTGATCAGGAAGAGTTTGCGCATAAAATTCTGTAATGCCTGCCTCGCGAGCCACAGCCTGAGCCGTTTTTTCGCCATCGCCGGTTATCATTACAATGTTTTTAACGCCCGCCTGTTTCAAAAGTTTTATCGCTTCTACCGAATCTTGACGGATGAAATCTTTTATGGCAATAAGTCCCGCAAGTTCCTCGCCCTCAGAAAAATAGAGGATTGAATCGCCTGTTTCGCCAAGTTCGTCGATGTAATGCTGAGCCTCGGAAGTGAGCGGAATTTTTTCGTCATCAAAGATAAAATGTGCCGAACCAATTCGGAGTTTTTTGCCGTTGATTGACGATGCAACTCCGTGAGCCAAAACATATTCCACTTTGGTATGTTCCTCTTCGTGAATGAGGTTTCGGTTTTGGGCTTCCAGCACCACTGCGCGAGCCAAAGAGTGCGGAAAATGTTCTTCCAAACAAGCCGCCATTTTTAATACCTCGTTTTCATCGCGACCGCCCAATGGAATAATGCGCGAAACCTTAGGTGTTGCCTCAGTTAGCGTTCCCGTTTTGTCAAAAACAAAGGTGTCAACTTCGGATATAAGTTCTAAGAATTTTCCACCTTTTACGATAATGCCGTTTTGTGCGCTGTCTCTCATAGCCGAAAGCACGCAGATTGGGGCTGAAAGTTTCATTGCGCACGAATAATCCACAAGCAAAGTTGACATTGCTTTTGTGAAATTTCCTGTTGCAAAATATGTGGCGGCGGCAAGCAAAAAGTTGTATTTAACCAAATGATTAGCAATGCGTTCGGCGTTTACTTGCGATGCGGCTTTCAATGCTTGCGAATTGTCGATTAAAGACACAATTTGGTTGATTCTTGTCTCTTTTCCGGCAGATTTTACACTTACAACTATTTCGCCGTCTTCCACGATGGTGGATGCGAAAACGCCCGAACCTTCCTTTTTTTCCACTGCCAACGGTTCGCCGGTCATCGACGATTGGTTTACCATTGCCAAACCGCTTACAACAGTACCGTCGGCAGGTATTACGCCTCCGATTCGGCAAATTACGCGGTCGCCTTGTTTGAGGTTTTTGGTTTGTACTTGAATCTCTTGTCCGCTGTCGGTGAGCACGTTAACCACTTCTTCGGTGTTGAGGAGCGAGTGCGCAAGGTTGTCGTAAGATTTGCGTTTGATGTAATCTTCCAAAACTTCGCCGATGCTGAGCAAAAACGAAACCGAACCCGCAGTTTTGATATCGCCGCTAAAATACGAGAATCCCAAGGCGGTAGCATCGAGCACGTCGGCACAGAAAATTTTGCCGCCAATAATGCTCTTTGCGCCGTTGTAAAGTCTTGGTGCAATGTTGATTAACTGCAACGCCTTGCGAATCGGAAACGGCAGCAACTTTTTGATATAATGCCGCACCACCATCTCCGAAAGTATCGAAAACAACGATGGCTGCGGAATGTCGAGCGGATTAACGTTGTCAAGAAGTTCCTGATTATTAAGGTATTTAAAATCCAATGCGCGGAAATATGAAAGTGCGGTCTCCTCGCTGATTCCCTCGTAATGAATCAGTATGCTGCCTGTTGTCAGGTTGATTTCCACGGATGAGATTCCCACTTGTTCCTCGGTGAGAGTCTTCACAAGACCTGCCTGAACGGGTTTCAAAAGGTGTCTGTCATAACGAATCCTCACCCGTCCGGGCAGTGAATGTGCAATTCGGAAGTCCATTATTCGGTTTTGTTTTCTTGCTTAACTTCCTCGGCGATGTCTTCGGCGTCTTCCTTTACGGTCTCCACGAACGACTGCGCCTCGTCTTTGAGTTGTTTGCCGGCGGCTACGATTTTTGCGCAGCCCTTCTGCACGGTTTTGGATTTGAGCATTGCGACAATAGCGATGCCCGCCAATGCTCCGAGAAAAAATACTCCCGTTTTAGAAATGTTGTTGAACATAATTTTATGGTTTTATTGGTTGAATTACAATGCAAAAATAAGGTGTGGACATCACTCCCGCAATACCTAAAAATGATTATATCTGCATACTCGATACCTAAAAATGATTATCATGCGGTTTTTGTGGCGCGATACCTAATATTTGTTATTTTTATTAATTCAAAATACCAATCATTGGCGATTGCCCATAAAAATTCTTAGCCGTAATTTTGTGGTCGAAATTTTTAGTTTAGTAATCAATTAGTATCACGATGAAAAAAACAATAATTATTTACGGCTCTACAACGGGCAACGCCGCTTCTGCGGCACAGAACATCGCCGAAAAACTTGGCAATGGTGCAACTGTCAAGGAGGCTGGCGCGGCTTCAAAATCCGACCTCACCGACTTCGACAACATCATCCTCGGCTCGTCCACTTGGGGCGACGGCGAATTGCAGGACGATTGGTTTGGATTCCTGCCCACAATCAAGGAAGTTGGACTTTCGGGCAAGACTGTTGCTGTGTTTGGCGTGGGCGATCAATTCAGTTATTCAGACACTTACGTCAATGCAATGGGCGAACTCTATGACGCTGCCACGGCTGCGGGCGCCAACGTCATCGGCTCAACTTCCACCGACGGCTATTCCTTCAACGAATCCACGGCTGTAAGGGACGGCAAGTTTGTAGGTCTTGCGCTCGATTATGACAATCAGGGCGTCCTTTCAGACGACAGGATTGCCGCCTGGGTAGCTCAGATTTCACCATCATTGTAATTAATTCTATGTATAACGGTTGCACAAAATGAAAGTTCTCGCTCATCACATTTACGAATACAAAAAGGGTCTCAGGCAACTGATACTCCACACTTTGCCAGCCAAATTCAAGTTTGAGGCAGAGGCTCGTCTCAGGCTTGCGGGCATTGATTTTCTGACACGTCAAGTGTCGCCCGAAAAGATTAACATTTTCTTCGGTGCCAAGGAATGCATCGAGGTCATCAAGCACATCGGCGACAAGCCTTTCAACGAGTACACGCCCGAAGAAGATTTCATCCTCGGCGTTCTACTCGGCTACGACAAAATTCAGGAGTGCAACCGTTATTTGCATCTCTGCGACAAGAAACAGATGCAGAGGAAGTCGGCGTAAAAATATGTGATTGCGCCGATTTACATTTTAAAATGTAAAAAACTGCCAAAAATTTACATTTCAAAATGTAAAAAATATGTACTTGTTCGAGAATTTTCGCTCACAATGGCAAAATATGGCTTGTTGACGTCTTTATTCCGTTAATGCCAAAATGCCTTGTTCCATGATTTCTTCAATTGAGTATTTTTCCAAAATTGATTGGTAATGCTCATAAAATTCTTGGTCGAGGGTTGCATATATCAAATTGTTGTCTGTTAATTGGTTGATGTCAGAATTGTCAATTTTGTAATTGCTTTTCAATTTGCTAATTAAATCGTCAATTTGTGATATGCCAACGGTAGTTGGGCGGATTTGATAATTGTGTAGGACGGAAGGTTGTGCGTTATGGTTTGCGTCAAGGAGAACAATATTAAAAATATTGTCGTCGCTAAAAAATCCAATAATCCTGCCTGTGCTTACCGAGATGGAAATCTGCATTATGGCAAATGCATAATCATTTTCTTCTATGACTTTTGGCAGTTGCAAATCTGACTTTTTGAATGGAGTTTTTGACCAATCTATTGGGTGAAAACGCAATGCTTTGTTGCCTGGATTTTCGCCCAATAGTTGGTCTTTGGTTAGGTTTGATAATGTTTTGAGCCTTTCGATTAGGCCAACGAACCAATTTTGTGAGCAATTGCCAATGCCAAAGTTTTTGATTTGAACAAAATACGTAAACGAGAAAGATATTTTTTGTGGTTTGCTTCTTTCTTCTTCCTCTTTTGAAACTAATTGTCCGTGATATTTCCCAAATTTATCCGTTAATTTTTTGCCACTTTTCACCATAGTAATCCATCATTGACTTTGCTGAAATCACTGTATCGCTTTTTTCATATCGGTTTTTGTTGCCACGAGCCGAAATCCACGGCTGTTCCTGATGCGAAAGGTTTTCCAATTGAGCACCCGTATATTTGGCGTAGTTTTCCATTATGAACTCAAAAAACTCTTCGTCGTCGTCATTTTCTAATTTAAAATCTGTTTTTATCCTGTCGGAAAGTTGTATTTCGGAGTAAAGAGTTTTTTGTGGGTTGAACCTGTTGAAAATCACTCTGTTGACAGGTCCGTGAACCCACGCCTCAAATTCGCCGTCAAAGAATGGCTTTTTGTTGATGCCATACGACCACGCCTGCAAATAATACAACAACTTTTGCAACTTCAAATTAATCAAAGATGCATTGTCGTCGTCGCATTTTATTGTAGTGATAATCAAATCGGCTATGTCGTTAACTGCGTACATATTCTTTAATTTTTTGTTTGGGCAAAAGTATATGTTTTTTTATTTAAATGCAAATTTTTTTGATTTCTATTTTTTCTCACCCTTTTTACCTAAAAATAATTACTCCCACCCCTGCAATTATACCTACTTTTGGTGATTGTGCGTGAAAAAAAGTCGCTGTAATTTTGCGGCGTGAAATAATTAGAAATTAAAAATGAAAAAGTTTTTGTTAGTATTGACGGCTGTTATGTCGTTGATAATTAATGCGCAAGCACAGGAAGATACATCTTATAACAAATTCCGTTTCGGCGGCTACGGCGAGATGCTCGCGTCGTGGCAAAATTATGGACTCAACCGTTGGGGCAGCACAAAGGGCAGCTCCGAGGTCAAACACGCCGAAATTTCGATACCGAGGTTTGTGTTGGCGTTGGATTACAAATTCAATCCCAAATGGATTCTCGGCGCGGAGATAGAATTTGAGGCTGGCGGCACTGGAATGGCGTTGGAAATAGAGACCGGCACCGGCAGCGAAAACGGCGAGTATGAAACCGAACTCGAAAAGGGCGGCGAGGTCGCTCTCGAACAATTCCACATCACAAGGCTTTTCGTTGACGCTTTCAATGTAAAGGTTGGACACGTCATCGTCCCCGTCGGCTTGACAAACACTCACCACGAGCCAATCAATTTTTACACCACATTCCGTCCCGAAGGCGCAACTACCTTGATACCTTGCACTTGGCACGAAACCGGCATCGAGTTTTTTGGCTCGTTTGGCGGCGGATATGCTAAATTCAACTATCAGGCGCAGGTGGTCGCCGGTCAAAATCCATTGGGTTTCAGCCGTTACAATTGGATTAAGGGCGGCAAACAAGGATTCTTTGAGACCGACAATTTTACACGTCCGGCATACGTGTTGAGACTTGATTACAAGGGCGTTCCAGGGTTGAGGCTCGGTACTTCGATGTACTATTGCCACGACGCGGGGCAGAATTGCGACAGGCTCATTACATTCAATAGCTACGACCCCGTCAACGTGAAAATATTCTCCATTGACGCTCAATACAAAAATCGTTTCTTGACATTCCGTGGCAATTATCTCTGCGGCAAAATGACTGAGGCACAAGTTGTTGACCGTGTAATCCGCACATATTCGTCGGGTTCGGGATACAGCCGCAGTCTCAATGTTGCCGACAAGGCTCTGAACTACAACTTTGAGTTGGGCGTCAACCTCAAAAACATCTTCAACGGCGGCGACAAATTCCCAGTGATTCATCCTTTTGCGCATTATGAATATTACAATCCGCAAGAGGAGGTCAAAAATGGCGCAGACGACCGCTGCCAGGTGTCGTATTGGACGTGGGGCATCAATTATTTTGCGCTGCCCAACCTCGTCGTCAAGGCAGACTACACCTGCCGCCGCATCGGCACCGACGAAATGTTTGGCAACACAAAATCCAACTACAACAACGAAAATGAGTTCTGTATATCAGTGGCTTACGTGGGTTGGTTTTGGCAAAAGTAATTCACAATTCATAATTTGTAATTAATCAAATACAAAATAAAAAAATGAAAAAAAGAACATTATTCGCAGCCGCGCTCCTCGCATTGGGCGCGACGACATTCACCGCCTGTGGCGATGACGATGACGACAAGAACGAAGAAAAAGAGGTTCAACAAGAGACCCTTCTCGACAACGAGGCTGTCAACGTAGAGTATCAAGCCAAATACTCTAAGGCATGGGGCAACTACATGCGCGTTGTGGCAACCCTTCTGAAAACCGATTCCGACAACCTCTACAAGTATTGGAACGAGGCTTACGAAGGCGGCGACAGTTACGCAAAGCGTTTCAAGGGCGCAGAAGGTGCAGGATTCAAGTCTGCAAAGGACTGCGTGGAACAGATTGTGGACGGCTGCGTCACCATCGCCAACGAGGTTGGTACAGCCAAAATCAACGACCCCGTGGAACTTTGGAACGACAAGAAAACCGAGGAGGCCGTTCTCGCCGTTGAGTCTTGGTTCTCATGGCATTCGAGGGAAGACTTCGCCAACAACATCGCTTCTGTAAAGAACGCCTACTACGGCTCTTTGGACGGCTCGGTGAACGACAACTCCATCTCCAAGATGATTGCCAACAAGAATGCCGACCTCGACACCGAAGTGAAGAACGCAATCGATGCTGCCCAGAAGGCTATTTTGGCTATTCCGCAGCCTTTCCGCAACAGTCTTGGTAGCACTGAGGCGCAGACCGCAATCGAAAAGTGTGTGGAACTCCGCGACATCCTCACCAACAAGGTGAAGGGCATCATCAACGGCGACCTTGCCGAAGCTGATTGGCAACCCGTTCTCGATCAGTATGTTGACAACGTTGTACTCCCCACATACAAGGAACTTTCGGAGAACAACACCGCTCTCTACAATGCTGTTGTAGAATTTGAGAAAAATCCCTCAAACGATGCTTTCCAAAAGTGTGCTGACGCTTGGCTCAGTGCCCGCAAACCGTGGGAATCTTCCGAAGCATTCCTCTTTGGTCCCGTTGCCGACAAGGGTCTCGACCCCAACATGGACTCCTGGCCGCTTGACCTCACTGGCATCGTGAAAGTATTCAACACCGCCGCATGGGCAGACCTCGAATGGTCGGGCGACTTTGAGGAAATTCCCGATGGCGAGGAAGGCTCCCAGCACGCACAGGAAATTGCATCCGCTCAGGGTCTCCGTGGCTTCCACACTTTGGAATACTTGATTTTCAAGGACGGCAAGGCAAGGACTATTCACTAATAGATTTGAAAAATTTGTAAGATTTGAAAAGATTTGTAAGATTTCCCGCCGTAGGCGGCTCCCCGTTTCGGTGTCCCGTTGGGACAGAAATCTTACAAATCTATTCAAATAACACAAAATATTAATTGGCAATCGGGGCGCGAAAACTTCGATTGTCAATTATGTGTATATAACAAAACATGAAATCATTTGCTAAAATATTGACTTTTGGATGTATTGCAACTACCTTTGCATTAAGTAGTTGCGATAACGACGAGGGCATTGAGGTGGACGAAATCGAAATCCCCGACGGATTTGCGATGTCGGCGGGTTCGTCAACGGTCTTCCTCAAAAGTTCCTACGCCTTCGATACCGATGCGCCGTGGGTTTCTGGCAAATACACCTCGCGTTTCAACAATGGCGACAACCTTTACGACAATCCACTCGGCTCGTCGCAAAGCCAGGGCGGACTGGGTCCCGTGTATGGGGGATATTCGTGCGGCAGTTGCCATCGAAACGCCGGACGCACCGAACCTACCACGTGGAGCAATCTCGGCAGCGGAAACTTCGGTTTTTCGTCAATGCTGATTTACATCACACGAAAAAACGGTTCGTTTTTCCAAGATTATGGACGTGTGGTTCACGACAATGCGATTATGGGCGTGAAGCCCGAAGGCAAGCTCAAAGTGGAATGGAAATTTGAGGATTTTGAATTTCCCGACGGCGAAAAATACCAGCTCGCCCGCCCCGAATATACCATCACCGAATGGTACGCCGACACTATCGCCCCCGAAGACCTATTCTGCACCGTCCGCATACCGCTCCGACACGTGGGAATGGGCTTGATGATGGCTATCGACCGCCACGAAATAGAGCAACTTGCAGCCCGCAGCAATTACCCCGAATACGGAATTTCGGGCAAGGCAAACTACATCAAGGAACGCGGCAAACTCCAACTCGGTCTCTCCGGCAACAAGGCTCAGCACGCCGACCTGACTGTGGAACTCGGTTTTTCGTCGGATATGGGCGCCACCAACAGCCGTTTCCCCGAGGAGATTTGCGAAGGTCAGGCTCAAATGGCTCAGGCAACGTCGGCTATGGGCATTACTTACCATCAGTTGGACGTTACGTCCGAACAGATGGAGGATGTTGACCTTTATATGCAATGCCTTGGCGTGCCAGCCCGCCGCAACGTAAACGACCCGACGGTAAAGCGCGGCGAACAGATGTTTTACGCCGCAGGATGCCATCTGTGCCACGTTACAACACTTCACACCCAACCGCAAGGCTCTGTGCTACTGAATGGTACGCGGATTCCGTGGCTCGGCGGTCAGACGATACACCCGTATTCTGATTTCTTGCTTCACGATATGGGCAGCGAGATTATGGGCGTTGGTCTCAACGATAATTATGTCAGCGGCTTAGCCCGTGGCAACGAATGGCGCACCACACCGCTTTGGGGCGTCGGCTTGCAAAAAATCGTAAACGGCCACACCTATTTCCTCCACGACGGACGCGCCCGCAATTTCACCGAAGCCATAATGTGGCACGGCGGCGAAGGCGAAGCCTCCAAAAACCTCTTTGCAAAAATGCCAAAAGAGGACAGGGAGGCATTAGTAACATTTTTAGAGAGTTTGTAACAACGGAAAACACAGAAAATACGGAAAATCAAATAATTAATAAAATATTTTTTAGAAAAAATATTTTTTGGAAAACACGGGAAAAAAATTGCAGAAACAATTTTGCGGAAACTTATTTCCGTTTTTTCCGCTCAAAAATTTTAAGTATTTAAAATTTTCTTTTTTGCAAAATGATTCCGTGCTTTCAGAGAGTTCCGTTGTTAAAAAAATTAAGTAGTAAAAAATTTAAATAGATGAAAAAGATATTTTTGATAACAATACTATCCGCTGTAACGCTTTCAGTTTCAGCGCAGACAGAAGACACCGACAATGGCGTTGTGTCGCTTGCCGGACGTGAAGGTTTTTCAATTAAATCTAAGAAAGGCGACTTTGTTTTCAAGCCTTACACCTTGATTCAGACCGCCGGAAAATACAACTGGTACGACGACGAGGGTCTCGACAAGGCTTATAATCAAGACAATGTGATGAACTCGGGCTTTGCAATTCCGTATGCAATCCTTGGTTTCACAGGCAAGGTTTACGACAGAATTTCGTTTAACCTGAGCATCAACGCTGCCGGCTCGGGCGGAGCACTTTTGCAACAGGCTTGGTTCGACGTAAAGGCCAACAACGCACTCAGTTTCCGCGTTGGAAAATTCAAAACCCCCTACACACACGCCTACCTCACCACTTTGGGCGAAACTCTCCTTCCCTGCGTGCCTACATCGCTGACTACCAACGTAATAATGCCTCACGTACTCAACGCCGTCAACCCCACTATCGGCACAGGTTTCGACCTCGGCGTAATGGCTCACGGACTTATTGCCAACAACAAATTCAGCTACGAAGCCGGCATTTTCAACGGCACTGGCGCGGGCGTCAACACCGCCACCAAGACCCTCAGCGACGACATCAAGGGTCTCCCATCGTTGCTCTACGCAGGTAGAATTGCAGTAATGCCATTTGGCTATATGCCTTCTACTCAGGGAAATCCCAACAATTTGAGCGACCAAAAGATGCTCATCGCCCTTTCTGCCAACACCAACATCGAGAGCGAAAGCGAATCTACCAACGACAGCCGTTTTGGATTTGAGTTTGCATACATGAAAAACCGCCTTTACATCGCCGTTGAGGCATATATGATGCACATCGGATTCACCGACCGCCAAAAAATCGATGACACTTTCAACTATTTTGGAGGATACGTCCAGGCGGGATATTTTGTGGCTAATCAGTGGCAAGTGGCTGCACGTTACGACTTTATGGATCGCAACGCCACCGACAAGGACGGCATTATCAATATGCCCGCATTTGGTTTCAATTATTTCATCAAGGACACCAACCTCAAACTCCAAGCAATGTATCAGTACATGGGACGCACGGGCCACGAAACGCAGCTCGACCGCGACAACGACGACCTCGGTCTCGCAACCCACTCTGTTACAGTAATGTTGCAGTATGCTTTTTAATTTTTTTCAACAACGAATTAAACGAATAAAACGAAAAAAATAATAAATATTATCTGAGTTTATATATTACGAATCAAACAAATACATAGTTTTGTTGTATTCGTTTTATTTGTAAAGAAAAATATGAAATAGTTTTCTTTTTTAATTCGTAAAAATATTCGTTTCATTAGTTTAATTCGTTGTTAAAATTTTATTATAATAATTATGAAAAAGATATTATACATAATTTCATTGTTTTTGTTAGCCGCCTGCGACGATGGCGACATTGTTGAAAAATACACTTTTCAGCAAGAAGGTATCAAGGTTTCGGTTGATGCAACTATCAGCGGCTTAGACTCTTGGCCTGATGGATACAGCGTTACTCTTTCAGGATTTTCATTGGCTGTAAACGACAAAACCGCCCCCGCAGAATATTCCGAAATTTCAAAACAGATTATCAACAACGGCAACGGCTCTACGCACATCACTCTTGGCGGTATTCCTCAGAGTGTCAACTATTTGGAAATCACCGTTTTGAACCGAATCCGTCAGCGTGTGGTAACACTTTGGCAAAAAGAACTCACCAACGACGACAAAAGCTCTCGCGACACTTTGAAAATTGATGCAGGCACCATCAACGCTGGAATGTTTAATTACATTCAAAATGAATATTTCACTCTAAGATGCGCCGATTGCCACGGTTTGCGCGAACACGCTGCCGCAGGACTTTTTCTCACCGAAGGCAAAAGTTACGCCGCATTGGTAAACGCAAAATCAGCCAAACGCGCCGACCTCAACCTCGTTGCCCCCGGCGACACCGCCAACAGCGTCCTCCACAAAATCCTCAAAGGCGAGTTCCCCGAAGTGAAGCACAACCACACCGACAAATTAGACCTCGAACAAGACCGGATTCTGATTGACAATTGGATATTGAGCGGCGCGGGAGGGGAATAGTCAAAACGGTTTTTTTATCCCCATTTTTGATGATTGCGCCCTACCGACCATACCTAATTTTAGGTATTTTCCGCTGTCCGCTTGCCTGTTTCACTACAATATGCTAACTTTGCATCGTGATATAAACATGCGTAATCCAATGAAAAACATCAAGATATACGAACCCGACGACAAGATGGTGACGCTCATCAAGGACAATTACAGCGTGTTGCAGGCGTTGGGTTCTTTTGGAATCAACCTCGGATTTGGCGACAAGACCGTGAGCGAAACTTGTAGGCTCAACGGCGTGGATACATATACGTTTTTGGCGGTGGTGAATTTCACAATCAACAATTCCGCAAAATTTGAAGACGACGACCAAATCAGTGTGCCTACGTTGCTGCGCTATTTGAAGGCGAGCCACACTTATTACCTTGATTTTCAGTTGCCTTTCATTCAGCGCGAATTGAAGGAAAGCATCAACGACAGCGACCCGCTCGGCAAACTCATTATGAAAATCTACGATGAATATTCGCAGGAAATCCGCCGTCACATGAAATACGAGGAAAAGACGCTTTTCCCATACGTGGAGGCGTTGCTCGATGGCAATCAGACTTCAAATTACAATATTGAGACTTTTTCTAAACACCACGAACAGACCGACCACAAGTTGCGCGAACTCAAACTGATGATTATCAAATATTTGCCATCAGATTCGCTCCGCAACAACCAACTCACCGCCACCCTCTACGATATTTTCAACAACGAGGAATGGCTGCGTCATCACGCCGATGTTGAGGATCACATTTTCACCCCCGCCATCAAACGTTTGGAACGTCTCAACGTCCAAAGCGACGTCACCAAAAACATCTCGTCGATGGTGTTCAACGGTGCACAGGAGAGCGGCGAGGCACTCTCCGACCGTGAAAAAGATGTGATAGTTGGCGTAGTGCAAGGCCTTCAAAACAAGGAGATTGCCGACCGTCTCAATATCTCCGTCCACACCGTAATCACGCACCGCCGCAACATCGCCCGCAAACTCCAAATCCACTCCCCCGCCGGCTTGACTATTTACGCAATTGTCAATGGGTTAGTGGATATTTCGAGTGTGAAATTGTAATCAGACGAGCGCAAAAACGAATAATTTTTGTATCTTTGCACTCTCAAACCAAAAACGATTAAAAGATGAATTTTTCAACATATACCAAAGATAATTTTGAAGTTAAAACATCCACATTTGCAGGCGACGGCAACGGCGAAATCCATGCCATCGTTACCACCTGCAACCCTTTGCTCACGTTTTATGAACAGTTGGACGCTGTGGCAGAAGGTGTTGGTTCTGTAATTACCAAAAACAACGGCTATACACCTGTATTTGTGCGACTTATGCTTTCCGATGCGGCTAATCAGGCTGAGACTGCGATTGAAAAAATCAGTCCCATCGTTGGCGACATTGCCCTTGCTTACATTGAACAGCCGCCATTGCACGGTGCAAAAATTGCCGCTTTGGTTTATCTCCGCCAAAACGTTGAGGTAGAGCGTGTTGACAAATTTACTGTGAAGGTTTCGGCGAATGGATACACGCATTTCTACACTGCGAATTGCGTGTTTAAAACCGTTGAAACCTACTTGGAAACCGCCGACCAACTTTGGTATCTCGAAAATATGCTTAAAGACAATGGGCTCAACATTGCCGACAACTGCGTGCGCACGTGGTTTTATGTTCAAAACATTGACGTAAATTATGCCGCCGTTGTAAAGGCTCGCCGTGATAATTTCAATGAAAATGGTCTCACAGTTGACACCCATTATATCAGTAGCACAGGCATTTGCGGTCGCCACGCCCAAAAAGAAATCACATCTGTAATGGATGCGTATTGCGTTGGCGGATTGCAACCAGGTCAAATGAAATTTCTCTACGCCGCCGACCATCTCAACCGCACGTCCGATTATGGCGTTACATTTGAGCGCGGCACCACGGTTGATTACGATGACCGCCGCCACATCATAATCTCCGGCACGGCATCCATAGACAACAAAGGCGCAATAGTTGCCCCTGGCGACATCAAGGCGCAGACTCTCAGAATGATAGAAAACGTCCGCGCACTTCTCAACGAAGGCGGCGCATCGTTCAGCGACCTTGCGCATATCATCTGTTATCTCCGCGATGTGGCTGATTATCAGGTTGTAACCAAGATTATGCACGACACCTTTGTCAATGTCCCGATGGTAATTACCCTCGCCCCCGTCTGCCGTCCAGGTTGGCTGATAGAGATGGAGTGTATGGCGGTGGTAGGGGCGTAACTCGTTTACGCTCGTAACATACAAGAATTATGCGTAAAATCTTAAAAATCACCATTCTCGCCGCCTTCATCGCCGTGCTAATTTCAATGGCGGTGACGACGTTTTTTAGTCAGGCATACGCTGTCGAACATTTTTATTCCACAGCGTGGTTTTGTGGATTGTGGGCGGTGCTGACGGCGGGGGCGTTGGTGGTGTTCATCAAAAAATTGTATAGGAAACTGCCGGTATTTTTATTTCATATATCGTTGGTAGTCATATTGTTGGGCGCATTGATGACGCACATTACAAGCAAGGAGGGAGTGTTGCATCTGCGCGAAAATGAAAGTGCGGATTATTTTGTGCTCAAAGAAAATATGTGGAAAGAAAGTCTCGGTTTTGAGATGAAGTTGGATAGTTTTCTCATAAAAAATTATCAGGGAACCACAATGCCGCAAGATTTTGAGAGTTATATCACCGTCAATAGCGAAAAATCCGTTATTTCTATGAACAATATTTATAAGAAAAACGGTTTCAGATTTTACCAAACAAGTTTTGACGAGGATTACCGAGGCACCATTCTATCAGTCAATTACGACCCGTATGGTACGCCGCTCACGTATTTGGGATACATGCTTTTTGCATTGTCGGGATTGTGGATTTTGTTTTCAAAAAAGAGCGATTTCCTCAATTTGATTAAGCATCCGTCATTAAAGAAAGGTGGACTTTTTGTATTATTTATTTGTCTTATTTTGACGGCAAATTCTCAGACCAAGCAAGTGCCAACAATTTCTTTTGAAGAATCTGACAAAATTTCCACAAAACAGATTGTTTATAACGGTCGTATCGCGCCGTTCAACACAATGGCAAGAGATTTTGTATCAAAGATTTACGGCAAACCGAATTATTATAATCTCACTGCCGAACAAGTGGTTTGCGGATGGATTTACCGTCCCGAAGTTTGGAAAGACGAAAAGATGATTTTGATAAAAGATGCCGATTTGCAACGTCAACTTGGCGTTGAAAAATACGCCTCGTTTGCCGACTTTTTTGACGAAAACGAAAATTACCGCCTCAACACTGTAGAAGTAACGAAAGCCGTCCGCGAAGTAGACGAAAAAATCGGCTTGATTCTCATGCTAACGAGCGGTAAACTGTTTCAAGATTCTGACGTAAAAATCTCAGAATCAAAGATTAACGCCGAAATAATTTACAACAAAATCAACTTTGCCAAAATCCTTTTTATGGCAAATCTCACCATAGGATTTTTGGCGTTTTTTGTAATGATAGTTGCCAAAAAATTTCCAATAAAAGTATTCAAATCATTAAGAATTTTGTTGGTAATTTCATTGATTTTTGACCTCTGCGGATACATTTTGCGGTGGTATGTTTCGGGACGTGTTCCGATGGGCAACGGCTATGAGACAATGCTCTTTATGTCGCTCATAATTATGATATTAGCGTTGATTTTCGGCAACAAAATCAAGATACTCACGCCCTTTGGATTTTTGATTTCGGGCTTCACACTTTTGGTGGCGTGGCTCGGTCAACGAAATCCGCAAATTACGCCGCTGATGCCGGTATTAAATTCGCCGATTTTGAGTGCGCACGTTTCCACGATTATGGTTGCATACGCGCTGTTGGCGTTCACGTTTTTCAATGGAATTTTTTCTTTTTTCATCAAAGACGAAGAAAAGCTCACACAACTCACCATCCTCAGCCGCATAATGCTCTATCCCGCTGAAATTTTGTTAGGTATAGGAATTTTCTTTGGTGCGGTTTGGGCAAATATCTCGTGGGGACGATATTGGAGTTGGGACCCAAAAGAGACTTGGGCGTTGATTGCATTTATGGTTTATGCAGTTGGTTTTCACCGTGTTTCGTTGAAATTTCTTCAAAACGATCGCAAAACGCATCTCTTTTTCGTGCTTGCTTTCCTGACTGTTTTGATGACATATTTTGGCGTGAATTATTTCCTCGGCGGAATGCACAGTTATGCAAATGGTTGATTTATAACCCCAAAATCCATTTTACAACCTCTTTGTAATCATATTTGCCATACCACGGCACTCTAAAATCTACGTTGATGCCTGCGTTTGAGAGCATTGTGTAGAGGGTGATGCTTTCGGTGATTGGCACTGATGCGTCGAATGCGTCGTGGCGGATGAGCCATTTTTTGGGTGTTGATGGAGTGGGGGAGTTGAGGTGTGTCGCAATGTTCATCTGCCTGATTATCAGTGGATAATCTTTGTCTGTTCGGTCGCCGTAGGCTTTTGAGGCGAGGGTGTTGAAATATTGTTTGAAGCCGCTTTTTGGGGCGAGCGGACGGAGTGCGGCGATGTACCTTTCAATGTCGAAATTCACAATGTATTCCGACAAATCGTCGGGGTCGCGGGTGTCTGAATAATAATCGGGGCCCATATCTTCGTCGATGATTATGTGATTGGACAATGCCTCGCGCACAGATTCAAACATGATGTCTTTCAGATATTTACGATAATTTGTTGACAACAGCGGTGTTTCAGATTCGGGCATCAACAATGTGAGCGAATCGATGTGCCGCGCATAATCGCCACGGTTTTCCATTAGAAATTCGCCGGATTTTGAGGCGTTGCTTGGGTCGGTGAGCGGCGCAAAACAAGCCACAGCAAAAACCTTGTCGGAGGATTTTGCCGCGCCGATTTCGTTGAGCATCGGTTCAAAAAAAGGATTGTCGGCTGTTGCGCCCAATAGTGCCGCAAGCCCGCCGCCCGCCATACAGCCGGTTGCGATTATTTTTTCGGACGAGCCGGGGATTTTGCTGTCGTTGGCGCGGAGGTAGCGCACGGCGGCTTTGAGGTCGATGAGCGGCGCGGGAAGTTTGCCGCAATAGGCGACGTCGGTCTCCATCGACGATTTCCTTTTCTTCTTTTTCTTGCCTTTTGTTTGTACTTCTATGGTGCTGATTTGCATAGAGTTGTGTCCACGACAGCCGGCAATGCAAACAATGATGCCGTTGCGGAGCGCGATGCCTGTTTCGTCTTTTGGGGACGGACGTTGTGGCGTTGCGCTGCGGAAGTCGGTGGTGTATGTTTTCAGGATGATTGGCGCGTCGGGCTTGGCATCGTTGGGTACAAAAATGCTGAGACACTGAGAGTTAGTGTCAATTGCATTGTCGATGTAACGGATGCGCTCGTATGCCTTGTACGCCGCCGTTGTGCCGTCGGGGAAGGCAATTTGGTGGTTGGTAGGCGTCAATGTGCTAAAATCCACGCCCTGCGCGGCGACTATTGCCGCCGTTGCAAGGTGCAGAAATATTGTAGTTATGAATTTCATTTTCATTTTTTTGCGGCAAATATACATATTTTTTTCAAATATGAGTGCCGTTAATTTCCAAAATCAACCTTTACGCCGCCCATAAATGTCGCTTTTGGCATCGGGAATCCGGCGTATGTTTCGTAACGTTCTGCAAAAATATTGTTGGCGCGGACGAATAGGCGGACGTTTGGGCTTACATTGTAGCCGAGCGAACAGTTGAGCGTCGTGTAGTTTTCCTTTTCGGGGTCGTCGCCGGTGGTGATGTAGAGGCCGGAGATGTTTTCGATGTTGACGTTAGCATTCCAAGAGCCGTGGCGGTATGTCGCGCCGAGGTAGAGTTTGCCTTCGGGTGCGCCGGTTACAGGCTTTTTCATGTGGAGATACGAATAGTTGGCGTTGATTGTCCACCATCTGCCAAATGTGTAGTCGCCCTCAACCTCAAAACCGTAATTATGGAAGTCGCCGACGTTTTGGTTCAACATTCCCGCGCCGCTCGGATTTGGTGCTGTGGCAATCATATTTTTGCCGTCAACAATGAAAATATTTGCGCCAAATGTGCCGTTTGTGGCGCGTTTGAAATATGCAAGTTCGTAATTCATCATGCGCTCTGGTTCGAGTTTGTCGTTGTGGGGCGGAAACATATACATATCCCTGATTACAGGATTGGCGAATCCTTTGGAAACCAACAGCTTGACATCCTGAGTTTTTGTGAAATGGAACACGACGCCGCCTTGCGGAACAATCTCTGTGCCTACCTGCGAATGGTGGTCAACTCTGAGACCAAAATCCAGGGTTACGAGGCCTGTAATGGCTTGTCGGATGTCGATGTAGCCTGCGATGTCGTCTTGATTTTCGGTGTTGTAATCGCTCTTGTGTGTTCCGTTGGATTTCAACATCTGCCAAGCCTCGCCGCCAAAATGTTGATAATCAAAGCCAAAGGTCGTGTTGTTGCCGGTAAAAAACTGAAAGTTTTGGAACGCCGTTACGCCGCCGATGAAGTCGTCATGCTTATAGAGATAGTCGCGGGTGGGCTTGTCGGCGGTGTGTCCGTCGTCGATGTTGTGATGTCCCCAATCGTAAAATGCGCGGATTGTGCCGTTGGTTTTGCCGTAAGCATTAGATACAGAGATACTTGCAAGTCCGCGAGTGATTTTGGCTTCGGCGTCGAGTAGGGGAGCGGAGGTGGGTCCTGGATTCATAAAATTTAAATGCGTGAGGTCGATGTCTGCCGACGCTTTCCAATTGTTGCTGAAATCATATCCAAGTTTCAGAAAACCAGCCACTTGCTCAAAATCGGAGTTAGGGCGGTGGCCGTCGGTGCGCTGGTAGTTTATGTTGGCGATTGCCGAAAATTTGCCGCTGCGGATGAGGTTGGTGTTTTCAGCCTGAACAGTTCCGTATGAACCCGCGCTCACGGTTGCAGAGCCTTTGTAGCCGTCTTCAAGGGCTTTTTTGGTAACGATGTTGATGACGCCGCCCATCGCGTTAGAGCCATACAAAACCGACGAAGGGCCGCGCAGAATTTCCACTTTTTCAGTCATTGAGCCTATGTAAGCGTCGGGAATCGGGTGTCCCATCAAACCTGCATATTGCGGCTGTCCGTCGATGACTACCAGCAAATTGGACCCGTTGCCAACGCCGCGCACACGTATTCCGCCAGCCGCATTGTTAGATACGCCGTAGCCAATCACGCCGCGCGACGTGGTAAACAAGCCGGGTGTCAAATCCATCACGGTCGGAAGGATTGAGGTTTGGTATGTGGCGGCGAGTTGTTCGTTTGTTACGGTGGTTATCGTGTTTGGGAGTTGTCGGAGGAGGGTGGGCTCACGTGTGCCGGTTACGACAATTACGTCGTGCCTCTGCATCGCCAATGAGTCTTTTTCAGCGTCGTTTTGTGCGGCGGCTGTCAGCGATATGCCGCACATCGCCGCAATGATTGTAGTTTTTTTTATCATGATTATTCGTTTTCGTATTATGACACAAAAATAGGAAAAAAGTTTAATAAAACGAAATCGAGTGGGGGATTGCATTTTTTGATGGTAAGCATAACTTATTTTTGCTCCGGGCGTATCTGTCGCCAAACCCATACAAACGCCGGCACGAGAAACATATCCGCCGCCAACCACGCCGTCGGGTCGCCGAGGCAGACTGCAATGTACCCAAATGTCGGCACTGCAAATAGGCTCACTAAGACACGCGCCACCATTTCCGCCACGCCGCTAAACATCGCCAGCTTGGTGTAGCCGATGCCCTGTATGCAATAGCGTATGATGCAGAGCGAGCCGAGCAAAAGGTAGAATGTTACGGAGCAATGCAGGAACAATTCGGTGTTGTCCAAGACTTCGGTTTCGTTGACATCCATAAAAAACGTGCCCATCCAACGCGCTGCGGGCCAGATGATTGCGAATGTCAACGCCGCATACGAAACCATTATTATAAAGGTGTCCTTGATGCCGTGGAGAATGCGCTCTGGCTTGCCTGCGCCGTAATTTTGACCGCAGAATGTTGCCATTGCGATGCCCAGGGTCTCAAACGGACACATGAAAAACATCTTGATTCTCATTGCCGTCGTGAATGCCGCCGCGCAATTCGTGCCGAGGGTGTTGTTGGCGTTTTGGAGCATCATGGAACCGATTGCCGTAATTGAAAACTGCAATCCCATCGGCAATCCAACGCCGAGCAAATGCCGTGCGTCTGCCCAACGAAATCGCGTTTCGTCTGCCGTTGATTTCAATATCGGGAAACTTCGCCTCATATAAATCCAGCATGCCGCCGCCGACAATAATTGCGACAACAATGTAGCCGCTGATGCGCCGCCTACGCCCAATCTAAATCCAAGTATCAACAGAAAATCCAATCCGATATTCAAAACAGTTGACAAAATCAGGAAATAAAACGGTGTCTTGCTGTCGCCGAGTGCGCGGATGATTGACGACAGGAGATTGTAGAAAAATGTTGCCGGGATGCCGATGAATGTAATCAAAAGGTAACTGTACGCGCCTTCCATCACGTCTTCGGGAGTGCTGAGCCACTGCAAGATACGGCGGCAGAGTATTGTGGTGATGATTGTTATCAATAGCGAAAGTACGGCGGCGATTTTCAGGCTTGTGTTTACATAACGCCGCATCATCGAATAATCCCGCGCACCAAATTTTTGAGCAATCGGGATGCCGAAGCCCGCGCCGCAGCCGTTGCAGAATCCAAGGATGAAAAACATCACCGACGATGATGCTCCAATCGCCGCAAGCGACTGAATGTCAAGGTTTTTGCCTACAATCGCCGCATCAACCAACGAGTAGGTCTGTTGCAAAATGTTGCCCGCGATGAGGGGCAGCGCAAATTTTATGATTAAGGGAAATGGCCGCCCTTCGGTCATTTCCCGTGTTTTTGCCATTTGAGTTTAACGAAAGATTTGTTTTAGAATTTGAATACTGTTGTAGATTCACGGAACGAATCCGCCTGACCGTTGAGTTGTTCGGCATTGACGGCGAGTTCTTCGCTCGCGGCGGCGTTGCCCTGGATTGATGAGTTGAGTTGCCTTACAACGTCCTCAATCTGTCCGATTGTGTCCATCTGGCTGTTGCCGGATTCCTCAATTTCGGAAATGAGGTCGGTGCTTTTTTGGATGGAGGGCACAATCGTGTTGAGCATTTCAGTGGAAGTTTCGGTGGCTTTTAAGGAATTTGCCGCGCCGTCGATGATGTCGTTTGCGGAGTTTTTGCATTTTTCGGCGAGTTTCCTGATTTCTGCGGCGACCACTGCAAAGCCCTTTCCATGTTCGCCCGCACGTGCTGCCTCTACTGCGGCGTTTAATGCAAGGATGTTTGTCTGGAAGGCTATGTCGTTGATAATCTGAATCTTTTCAGAAATGTCGCGGACGGACACAAGGCTGTCGTTCTGAGCCTGTTGGATGTTCTTCACGTCGTCCGAAATGTGGTTTGCAATGTTTTTAGCCTCGCGGGTGCTGTGGGTGTTGTTTGAAATTTCCTGTTGGATGTACGCCACGGACTGTACAATCTGGTCAGCCGTCGCCGCCTGCTCGTTTGCGTTCTGCGAGAGCATCTGTGTGGCGTTTGTGATTTCGCCGCTGAGGTTTGATATGTTGTCTGCGCCGGAGACGATTTTTTTGAGCATGTCGCCGAGGTCGTGCGCAAGGTCGGTGCATGAGCGGAGGATGCCAGTGGCTTTTTGTGCGTTTTGCTCCTGTCGGAAGTCGCCCTTTGCAATGTTCCCGACAATTTCGCGCACCTTGTCCGGCTCGCCGCCAATCTTATGGATGACGCCCTTGGTAATGATGTTAATGACAAACAGAATTACCAAGATGATGATGCTCACGGCTATAGTCATGGGCCACAGTATTCTGCCGATGCCCTGCAGTTTGTCAGATTCGGGATATACGAATGATATGTAGTTGTGGAGGTTGTTGTCGAAGATGTATATCATCTCGTATTGGATGCCGTTTTTTGTGAAGGTTGCTTTGGCAGGGTCTCCGCTTTGGTTGCGGGAGATGTTCTGCCATACGTCGGAAGGGAGGCTTTTCCATTGGTCGTTTGGTCGCATGACGCACTCATTGTTGGTGTTGGTCCACAGTGCAAAACCGTTGCTGAGGATTTTTGCCGCGCCAAATTCGCGGTTTTGCATCAGCACTTTGTTTTCTTCGCTGCCAGTGAATAGCATGCCCGCCACTTTGCCGTTGATGTACAGCGGCTTGTATGTGGCTATGTATGGCTTGCCGAGTATTTGGGTCTTGTCGTAGAATATTTCGCCCCGGTCGATGGTCTTTGCCACAGCCGAGTTGTTGTCGATGATAGTGCCCATGGCGAATGTGCCGTCGGCGTTTTTGATTGATGTGCAGATGCGAATGTATCCTTCGGTTGTTTTTTGGAAGATGGTGAACTGCCTGTCGGCGTTGACGCTTGCGAGTGTCGGGGCAAAGTTGTCGTCGCCCTGCATGGTGTGTCCGCCGAGTTTCCATGCGCGGAGGCGGTGTCCGTAGAAGTCGCATACAGAATCTGTCTCGCGTATGCCGCCGCGTAGTTCGAGATACTTGTCTATGGTGTTGATGAACAGAATGTTGCTCTTGCCGTTGTATTTGTATTGGGCGTCCACGAGAGCCACTATCGCCTTGAGGTCGGTGATTACGTTTTGCTCTGTGGATTCGCCCTTAAACTCATTGAGCATGAAGCTTATGAATATATTGATCACGAGCAATGCAATCACCCCAATTGCAATCAGAGTGATGTTGATCCTCTGTAATAGACCTAATTTTTTTATGTTGTTTTTTACCATAGTCGTTTCAAAAAATGTTTTGCTTTCAAATGCAAAAATATCAAATTGCGTGCAAAAAGCAAAAGAATTTTCAATAAAAATTTTTGTTTGTCATAAATTGTTTTTATCTTTGGGTTGCCTAATTAATTACAAAACTAATTGATATGAAGAAAATTATATTTGTATTTGCTTTTATAATGTTGAGTTTCAATGCGATGGCTCAGCGTTATCTCGAATTGTCCTTTAATGCCGGCTTTGGTTTCACCGACGGTGTTGATAGGCGGCTGACTGGTAGTTTCGGTGTCAGTGGAGGAATGACGATAGAGAGTGGGTTGGGTCTTGGGGTGTTTTTCTCAGGTTTTCAGACCACGCGCAAGGAGGACAGTCGCTTTGACGACGAGTTTGACGACTGCAAGTTTTGTTTTCGCGGCTATTATGGCGGCGTGTATGCCGAACAGATTTTTTTGCGTAAGTCGTTTTTCTACCTGAACGCCGGCGCAAAGTTGGGTTTTGGTGGTGTCAATTATAGCAACAACACCCCCGAAAATGAGATTTGGGATCCCAACACTAACTCATACGATGTTACTTACGAAAAGGCGGACAAACATTTTATAATGTCGTTGGAGCCGTTTGGTGGCATCAACTTTGAACTCGGTGAAAGTTTCACCCTTGCGGCAGGTGTCGAGTACCGGAATCTTTTGTTCACCAATCTCCATTGCGGCGACTACCATATTGCTGGCAGCGGCGACCTGAATGGGGTTGTGTATCTGGTTAAGGCTAAGTTCAGGATGGATTTTTAATTAGAGATTATTTCAAACAAATCCTCCAAAGTAACATCAAAACTTATTAATTTTGAGTACACTCCGTCGGCGAGGCCTTTGGTAGTGATGAAAATTGGCTTCACTGTAAAGTTGGCTGACTTAGTTTCCTTTTGGAAGGCATCTACGCGGTGAAGCACTTTCTCGTATTCATCCTTGGAAATCAGGTACTTGGCGATGGAATATTTGATTTCGCAAATGTTGATAACGTTGTCGGGGCGTTCCAATATGAGGTCGATTTGCGCGTTGCTCAATCGGCACGAATAATATTCGCAGCCCATATAGTCGATGTGCAACTTCCTCTTAATCTGTGGAATATGTGCCATTGCCACTTTCTCGAATGTTAACCCAAACCAGGCGTTGAGTTCGTTGCTCATCAGGCGGTTTTCCCAATAATGTTCGTCAACGGTGTTTTTGTTGGCAAATTTCAGATAAAACGCCGTGTAGAAATCCATCAGTTGGTAAATGCCGTTTTTCGCACTTATCTTGTTGACTTTTACGTTGTTGAACCTCAGAAAGTCCGAATAAATCAGGTCGTCTAATTTTTCGGAAAGATGACCGTTGTCGCGTTTTCCAAGTTTTTTGGAAATCTCGTCGCGTGTCAACCCCGAAGGACTTTTTGCAAGTATTTTTATGATTTCAACGTATGGTTCGGGTGTCGAAAACAATGTCTTAAACAATCTTGTAAACTCTCGGCGCAGTTCTCCATCCTGCCTAAAAAACAGTAAATCAATGTTTTGCGCAAGGCTGTATTTTTCGTTCAAAAGTCCCAGATAATACGGTATGCCGCCCAAAATCATATATGACTGCAAGTACGACAAATCGTCCCACATTACATTATTGGACATAAGGTATTTTTTTGTTTCTCCAAGGCTAAACGGATGCAGATGTATTTCGTGAGTGATTCGGTTGTGAAGTCCGCCTTTGGAATCAATGATGTTTCTAATCATCCACGAAGTTGCTGAACCACAGACTATTAATTTGAAGTTGTCGTATTTGGAAGCCCAACTGTTCCAAAAATTTCCCAACGTTTCTATCAACATTGAGCCTTTGTAATCGAGGCAGGGAAGTTCGTCGATAAACATAATGCACGTTTTGCCGCTGTCGATTTTGGGCTGCAAGAATTTCCTGATTGCCGTGAAAGCCTCAGCCCAAGTTTGCGGCATTTTTCGGATTTTACATTTGTAAAAGTCAAACGCATCTTTCAGTGCGTCAAATTGTGCTTCTTTTTTGCCGTCGATAACACCCGTAAACGAAAACGCATAATCTTTCCTAAACAGTTGGTCGATAAGATATGTCTTACCAACCCTCCGTCGTCCGAATATCGCAATAAACTCTGATTTTGAGGAGTTTATGTATTGTTTCAGCAAACCTGTTTCGTATTCTCTGCCTATCATTTTCGTGTTTTGTTTAAGTTGTTTTTCTACGGCGTAAAGATACATATTATAATTGAAACTTCCAAAAGAAAATGGGCGAAATCGATGATTTTTTAATCGATTCCGCCCAGATTGATAAGAAAATGGGCGAAATCGACGATTTTTTAATCGATTCCGCCCAGATTGATGAGAAAACGGGCGGAATCGACGATTTTTTAGTCGATTACGCCCGTTTTGTTGCTATTGTGTTGATTATCAGATTAATCCAAGGCTTGCTTGATGTCGGCAATCAAATCCTCCTTGTCTTCCAAACCGCAGGACATACGGACGAGACCGGCGGGGATTCCGGCGGCTTCGAGTTGTTCGTCAGTCATTTGGCGGTGTGTGGAGGTTGCGGGATTGAGGCAGCAAGTACGCGCATCGGCTACGTGAGTCTCGATGGCTGCAAGGCGGAGTTTTTTCATAAACGCCTCGGCTGCGGGACGGCCGCCCTTGATTACGAATGAAACCACGCCGCAACCGCCGTTTGGCAGGTATTTCTGCGCGAGGGCGTAGTATTTGTCGGATTTCAAGCCTGAATAACTTACTTTCTCCACTTTTGGATGCTTCTCCAAAAATTCTGCAACAGCCTGTCCGTTTTCAACGTGGCGCGGCATACGCACGTGCAAGGATTCGAGACCGAGGTTGAGGAGGAAGGCGTTTTGCGGGCTTTGGATGCTGCCAAAGTCGCGCATAAGTTGTGCGGTTGCCTTGGTGATGAATGCGCCTGCAATTCCAAACTTCTCGGCGTAGGTGATGCCGTGGTAGGATTCGTCGGGGGTGCAGAGTCCGGGAAACTTGTCGGCGTGTGCCATCCAATCAAACTTGCCCGAATCTACGATGCAGCCGCCGACAGCCGCGCCGTGTCCGTCCATATATTTGGTTGTGGAGTGAGTAACGATGTCCGCGCCCCATTCAATCGGGCGGCAGTTGACGGGGGTGGGGAAGGTGTTGTCAACAATCAACGGTACGCCGTGCTTGTGCGCCGCCTTTGCAAATTTCTCAATGTCGAGGACGGTGAGCGCGGGGTTGGCGATGGTCTCGCCAAAGACAGCGCGGGTGTTGTCTTGGAATGCCGCGTTGAGTTCCTCCTCGGTGCAGTCGGGGCTTACAAATGTGGTTTTGATGCCCATTTTAGCCATTGTAACTGCAATGAGGTTGAATGTGCCGCCGTATATTGACGACGACGCAACGATGTGGCTGCCGCACTCGCAGATGTTGAAGAGCGCGAAGAAGTTTGCAGCTTGACCCGACGATGTCAACATTGCCGCCGTGCCGCCTTCGAGGGCAGCGATTTTGGCTGCAACGTAGTCGTTTGTGGGGTTTTGGAGGCGGGTGTAGAAGTAGCCCGCAGCTTCGAGGTCAAAGAGTTTTCCCATGTCCTCCGACGTGTTGTATTTGAATGTAGTCGATTGGATGATAGGAATTTGGCGCGGTTCGCCGTTGCCCGGCGTGTAGCCCGCCTGAACGCATTTTGTGTTGATTTTGTATTCGGTCATTTTTTATATTGTTTTTTGTGTATTTCGACCGCAAAGATAAAAAAATTTTTCGCACACGTAATAATAATTTTTTTACGCATTTCACGTACCGCGCCCTTCCGTAATATTTTGGTATTTTTGCAGCGAAATTAATATCAGATTATGGAACCTTTGAAGCACGAATGTGGCGTGGCGATGATTCGCTTGCTCAAACCGTTGAAATATTATCAGGAGAAGTACGGCACTTGGCGTTATCCCCTCAACAAACTCTATCTGATGATGGAGAAACAGCACAACCGTGGTCAGGAGGCGGCGGGCGTGGGCTGTCTAAAACTCGATTGCGCTCCGGGTGAGGAGTATATGTTTAGGGAGCGTGCGCTCGGCTCTGGCGCGATAACGGAGATTTTTGAAACCGTAAATGCCAACTTCCGCGACCTCACGCCGGAGCAGGAACACGACGTGGATTTCGTCCAAAAAAACAAAAAGTTTGTCGGCGAGATTTATCTCGGACATCTTCGCTATTCCACAACGGGCAAGAGCGGGCTCGACTATGTGCACCCCTTTGCGCGGCGCAACAATTGGCGGGCGCGAAACCTCTGTATTTGTGGCAATTTCAATATGGCAAATTTTGAGGATATTTTTGACGAGATAACAGCCGAGGGTCAGTATCCGAGGTTTAAATCCGACACTTACATCATCCTCGAACAGCTTGGACATCGCCTTGATTGTGAGAGCGAAAGGCTCTTTGACGAGGCGCGTTGCTGCAATCTTTCTGGCGTTGACGCCACCCAATATATCGACGACAATATGCACCGCCAAATCCGCAAGATGCTCAAAGATGCGTCCAAAAATTGGGACGGCGGGTATGTGATGTGCGGATTTACGGGCAGCGGCGAATCTTTTGCGGTGCGCGACCCTTGGGGCATACGTCCGGCGTATTATTATAAGGATGATGAGATTGTTGTATTGGCGTCTGAACGACCTGTATTGCAGACCACATTCAATCTCGAAGTCGATGACATCCAAGAGCTTATGCCCGGCGACGCGCTTACAATAAGCCGCGACGGACTGGTAACAGTCGCCAATCTGCGCCCGCCGATGGAGAGAAAATCGTGTTCGTTTGAGAGGATTTATTTTAGCCGTGGTTCCGATGCGGATATTTACCGCGAGCGCAAGGCGTTGGGCGAATTGTTGGTGAATCCCATTCTAAAAGCCATCGACCACGACATCAAGAATACTGTATTTTCTTTCATTCCCAATACCGCCGAGGTGGCGTATTATGGAATGTTGGAGGGGTTCAATAAGTACCACCACGAGAGGAAGATAGAGCAAATTCTCGCCCTCGACCGCAAGCCTACGCGTGAGGAGTTGGAGGAGATTTGCCATAGTTATATCCGCAGCGAAAAAGTTGCCATCAAGGACATCAAGCTCCGCACTTTCATCACCGAAAACAATTCGCGCAACGACCTCGCCGCCCATGTCTATGACATCACCTACGGCAGCCTACGCCCGTATGAGGACAATCTCGTTGTCATCGACGATTCCATTGTGCGCGGCACCACGCTGCGAGAGAGCGTAATCCGCATCCTCGACCGTCTGCACCCAAAGAAAATAGTAATTGTAAGCAGTGCGCCGCAAATTCGCTATCCTGATTATTATGGCATTGATATGAGCCATCTGAGCGAGTTTATTGCCTTCCGCGCCGCCATCGAACTCCGCCGCGACCGTGGCGAACTCCATGTAGTCAAGGATGTTTACGACAAGTGCATCGCGCAACGCAATCTGCCCAAAACCTCGATGAAAAACTACGTGAAGGAGATTTACGAAGGTTTTTCGGACGAGGACATCAGCCGCAAAATCGTTGAACTCCTCCGCCCGTCAGACGTTACAACCGACATTGAGATTGTATTCCAAACCCTCGATGGTCTCCACGCCGCAATCCCCAATCACTCCGGCGATTGGTATTTCAGCGGCGATTATCCCACGCCTGCGGGCGTCAAGAGGGTTTCGGAGGCGTTTGTGGAGTATGCGGAGGAAGAGTTTGGATGGTAAAATGATGCGTGCGGCAGATTAAGCCGCCGCACCTTGCATCCTGTGTTCGCACCAATCTATGATGTAGTTCATAGTTTCGATGCCTTCACGTGCAATGCCAACTTTTTTCTCGCCATCGTAGCCCATAAAAAGGTGCATTGTATTGTACCCCGATACAACGTATGAGAGCAATTTTTTGTCTACTTTTGCAGCTGCTTCTTTGTAGTCGTCGATGTCCTTGCGTTTGCCGCGTTGTTTCTTGATTCCCAATGCGTAGTCCAACGCAATCATGCAGCCTGTCCACATGGCATGGCCTGCAAGTTTCACATATTTGCTGTCTTGATAGAAGTTGTCTTCCTTGATAGCCTTGTCTCGCAAAATTTCTTTTGCATTGTCAAGGTAACGACGCGCTTCTAATATCGGATCTTTCTGTTCCATTGTTTTGTTTTTTGTTGGGTTATTGTTATGCGCAAATGTACAGATTATATTTGAAATTCAAAATATTTTTTGCTCTTTCTTTTCAAAATAATTGTCATTTTCCGCCAAAATATCCGCACACTCTCTCCACGCCTTCAACGACTCTCTCACGCTGCGTCGCCAAATTGATTCTCATACAGTGTTCGCCGTCGTCGCCGTATAATGTGCCGGCGTTAATCCATACTTTGGCGTCTTGTATCATGGCGTGTTCGGCGTTGTGGGCGTTTTGGATAAGGTTGTGGAAATTCACCCACATCAGGTACGTGCCTTCCAGCGGCGTGATGGTGGCGGAAGGGAGTTTTTGGGTGAATATGTCCTTGGCTGTCAGGTAGTTTTGGTAGATATAATTGTTGAGATTGTCGAGCCATTCCTTGCAGCGCGGGTCGGTGTAGGCGGTCATCAGCGCAACAATGCCGAATGGGTTTACGTCGCAGACTTCGTTGATGTTGATAGCGCGGTCTATCTTGCGGCGGGTCTTAGGGCAGGGGCAAATGATGTTGGCGAGTTGAAGTCCAGCGATGTTGAACGCCTTTGACGGCGATGTGCAGACGGCGTAATTGCCTTTCACGGAATCGTCTAACGTGCCAAACGGAATGTATTGGAATCCGGGCATCATAATCTCGCAGTGGATTTCGTCGGAGATGATGAAAACGTCGTTGTCCCTGCAAATCTGCGCCATTCGTGCGAGTTCGTCGCGTGTCCAAACTCTCGATGTAGGGTTGTGAGGGTTGCAGAGCAAAAATACACGAGTTTTCGGGTCTTTGCATTGCTCTTCAAAATCCTCAAAATCAATCGTATAGCGGCCGTTGCGGTCGGCTTTGAGTGTTGATGCTGCCACTTGGCAACCGTTGTTGCGGATTGAGGAAAAAAAACAGTTATAGACCGGCGTAGTCATCAGGACTTTTTCGCCGGGCATTGTAACGGCTTTGATGATTGCCGAAATCGCCGGCACAACGCCGATTGTGTAGATGATTTCTTTGGGTTCGATGTGCCAACCGTGCTGATTCTCAAACCATTGGCACACTGCCTCAAAATATTCTTTGGGCGGCTTCACGTAGCCAAACACGCCGTGAGCCACGCGCTCCTGCAACGCCTCAATTATCGGCGGCGCGGTCTTAAAATCCATGTCGGCAATCCACATCGGGATTACATCGTCGTTGTCCTGTACGTCCCATTTGTAACAATTGGAACCCCTCCTGATTATCTTCTCGTCAAAAATCATTTTCTTTCAACATTAATTGTTTTTGATGCCGCCTTGCGGCGGTTTTTTTTAAACGCAAATTTAAGCGAATTATAACGAATTTAAACGAATTACCTTAAAAAAATCTACCAAATCTTTCAAATTTGGATAGAAAAAAATTCGTATTAATTTATTTAAATTCGTTTTAATTTTTGTTCAAAAACCCTCAAACGCCGTCAGGCGTTTGTAGTCGTTATCTTGCAGTCGGCTGGCGGTTTGATATTGTCGTCGAGGATGATTTCGCCGACGGAATCTACCTTGATGCTGCCGGAGCGCGGGTTTTTGATGCTGACGACGTGGCCGTTGATTGTGGCGTTGACGTCCGAATATTCAAAAGCCAAATCTGCATCGTCGCGCAGTCGGCAATTCTCCAAAATGAGGTTTTCGCAGTAGCAAAGTGGCTGTGTCTCACCAATCAAGCAATTGACAAGGCGGACATTTTTGCTGTGCCAAGCGAGATATTCGCCGATGATTTCAGAGTCATACACCGTGACGTTTTCACTGTTCCAAAATGCGTCCTTGGAATAGATTTTTGAATTGCGGATTTCGATGTTTTTGCAATATTGAAACGAGTAATTGCCGTTTTGGGTGTAGTTGCTGATTTTCACGTTGTTGCAGTGCATGAAGATGTACGGCGCGTTATCGACTTCCACGTGGTCGAGCGTTACGTCGTCGCAGTGCCAAAATGTCTCCTGCGCCTCGGGAATTTTCACGTTTTTGAGGTTGAGGCGTTTACTGTCGCGGAACATCTTGGGGGCTTCGATGATGGTGTCGGTCATCTCCAAATCGTTGGAGTACCAAAGCGCAGCCCTCGCGCCTTCGGTGAATTTGCAGTTGCGGACTTTGAAGCCGTCGGTAATCCAGAATGGATATTTGCCTTCGAATGTGCAGTGCTCGGCGGTGATGTTGCGGGTTTCTTTAAGTGCCGATTCGCCTGCGTGTATCGTTACATCGCGCAGCAAAAGGTCGGCTGTGTGATAGAGAGGACGCTCGCCCTCAAACTCTTGATTTTCGATTATTCTCATTCTTTTTTGTCTGATTTTTATCGTGTGCAAAATTACAATTTTTTGACGATAAAAACAAAAATTGGTTTAATTATTTCCAACGTAGGGACGTAAATTGGTTTAATTATTTCCAACGTAGGGACGTGGCGCGCCGCGTCCCTACAATATTTTTCCAAAAAAATTGAATAATTATTTGTGCCGTTTTCAAATATGGTTTATATTTGCACAATTTTAACAAATCGAATCTGAAAAGTCGTTTTGGGTAGCAAAAATGTTTGTCAACCTTTACAATAGGAAGTTCAAGGTGTTCCTCGCTGACGTGTCCACGGACATGGCGGCAACGAGGAAGCGGTTGTCGCGTGTGCTTCATAACGCCGGGATTGAGGTCTCGGACAAGATGCGGGCGGCAGATTGCAGCATACATATACTTGGCGGCGAGGATATATATTCCGATGGCGGCGATGGTTACGATTCGCCCGCCGGTGTCCAATTTCGCGAGGCTAAAGAATTGTGCGGCAGCGACTTCAAGGTGTTTGTATGGAATCCTTCGGGCTTCATTGGTGATAATCATTCATACATCAACAGCATCCGCCGCGACATCGTGGAAAATACTGTGTATTCCGACCGTCAGTCGCCGATTGTTTTCGTTGAGGATATTCGCAACATTATGAATGTCAAGCAATTGGAAAACCGCCAAAACGAACCTACCGACATTTTTTTCCTCTACAACGAACTCGACAACGACACCGCGCTCGAAATCTGCAATATGCTCAAAGATTTTCAGAGCGTGCAGCGGCTCGGCGTTAGCCTTTCGAGCGGCATCGACTACAATTCATTTGTACTTTCGCAACTCGCCGAAAGCAAAATCGGCGTTGTGTATTACAATTATGCGGGCGATTGGGCTGTGTCGTTTGCGCGTCAGATTTGGAAGGACAGCGGCGGCAGTAGTTCGCGCACACCGCTCCTCGTGGTCGGCAACAATGCCCACGCCAAAATCGAAGACCTTTCGGTTTTGAGAAACATCATTGAGTGTTCTGTGAACGACAAGCGGCGCATCCCCCTCGACATCAAAGTATTCTTAGACAAAACCCTTAAAAAATGAAAACCAGCATCTGTCCATATCCCGGGCTTCGGCCCTTCACCGAGGAAGAGTCAATCTTCTTCAAAGGGCGAGATTTGCACATCCGGCAGATTGTCAAAATGTTGGAACAGAACAAGATGGCTTTCATTACGGGTGCGTCGGGCGACGGCAAATCATCAATTGTGTATGCCGGCGTGATTCCGTATATCCGCGCTGGTTTTTCTATGGCGGAATACAATAGTTGGGTTTTCTGCGACTTCAAGCCGCAGCGCAACCCCCTCGAAAGCCTTGCCCACAGCCTTGCAGAACAGTTGAAAGTGCCGTTTGACGAAGTTTTGGACGAATTGGAATGTGGTTTTTCGGGATTGATTAATATCTACAAAAAATCGGGGTTCTACGCATCCGACGGCGACAAAAACCGTGGCAAAAATCTCCTCATCGTCGCCGACCAGTTTGAGGAAGTTTTCACGATGAACGAAAATTTCCATAATGGCATCCCGAGCAACGAGGCTTACACCGCCGTCAATATTTTGTTGGAGACCGTAAGGCTCTCAATATCGGAGCAATTGCCTGTATATGTGATATTTACGATGAGGAGCGATTATATTTCGCAATGCACCGTATTCAGGGATTTGCCCGAATTTATTGCATACAGTCAATTTTTTGTACCGCAACTGAAACGCACCGAAATCCTCCAAGTAATTGAGCAACCGGCACTCCTGGCGGGCGGCAGCGTTTCGTCGCGTCTTTCGGAGGTTCTCATCAACAATCTGACTTCGGGTTTCGACCAGTTGCCGGTGTTGCAACATACGCTCAATCTCCTTTGGAAGACCGCCGACAATGGCAAGGAAACTCTCGACCTGATTCATTTGGCAAAACTCGCCGGCATTCCCAAAGACATCCTCAGCGACGCCGAACAAGCGGATTTCAATCGTTGGTACTTGCAATTGCCTGATTATCAGAAAAAATATTTTGAAAAGCCCGACCTCAACAACGTCCTCAACGCCCACGCCGGCACGCTATACGAATCGGCTTTTGATTATTATATGCAAAATGCCGATTGGGCAGACAAGACCATCACGCCCGAGGAATCCAAACTGATTGTGAAGACCGCCTTCACGAGCCTCACAAAAATCGACGACAACCGCCAAGTGCGCAACCGCAGCACAATAAGCGAGATTACGGGCATCATCAACAAGCCCAACATCACCGCCGCCACAGTGTGCGCCGTGCTCAACATCTTCCGCGCCGAGGAAAACACGCTCCTCAGACCGTTTGCCGTGCAGGGCGACCTCAAATCGCAGTATCTCGGCGGCGACAGTTGCCTCGACATCACGCACGAGGCTTTGATACGTAACTGGAAGATGCTTTCGGAATGGAACCACGAGGAATATGAAAATCTCAATGTCTATCATGACTACAATACTCAGGTGCAACGTTGGGCAGACAGCGGCCGCAAACCCGAATTTCTCCTCGCGTCCGGCAACTACGCCATTTTCAGCAAGTGGTACGACAAATGCCGCCCAAACAAGTATTGGATTTTGAAAAATGACGACACCCAACGCCCTGAAAATGAGAAAATACGCTCCGCCGCCAATCGTATGGCACTCTGCGACGAATACCTCCAACAGAGCCGAGAAGCCATCATAGCCGCCGAAAAATCGCACCGTCGGAAGATTGTAATTGTCATTGTCGCGTTGCTCGTTTTCATTGCGGGATTGCTCATTTTTTCCAATTGGGCAATGATAGAAAAGAAAAAAGCCGAGAAACAGACCGAGATTGCCAAAGAAAACGAGGAGGATGCCAATTACCAAAGGGATCTCGCAGCCAAGCGTCTTACACAGGTCAACGAGGAGAAAATCAAGACTCAAGATTTGTTGGACTCGGTGAAAACATTGCTCGATAAGACCACTGCCGCACAACGGGAATCCGAACTCGCCCGACGTGACGCTGAGGATGCATTGGACAGCGCGGAGAGTAGCAACCGCCGCGCTGAACGCAACTACCTGATTGCCGAAGAGCGGCGCAGGGAAGCCGAAGAACAGCGTCGGAAGGTCATTGCTCAAATGGATCTCACAGAGGATGCAAACGCCAATGCTCGACGCCTTTATTATGTCGCGCTCTGCAACACTTTGGCTATGAAAGCCAAAAACCAATACGAGGACAAGTCGCTAAACCTCCGCCTTGCCAAGACCGCTTGCGAAATGAGCCGCAAGGGCGGCGAAGAATCCAAAAACGCAGACCTCTACGACGCTATGGTGTTTGCAATGGAACAAAACAAGTTGATTAGTCCATTGAAATTTGGCGATGGAGAGCAAAAGGCGTTGAGCATAGACAGTGATGGCACGATTAATACTTTTGGCGACGACGGCTCTTCATACCAATACGCCGTGTCGCCTAATGGCACGATAAGGCAGACGGGGCGCATTGCTGATTTTGTGAGCAAAGTCCCGGTGGAAAACGCCATTTTTGCCGCGCCGTCGCTCGTAGTGAGCTGTGGCAAAGACCGAAAGTCATTCCTCATCGACCTCAATCGAAACACCCGCACCCAATTGCCCTGCGACGATGATTATGTAGTGGCAGCCTCTCAATCGCCAGACCGCAAACAATGCGCCGTGGCTTATACTTACGGCAAGGTGGTCATGATGCCATTGGACGGCTCTGCAACGCCCTGCGAGAAGGATTTCGGCACGATGGTAACGGGAGTTTGTCATGAAGGCGAAAATATTTATGTGCTTGCTCATGATGGCAGGCTTTTCAAATGGAATCCAAAAACTGACAACCTGACCACCGTGCTGCCCGCTAATGGAAAGCAACACGCTTTTTGTGTGGCGTCAATCCCCGACAAGAGGAAACTCGCGGTATGTTTTAGCGACGGCGGTGTGCAGATGATTAATCTCAATGACGACAGCAAGGGCGAATGGGTGGCAGGCGGACACGCAAAACTTGAACACGCAGTCTATTCCCCTGAGACCGGCATTCTTGCGCTCTCGTCGGCTGACAAGCGCATCGCGCTCCTGAATACCAACGACTTGCAGGAAAAACCGCTTTTCATCGAGGAGCACAGCCTCGGCAACAGCAAGGTCAAGAGTATGACTTTTGACAATAAGGGCACATTGTACGCCATCACAGACGACAACCGTCTGAGGCATTGGGAGACCGACCCCAATAAGTATGCGTCCGCGCTTGCGGCTATGAACCTGCCGCCTCTCACAGATACCGAATGGGATTTGATTGTGGGGCGTGAGTTCACTCAGGAATAATGTTTTTATTAATGCTGACTATAATGAATTTTACGATACTCGAAATAATATTGATGGTAACGACGGCGGTGGCAATCGTGGTCGCAATAGTCGTGATATTGACACGGCGGCGGTTTGTCTCCAAGACTGCGCGGCGCATGGACGGTCTATACACCTCCAAAATCCGCGATTGTGAGAGTGAAATCCGCCGACTCAACACTCTCCTCGACGACGAGACCCGCCGAAACAAGGACGCGCAGCCGCCATCAAAATCAGAATCAATAGCACAAGCCGTCGATTTGGAGAAAATCGCCGCCGAACAGAAATCTCTCGAAGGTCAGCAACAGGAACTCTCCGAGCGCAACCAAGTGTTGTGGGACATAAGCGTAGCCATCGAAAAGGAGCGTCAGCACATCCAAGCCCTCAAAAATGAAATCGAATCGCAGCACCACGCCGTGACATCGAGCATTGAATATGCAAAATTAATCCAGGACGCCGTCCTTCCGGCAGAATACATCCTCAAAGAGTCGTTTGCCGACGTGTTTCTGTTTTGGAGGCCGAGGAATATAGTTTCGGGTGATTTTTATTGGATGAAGCGCATTGGCGACATTGTGATTTTCACGGTGGCAGACTGCACCGGACACGGCGTGCCGGGCGCGTTTATGAGTATGCTTGGCGTTGCTTTCCTCAACGAAATTTGCGTTGAATTTACGCCCGGCACTCGCCCCTCGCAAATCCTCGAAGAGATGCGCCGCAAGGTAATCGCCACTCTCCAACAGAGCCTCAGTGTGGATACGCAGAGCGACGGTATGGATATGGCGTTGTGTGTGCTCGACCTCGCCAATACCAAAATGCAGTTTTCGGGTGCCAACAATGGATTGTTGCACGTGCGCGGCACTACGCTCACAGAATACAAGCCGGTAAAGAATCCTATTGCGATATATCCGAAGCTCAGGCCGTTTGAGGATCGCGATGTCGATATTCAGAGCGGCGATTACGTGTATATGTATTCCGACGGATACGCCGATCAGTTTAGTGACGACCACCAGAAGTTAACAAACTTCCGTTTCCGCCAGCTAATAGTAGATATCAACACCAAGACCAAATCCGCCGCCGAGCAGTACGCGCTCCTCAATGAGCATTTTGAAAAATGGCGCGGCTCGCAGGCTCAGCTCGATGATGTTTTGGTTGCCGGATATTGTATAAAATAGTTTTTTGTTTGATGATGAAAGGATTTTTACACATATTTTTGATGATGACTATTGCAATCTCGGCAGTGCAGACCGCCCACGCGCAGGGCGACACGCTAAGCCAGTTGCAAAGGCTTGAAGATTTGTATTCCGCCGGCAAGTACGACCAGGTGTTGCAGCTTTCGCAGCAAATCGGCGACAGCCACATTCTCACCAAGGATGAAAACCTCCATCGGCTCAAATTCACCGTTGCTGCCTACAAGGATTTTGGCTACCGTCGCGAGGCTGACAGCGCGGCGCGGCTGTTTTTTGAGAAATATCCGTTTTATGAAATAAAGCCCGACGACCCTCAGCCATTCAGGGCTACATTGGGCAATTATTATACAATGCCAAAATTTTCGGTTTGGATGGCGGCAGGTGTGCGTATGGTGCGCCCGGTGCTTCATTCTATGCGCCAGATTGTTGATACTGTTGGCAGTCCCGAATACGACATCAATGGCTATTCGGCGCAGATTGGTTTTGAGTACAGCCCTAAGAGGATGCTCTCGATAAGTGTTGCGCCGTCGTTTGCCAAATATCAGATTGAGCGCAAAATGATACGTTCCGAAATTGCCACTTTCCGCTACAACGAATCTTGCAAGGTCTTTGAATTGCCGGTGATTGCAGAAATGATGATGTATCCGTGGGGCAACGATTTTGTGCCGTCTATCTACGGCGGCGCACAATTGAAATACATAATTGCCACCAAATCCAACGCCTACACCGACGCCATCGGCACCTACACCGAAGTCCCCGCCAAGAAGGACGACACCGATTATAAAAACCGCACCAACTATTCCGTACTCGGCGGCGCAAGGCTCAATTACAACCATCGTCGGATTACTTTTTTCGTTGATTTTGGAGTGTCGTATGACATCAAGCCTTACAACGACCCCGACAAAAAATTTGACGACTTGACGCTTATGTACAAGAATCTTTACATCCGCGACGTGTTCAGTATGTTGGAGTACAACGCAAAAATCGGCGTAGAGGTCAACCTCCAATACACCACAATCGCTAAACACCATTATGGTTACTAAAAACAATACGATGAAAACATTCATACATATATTGACAATTGTTTTGGTGATGTCGCTTATTGGCTGCGACGATACCACGTATTCCGACCCGCACCGTATGCCCGTCAGAGTGCCGGGTCTGCATATCCGCAGCATTTCGTTAGTAAAACCGATGTCAGATGGTACTGTGGTTTTGCCCGTATCAGAAAGCGATGGTGTCAAGATTGCAAAAGTGATGCGCGATGGCATTGTGGCGTATTCTGAATTGGCAGCCGTTATGGAGTGCAGTTATTTTCAAGTCAATACGTCGGGCGAATGTCTTGTGGCATATCGGGAAACGAAATGTCGGGAAACGGTTGTCAAGTTCGACAGGCTCGGCAATGTAACAGTCAATAGTGAGATTGTTGACGATGACGAGGTCGGTGTCAATGAGCCTCTATTGCTCGACAATGGCGATATAGGTTATGTAAATTGGAATGAGAACAACGAAATGGTATTGCACACTCTTGGCAGCAATTTCCCGTATGTCATTAAAAACAGCGATTGGGTGCGTGTGCAGCCTTTCGATGACAAATGTTTTGCGTTCAACGACAACCTTTTTGGCATCTATGACGCCGACGGCAATGAGTTGGGCAAGGGCGAGTTGGAAGGTATGATTGACACTGTCCGATATATCGACGGCTATCTTTATGTAATAGTTAGGGGCGGCATTGCGAATCCCGATACAGAGTTTGATTTTATAGAGAAATGGTCGGTCTTGAAGATGTCCACCGACGGACGCATAATCTACTCCGCCGAGATAGAAAATTCCGAAATTTATAATCTCACTGTCCACGACGGCAAGTTGATTGTAACGGGAGATGTCATTCAAGAAATTGCAAAAGATGGCAGTTATGGTGAGGTTTATATTGTTGACGACATCAATGGCAATGTAATATCGAAAATCTCCACCGATAATTACAACGGTTGTAGTCTGATACCAATCTATGTGTCGCCCGACCCAAACGGCGAATATGACGTATATGCTGCCCGTCGTGAAAATTATGAATCTGATGAGCCTCAACTCGTAATCTACCACACCGACGACCTGAGCAAACTCAACATTGAAAACTAAAACAGCACCGATTATGAAAAAATATTTCAACATATTAATTTTGTTGTTGACGCTCCTCTCGCCATCCTGCGGCTACGACGACAACGACCCCGACGCGGTGGATTGTCCTGAATATTATGTTATACCGTTTTCATTGACTGCGACTATCGTGCCGGGCAACGATGAGGCGGATGGCGTTGATTTGAAAAAGACTTTTGCAGAGGGCGACGCTGTGGTTGTTACCAATTATTCTATCCTCGTAGAACCCGCTGTGCTATTGAGCGACGGATGCGCGGGCAATGGCTCTGCCATTTTTTCGGGTGAATTGAAGGTAAGGGCTGGCGTTGCTCTCACGTCCGACACTCGCCTGACAGCCGCACTGAAAAATACCGCCTCCACCGACACACTTTATAATGGTGGCAAACCTTTTATGGACGTGAGGGCTGTGTCGTCGTTGGCGCAGGGATTGGAGAGGTACGGATATTGGGCGTGTGAGGATTTTGCATACGCCAATAGCGGAGTGTCGGTGAATCTTGTGCAAAAGACTGTGTTTGTGGATTTTGACCTCAAATACGGCGGCGCAACTCTCGGACTTTCCCGCAAGGCGTTGCAGTGCAAATATGACCTGCCCGGCAGCACTATCATTGCCATTCCCTCCGGCACTACGATTGTAAGCGACAATCTGCAACTTGATGAAACTTTCGACCAGGAAGGCAAATATTTTTATAAGGTAAGCGGTTTCGGTGTGCCTGACAATTGCATCAGGGGCATTTTTTCAGTTGGTAAGGACAAACAAGTGTTTTTCAGCAAGGGCAATCTTTGTTATGAACTCGATTTTGGAAATTGGTTTTTTGCATCCTCGCAGTACGGACGTTTTGTAAATGTGGATGATGTGGGCGTCAATTTTTCGACGTGGAGTTTGTACAATACTTGCATTGATAATTTTGGCGTGGGCACTTGGTTCGAAGATGGTGGATTGCCGTATCAGACTACCGAAGATGAGTTTGATTATCCACCGTTGTTTATAGATGATGCCGAACTTGCAGGCACTTGTGCCATTGGTCCCGAATGGACGGTTCTGTTGAAATCTGAATGGACGTACCTGTTGCAGAGGCGCAAGGATGCCGACAAGAAATTTGGCAGTGCGCAAATTGTGGGCGAATGTAAGGGGCTTGTGATATTGCCCGACGAGTTTACGTTGCCCGAAGGTTTGGATTTTCGTCCCTTTGAAATGTTCGATTTCGACGACCCGAAAGAAATTATGAACGTCTATACTGTTGACGACTGGGCTCGTATGGAACAGGCCGGCGCAGTATTTCTGCCCGACGCTCCATACCGCTACCTCGAACTCGTTGACAATTCATACCCGGGCGGTTGGTATTGGACACGTTCAGCCCCGAGCGACGGCTGGTATCGCGGTGTTTTTATAACTTTTTATGGCGAAGTACACGAGGAAAGGCTCGGTTACGGCGAAGGTTGTGCGGGAAGGTTGGTGCAGATGTTGTAGGTAATTTTTTTTTGGAAAAGTTTCCTTTTTTGAAGGAAAGATTTTGAAAATGTTTCCTTTTTTGAAGGAAAGATTTTCAAAAAGTTTCCTTTTTTTAAGGAAACTTTTTATCTTTGCGGTGCAAAACAATTTTCAATATTATGAATATGAAGGAAGTTTTTAAGACAATTATTGCCCTCAGACAGGCTGAAATGCCATTTGACGTAATCGGCAGGGACGAACTTCTGCCGTTGGACAGGAAGAAAATCATAACGATTCCAGGAGTGAGGCGTTGCGGCAAGTCGTCGATGATGGAAATAACAGTCAACCGCCTGATAGAAAAAGGCGTTGACAAAAAACGTATCCTTTGGTTGGGCTTTGACGACGAAAGGTTGCGCAGCGTATGCACCGAAAACCTCGACGAGATTTTGAAGGCGTATTTGGAAATGTTTCCAGATATAGCTTTGAAGGACGTTTATATGTTTTTCGACGAGATACAGTTGGTGAAGGATTGGGAATATTTTGTGTTGCGCGTTTACAAAAACTATTGCAAAAATATTTATGTATGCGGCAGCAATGCCACGATGCTTTCCACCGAGTTGACAACCGCTTTGCGCGGCTATCCGCTTGAATACGAAACACTTCCGCTTTCGTTCAACGAATACTGCCGCTTCAAAGGTATCAAAACCGACACCTATTTGGAGAGTGAACAGGCAGTTTTGCGCAATACGTTCAGGGATTTTAATGCCAAGGGCGGTTTCCCGGAAGTTGCATTGGCTGCCACTGAAAGCGAAAGGCTGAAAATCCTTAATGCTTATTTTAATACGATGTTGCTCAAAGATTTGGCGGAGCATTACAGCATCACAAACACCAATGTCGCCCGTTATTTTGTAAAGCGCATAATGAACAACATCACCAAGCCTACTTCTATCAATTCTATTTTCAACGACATAAAGTCGCAGGGGCTTAAGATTTCAAAAGATGAACTTTACCTATGGGCAAACTATGTCTGTGCGGTGTTTATGTTTATAAAGGTGCCAAAATTTGAATATTCGATGGTCAAGGAGGAAAATTCTCTTTTCAAGTACTATTGCATTGACAATGGTCTGCGCGGCGCGGTGATGATGCCACAGAGCGACGACTACGGCAAAAATCTTGAAAACACAGTATTCCTCCACCTTTACCGTACCAAGGGTGTTGACGGCAAGGTTTGTTACTACAAGGACAAGACCGAGTGCGATTTTCTTGTTCGCAAGGGCGATTGCGTTGACAGCCTGATTCAGGTTTCGTGGTACATATCCAACCCGCAGACTTTTGAGCGTGAAGTACACGGCCTGACAGATGCCGCTGTCGCCACCGGTTGTGAAAATCTTTTCATCATAACCGACGATGACGAGCGCACAATCACCGCTGACGGCAAGACAATCAACGTCGTCCCAGCGTGGAAATATTTGTTGAAGTAACCCCGCACATATACTATGCGACACTTTTTCTACATATTATCAATCCTTCTCCTTCCTCTCGCCGCTGTTGCGCAGAGCAATGACGGCGATGATAACGCCGACGACTTCAATGACACCATACAGCCGTCGGCGGTCTCGTGGCGCGTGATGATGGATGCGGAGACCTCAATCGGCGACATCAATATGTATAATTTTGGCGTGGCGGGCGGCGTCAATTTTGCCAATGACCATCTTTATTATGGCGCGGGATTTTATGGGTTGTATGCATTTCGTGAGGAGGAGACCCACGACGAGGAAGTGCCAACGGGCAAGGAGACCGGCAAGACAATGACCGTTACAGTCTATGACAAATACGGCGTTGACAAGATGTATCTCAATATAGGGATGGTTTTGCGCTACACCGTTTTGCCACAAAAGAAGCTGTCGCCATTGTTACAGTTTAAGATTGCAAAGGCATTGAACGAGCGCGGCACAAGTTTCAAGAGTGCCAACCTTGGCATCAGTTACAAAATGCGGGACAGCGGACATTCATTGTCGCTCACAATAGGCGTCAGCCGCTTCGATTACAACGTCAGCCAAAAAAACAATGTAAAGTTTGATTATAATACGCTTACCGTGATAGGAGTTGGGTTCAAGTTTTGATATTTTGGAGTGCGGGCTGCCAGCCCGCTTTAACAATTATTCCTTCATCAACCCCTTCACCGCCGCAATGAAAGCATCCGCCTTTGGGCGGTAATCCATTACCTCCTCTTTTGTAGCCAAAAACGCAACATCGTAATCCGCCAAATCTCGCAAAGTCTCCAATTGTGAGAATATTTTGGAGGTTTCAGGATCAATTTTGCCCGTAACAACATAATTGAGACCAAGGATATTTTTTGCTCCACGGTGTGATTTGATGGGATGCCCGTCCTTTACGAACAATGAGCAAACAGCGTAGAATACGGCATAATAAATCCTGTTTGCAGCATTGTTCCAACGTTCTGACGCAATTGCTGCATCAGCATCGGTAAATGCCTCTTCACAACGCTCCCAATACATCTTTACGAGCGTTTCCCTGTCAATATCTCTAAGTCCCATATATTACCTTTTTATCTTGTTGAACATTTTGATAGTATGGAGTTATCCTCCGCATTTCCCAATCCTTGAAGGTGTAGATGTGCGGGCTGACGTCGGCTTCGTTTAGCCATCCGTAATAAATAAACGAATAGGCAAATTTGTCAAAATCGTCGTCGCTCACCTTGTCCCTGTCGATAAGTACAAGGAGATCCCAATCAGAATTTGGGCGGTAGTCGCCACGCGCACGTGAGCCGTAGAGCCAAACCTTGCTGCCCGGCTCCATTGTCTTGCTTGCAAATTCGCGCAGTTTTTCTATCGTAAGTTGGTCTTTCATTGTTGAGTAATTGTGATAATTATCATAACGACCGCAAATATACATCAAAATAGTGATTAAACAAAATAATCTATCCCTTTTAACACACCCCTCAAATTTTTTTGCATTTTCATCAACAATCTGTCATTCAGACATTTACTATGTTGATAACCGCTGTATCTTACATTTTTCACGTTAAGGCAACATAAAATTTCCGTGAAACAATGCAAGTTTTTCGCAAAATGTTATTACCTTTGTACGCTGAAAGAATCATTGTAGGATTCGGGCGCAATATGATTAGAAATACATTATACTAAATAATATGTCAAGAGTATTTGCAATAGCCAACCAAAAAGGTGGAGTTGGCAAGACTACAACATCCATCAACCTCGGCGCGTCGCTCGCGATATTGGAAAAGAAGATATTGCTCATCGACGCCGATCCGCAGGCCAACTGTACTTCCGGCCTTGGATTTGAGTTGAAGTCCATCGAAAAGAGCATCTACGACGCCCTCACCGACGACGTGGAACCCAAGGACATCATTCTCAAAACCGGCACCGACGGCCTCGACATCGTTCCATCGCACATCGACCTCGTGGGTGCGGAGATTGAACTCCTTAACGTAGAATCGCGCGAGTACAGGCTCAAATCGTTCATCTCCAAGGTGCGCGATATGTACGACTACATCATCATCGACTGTTCGCCGTCGTTGGGTCTTCTCACCGTCAACGCCCTCACCGCAGCCGACGCTGTCATCATTCCCGTGCAGTGCGAATACTTTGCGCTCGAAGGTCTTGGCAAACTCCTCAACACCGTCAAGATGATTCAGGCAAGGCTCAATCCCGACCTCCAAACCGAAGGATTCCTCCTCACGATGTACGACAGCCGCCTCCGCCTCTCCAACCAAGTGGTGGACCAGGTGCGCCAACACTTCCAAGATATGGTGTTCAAGACATTGATATTGAGGAATATCCGTCTCTCAGAGGCTCCGTCTTACGGCAAGCCTGTAATTGAGTACGACGCCACATCGAGCGGCGCGGTCAATTATCTCAACCTCGCCAAAGAAATCCTCGAAAAGGACGCTGCACTCGCTAAGAAAAATTAGAAATTGAAAATTAGAAATTGAAAATTGAAATCTTTAATCTTTCAACTTTCAATTTTCAACTTTCAACTTTCAACTATCAACATTAAACTATCAACTTTTTAATCTTATAGACCAATGGCAAAAGCAAAGATAGGCGGTCTCAACAGGGGTTTGGACTTCCTTATTCAGGACAACAAGACTTTTGAGAACAACCAACCCGAGGAAGTGGTCAATACGGGCAGCATTGCTCTGATTGCCCTCGACCTCATCGTGCCAAATCCGACGCAGCCCCGCACGGATTTTGACGAAAACGCCATCAACGAACTTGCCGAGTCTATCAAGACGTTGGGAATCATTCAGCCGCTCACTCTGAGAAAGAAGGACGACAAGTACGAAATCATTTCGGGCGAGCGGCGTTACCGTGCGTCCAAGATTGCGGGGCTTTCGGAAGTGCCAGCGTACATCACCGAGGCTGACGACAGTGTGGCGTTGCAGATGGCTCTCGTGGAGAATATTCAGCGCGAAGACCTCAATTCTATTGAAGTTGCCATCACCTACAACCGCCTTATCGAGGAGTGCCACCTCACGCAGGAGGAACTCAGCACGAGGCTCGGCAAGGGGCGCAGCACCATCGCAAATTCACTCCGCCTTCTCCGTCTGCCCGACCAAATGCAGGCGGCTCTCCGCAACAAGGTAATCACTGAGGGTCAGATACGTCCTCTCATCAGCCTTGACGACCCCGACCTCCAGCTCGACCTCTTCCAAAAGGTCTTGAACTACGGACTGTCGGCGCGTCAGGTGGAGATGTTGGTGAAAGACCCCGACGGATACATCTTTGAACTCGAACAGAAGGCTCAGGACGAGGAGAACGGCGAACCCGCCGCCGAAGATAACCAAGACGACAAGAAACTGATGGTGAAGGCAGCCCGCCCAAAACTCTCCGACGAACAGAAGCAACTCAAAAAGTCTTTCACAAAGAAATTCAATGTGCCGGTCGATCTAAAACTCGACAGCAAAGGCATTTACAAACTCACTTTCAACCTCAAATCTCCCGAAGATTACGAGAAGATTGTGGGAATCCTCAACAACATTCAATTATAATTGAGCCGTATGACCGCCCAAAAGATATTTCTGACCGCCTTTTTGTTTATCTTGACGGCAATGTCGCACGTAGCCTCGGCGCAGGAGCCCGACGCGGAGACGCCCGACCTCGACGACCCTGCCGTGCAGCAAGGATACCGTGAAGGCAGAGTCGATACGATGCCGCCGCGCATCAGTTTTGACGAGGGCGAGAATTACGATTTGGTCAACGACAGCACCCTCACCGCCGAGGAAGATTCTGTGAAGGAAATCACCAAAAATCCCAAACTTGCCGGTTGGCTTTCGTGTGCCTTGCCGGGTGCGGGGCAGGTTTATAACGGTCAATATTGGAAAGTGCCGATTATTTATGGCGGCATTGGCACGTTGGTATATGTGTCGCAGTTTTATAATGTCCGTTACAAACAATTGAAAAACGACGAGCATTACCTCCTCGCGATGCAAGCCGGCGATTCTACCTACAATGGGCATAGTTTTTATGGATTGACTACAGAAAACGACATTGTGCGTTATATGCGCAAGTATCGCCGTTACAGGGATTTGTGTTATCTTGGTATGTTTCTTGTCTATATGATGAACATATTTGACGCTGTGGTCGATGCGCATTTGTACGATTACAACGTTACCGACGACCTTGCACTGCGTGTAGAGCCATATGCCACCGAGCCAAAATTCAGTTTTGAAACCAAGCCGGTATTTGGTGCGCGCATTGTATTGACATTTAGATAAAAAAAGAATGTCCTTTCGGACATTCTTCAAGACGGGGTGTCCTGACGGACAGAAATTTTACAAATCTATACAAATCTTTCAAAATCTTTTAGGATTTGTAAAGAATTTAAGATTTGTATGATTTGAAAAGATTTGTAAGATTTCTCGCGCAGCGACCCAAACAATATCGCGGAGCGATAAACATTGTGTAGCGATTTACAAAGAATGTCCTTGCGAACATTCTTTGTAAACTGGGTGTCCTTACGGACAGAAATCTTACAAATCTATACAAATCTTTCAAATCTTTTTAGGATTTGTAAAGAATTTAAGATTTGTATGATTTGAAAAGATTTGTAAGATTTCTCGCGCAGCGACCCCAAAAATATCGCGGAGCGATAAACATAGTGTAGCGATTCACAAAGAATGTCCTTGCGAACATTCTTTGAAAACTGGGTGTCCTGACGGACAGAAATCTAACAAATCTATACAAATCTTTCAAAATCTTTTAGGATTTGTAAAGAATTAAAGATTTGTATGATTTGAAAAGATTTGTAAGATTTCTCGCGCAGCGACCCCAAACAATATCGCGGAGCGATAAAAAAAATAGTTGAAAAACAATTGTTTAATAAATTATGAAAAAGATATTCTTAGCATTTTTGCCGCTGATATGTTGCGTGGGCATTGTGTCGGCACAAGAACCCGACCCGATGGCTCCCGCGCCTGAATACGACGAAGATGAAGAGTCGGATACGCTCATAGTACCCGCTGTTACCAATTCGGCATCTGAATTGGCGACAGAAGAAAGTCAGGTAATAGACGGCATCGACAGCCTGATGTCTCTCGGCTATGTAAAAAATTCCATCAACACCGCCGAGTCAAACCACGCAATCGCCAATGAAAATACGCCTGTATTTTTCTCCGATTCGATTTATGAGGCTGCATTGAAAAAAATCCCGACCACATTCCCCCTCGTCTATAATCAGAAGGTGAAGGATTGGATTGAGATGTACCTCCGCCGTGGCAAATTGTTGATACCCACGCTTTTGGGATTGTCCAAATATTATTTTCCAAGGATTGAGGAAGTGCTCGACCAATACGACATCCCATTGGAATTGAAATACTTGACCATCGTGGAATCAGCCCTCAATCCTCGCGCCGTATCACGTGCGGGCGCAACTGGATTGTGGCAGTTTATGTACGGCACGGGCAGGATGTACGACCTCGAAGTTACCACGCTTGTCGATGAGCGTCGCGACCCCGACAAGGAGACCATCGCCGCCGCAAAACTCCTCAAAGATATGTACGGAATGTATGGCGATTGGGCACTTGTGATTGCAGCCTACAACTGCGGTCCCGGCAATGTCAATAAGGCAATCCGTCGTTCAGGCGGCAAAACCGATTTTTGGGAGATTTATCCGTGGTTGCCCAAGGAGACCCGTGGCTACGTTCCGGCGTTCATTAGTGTCAATTATCTTATGAACAATTACGAGGCTCACGGCTACAAACCCATCGACGTTAATGTGCCGACTTATTCCGATACTGTAATGATTACCAACAAGTTGCATTTCGGACAGGTGTCGGGCGTGCTTGGCATTTCGGTCGAGGAACTCCGCGACCTCAATCCTCAATACAAGAAAGACATCATCCCTGGCGACGTAAAACATTCTACATTGAGGCTGCCCGGCGATTTTGCGGAGAGGTTTGCCGAGAAGGAGAAAGAAATTTATGCTTATCAGGATTCGATTTTCTTTGCGCCAACACACGCTCAGGCATACCTGCAACAGGCTACCACGCGCACATCGTCATCGGCTCGCAGCGGTCGTTATTATGAACCCGAACCCTGCGACAATAGCGTCCCCGCCGGTACGTCTAAGTTGATTTACACTGTAAAACAGGGCGATACATTTGGTTTTATCGCCAATTGGTACGATGTTTCGGTCAACAAGGTCAAATGTTGGAACAATGTTGTGGGCAACCGCATCAATGTCGGTCAAAAAATCACCGTCTATGTCCCCACCAAAAAGCTCAATTCGTACAAGAACATCGACAATATGACTTTTGACCAAAAACAGGCTCTCAAAAGCAACCAAATTGTGCAGTCGAGCAAGGCGGCTGGCAAAAATCTCGATCCGAAATACGAATATTACACAATCCGCAAGGGCGACAATCTTAGTTCAATCGCCGCTCACTATCCTGGCATTTCGGACAAGGACATTATGACCATCAATGGGTTCAGTGCCACCGACGTCCGCAGATTGCAGATTGGACAAGTCATTAAAATTAGAAAGAAGTAATTGAAGTAATTGAAGTAATTGAAGTAATTGAAACCCGTTGCCACATTATGCTTTATCATTGCTGTAATGGCTCTTTTGGCGATATTGATGACGATATTTCCAAAAGATGGCATCAGTGTGTCCTCTGATTTGACGCTGTATTTTCCGACGTTGAAGGAATGGTGGGAGGGCGGCAGCAAAGACAAAGTTGGCGGCAATGCTTTCATTCCCGAACTCGTGGAGGAAGACCAAAATGGCGCGGCGCAGTCTGATTCAGTCGCCGATTCCAAAAACGCGGAAGATACGTTGGAAGTGGCTGATATGAGCGGCGTGCCTACATTCGATTCGTCGGTGTATGCCTTCCAACCGCGTCCAATAAGTGTTGAGAGCCTTCGGCAGCCGTTGGATTTGCCTGCGTCGGGTTTGGGATGCTTAAAAACGCTTTTTGATGCGTTGACCAATCCCGACGAACTCGCCAAGGTTGTTCGCATTGTGCATTATGGTGATTCTCAGATAGAAACCGACCGAATAAGCGGTTATTTGCGATACAAGTTGCAACAGCAATTTGGCGGTTCGGGCCCCGGTCTCGTGCCTGCCAAAACCGCCTACGACTACAAAGCACCTTGTGAGGTTGTCTGCACCGGCGATTGGAAACGTTACACGATTTTTCCATTCATTGATACTGCCGTCCATCATTCCAAGTATGGAGCGTTGGCGGCGTTTGCCAAGTTTACGCCAATCATCAACCGCGAACCAAAATCCACGCCTCCCGCTTCCCTTACGCCATTGCAACAGCCGGATTCAGCGGCGTCGTCGTCGTCAGATTCGTTGCCGGTGGTTGTGGCGTTGGATTCCGTCTTCAAAACACCCGATAACAAGCCCCGAGAGCCGGAAAAAATTTATAATGCGTCGTTGGAATTTCGCCCTTTCAAGTATGGATACGGCAATGCAAAGACCATCAAGAAGGTGCGGATGTTTTATGGCAACCACACCCGCACTTGCAATGTCCGCGTGATGGACGGCGAGACTATTTTGTATGCTGATTCATTGAAACCCAACGACTTCTACTCCGTAAAGACGTGGAATTTTGCACAGACGCCCGAAGTTTTCAAGATGGAATTTTCAGGCGCGGACAGCCCGGAATTTTACGGATTTTCAATGGACGGATTGAGCGGTGTTGCCGTCGATAATATCGCCCTGCGCGGCTGTTCGGGAACGATTTTCACAAAAATGAACGCCGCACACCTCGGCGGAATGTTGAGGGATTTGAATGTGAAGTGCATCATCTTGCAGTTTGGCGGCAATGCCGTGCCGTCGCTCAATGAAAACAATGTTGTTGCTTTCAAGAATTACCTCGCCTCCCAAATCAGATATTTGAAGCGGATTTGCCCCGGAGTTTCAATAATTTTGATTGGTCCCGCCGATATGAGCGTAAAGGTTCAGGATGAGTATGTTACATACGAAATTTTGCCCGAACTGGACAGGTTGTTGAAGGAAGCCGCGCTCCAAAACGATTGCGCATATTGGGATATGTATGAGGCGATGGGCGGTTACAACACAATGCCCGATTGGGTGTTTCACGACCCGCCGTTGGCAGAGAAAGATTTTGTGCATTTCAATCCCAACGGCGCAAACGCAATCGCCAAAATGTTTTATAACGCGCTGATTACGAGGTATAACGAATATATTTCGCGGCAATAAATGGTTATTTGTTAACAACGAATTTAACGAATAAAACGAATTTAATTATTTGTTTAATTCGTTTAATTCGTTGTTTAAAAAAAATATACGTAGAATAATTAACATAAAAAATGAAATATATATATTTACTATTAACGATTACGATTTTGATGTTGGCGGCGACGGCGGTTTCGGCGCAGGACTATCCGTATGACATTGATTTTTATGACTTTGCGGATTACAGCAAGGCAAAGATTGTCTTTGACAAGGATTCGTCGTCGTTCAGGAAATTGCACGTGAAGTTGGATTCGATGATTAGGTATGGAAAATCGAGCCTCAGCATCGTGCAACTCGGTGCGTCGCATACTCAGGCGGATATTTTTTCGGGTCAGATGAGGCAGCGTCTCCAAACTTTGCACCCCGGTCTCGTTGGTGCGAGGGGCTTTGTATTTCCATACAAGATGACTAAAACCAACAATCCAACCAACTATTTCATCAAATATACAGGCACTTGGACTTCCTGCCGCAATGTTGAATACCGCAAGACTTGCGACCTCGGCATTTCGGGCGCGTCTGCCACGACAACCGACCCAAACGCCTCTCTCGCCATCACGATGAACCCCAACAACCCCATCCAATACGATTTTAACGAGGTCAAGGTGTTCACCGCGCCTTTTGCAAATATGTATGACATTGTGCCAGCCGGCGAGATGGGCGCATATACTGTAACGAAGATTGACAGTTTGGGTTATATTTCTTTTAAATTTGCTAAATATCAGACAGTTGCAAGTTTTCGCCTGATGAAAAATTCCGAGGAGCAAAAGTCGTTTACACTTTACGGTTTTTCACTCGAAAATGACAATCCCGGCATCACTTACCATTCAATCGGCATCAACGGCGCGAGCTTGATTTCGTGGTTGAGGTGTCAACATTTTGCGCGTCAGTTGCAGATGTTGAAGCCCGATTGGATTCTCATTCTCCTCGGCACCAACGACGGCTATGTCACCAACTTCAACCCTGAAAGGTTTTACAGCGGTTATGTTGATTTGATTTCGCGCATCAAGCAATATTGCCCTGATATTGTGATTACTTTTGTTGTTCCCAACGATTGCTACCTCTTCCGCCGCCGTCCAAACCCCGCCACCGAGGAACAGGAAAAACAGGTGCTCCGCCTCGTTGCAAAGTACCACGAATCGATGTTCAGCGTCTATGACTGCATGGGCGGCTTTGGCTCGTCCAAGATTTGGGCGGAGCGCGGTTTTATGGCTGCCGACAAAGTCCACATGTCAGTCCCCGGCTACAAATTGTGCGCAAACATGCTGTTCAATGCGTTTCTGCGGACGTATGACTGGTATTTGGATGGGGAGAAAAAGAAGTGAAAGATTGCGAAATTTTTCACCCCTTCCATTGCACTTTTTCCAAAAAAAGTTTTTACTTTTGTGGTTTAATTGACTAACTAACAAACGCGACGTAAGTGCTAATGGACTCCCTACTTTCGATGATTGATTTTGGCGATGTATTTTTATATCGTCCGGAGAAGCCGTTGCTGTTTACGCAGTTTTATTTTTGGGGATTCTTCGCGATTGTGATGGCTCTGTATGCCGTTGTGTATAAGCGGATTGCGATGAGAAACATATACCTTTTGCTGTGCAGTCTGTTTTTCTATTACAAGACGAGCGGCGTGTTTCTAGTGTTGCTCATATTCACCATTGTATCAATATATTACATCACAAATTGGATGCACCGGCAGCCCGACGGGGCACGGCGGAAGGTGATTCTCGCTATTGGCGTGGTGGTCAATCTTATGATATTGTTTTATTTCAAATATACCGCCTTTATCGTGGAGTCCGTCAATGGGATTTTCGGCACTGATTTCCACGTTGTCAACTACTTCTCCACCGCCACAAATGCGCTGTTTGGGACAAATTTTGTAACCGACAAAATCATATTGCCGGTAGGTATATCGTTCTTTACATTTCAGGCGATAAGTTACTGTGTGGACGTATATCGGCGGCAGATAGAGCCGGTGAAATCGGTGTTGGACTTTGGATTTTACGTGTCGTTTTTCCCGCAGTTGGTGGCGGGTCCCATCGTGAGGGCGTCGGAATTTGTGCCGCAGATTTATAAGCCATATTCATTGTCCAAACAGGATTTTGGAATGGCTATATTTATGATACTCAAAGGCTTGGTGAAAAAAGTTTTCATCTCCGACTATATCTCAATCAATTTTGTGGACAGGGTTTTTGATTCGCCGATGAAATATTCGGGGTTTGAGACCTTGATGTCGTTGTATGGATATTCATTGCAGGTCTATACCGATTTTAGCGGCTACACCGACATTGCGATTGGCCTGGCGTTGCTGATGGGATTCAGGCTGAGCATCAATTTCAATTCGCCATACAAAGCCAAATCCACGGCAGAATTTTGGCATCGTTGGCATATATCGCTCTCCACGTGGCTCAAAGATTACCTCTACATCCCAATCGGCGGCAATCGTAACGGCTCTTTTGGCGGTTATGCGTGTTGGGTGGTGATATTGTTGGTGTTTGTGATGCTGAGCGGCAGTATGCTGTTGGCGGCGATATTGTTTGGCGCGATGGTGATTTTGGTGATTATATGCCAATTTTTCCCAAATTTTAAGCACACGATGGTAACGATGATGAACAATCAAATCACAATGCTCCTCGGCGGCTTGTGGCATGGTTCGAGTTGGATGTTCGTTACGTGGGGCGGCTACAATGGCTTCGGACTCGTGGTCTATAAATTGTGGAAAAAAGAGACTCAGGTCTTCCGTTGGATAATCCTCGTATTGTGCAATGTGGCGGCGTATGTTACTTATACTCAGAATGTTTGGCACAATCCTAACGGCGTTGTCCTGTGGATAATCGCCGATTGTGTGTGGTTTTATTGCTACTTCGTTTGGGTTGTCAAATTGGCTGAGACCCGCCCGCATAGACCGCTAAAATATGCCCTTGGAGTGATTTTCATTGCGTTTATGTCGCTTTGTGCGGTGGTTTTGACGGGATTGTGGAACAGCGATGTAAAAATTTTGTCGTGGATGCTGTTAACTTTGGTCAGTTGTGCAATTTTTTATATCTTTGACAATTGGAAAATGTACTTCCCAGCCTACAATGTGCAGAGCCGCGCCGCCACTATCTTGCTGTGGGTCAACTTCTTGGCGGCGTTGTGGATGTGCTTTTTGGGACACACCGGCGGCTTATACATCGTGTGGCTTTTGGCGTCGGTGGTGGCGTTGTCGGGGTACATTTTTGCAATTACAAAAGGACAGATAAAGGAGCCGGCGAAGTTCATCCCGTACATTTGGGGCATCTTCCTGACTTTCAATTTCATAACATTCACAAGGATATGGTTTCGCGCACAGGATACCGACACGGTGGAGATGATGTTGGAGCGGCTGTTCAACGGTTGGAGCGACATCTCGCTGATACCCACGATGGTGGCGAGTTACAAGAAGGTCTTCATTGTGATTTTGATGGGAATGGTGGTTCATTGGCTGTCCGTCCCCTTCAAGGAAAAGTACACCAAATGGTTTGTCGATTCTGCCCTGTGGGTGAAAGTGTTGATTTGCGTATTGACGGTGTTTATGCTCTATCAGGTGAAATCGTCTGATTTGCAGCCGTTTATATATTTCCAATTCTAACCTTTAATTGTACTGATTATGGCAAGTAAAACAACAAAGGTGGTTACCACCACTACAACGACCACCGAGACCATCACCACGGTCAATGGCGGCTCGGGCTGGTTTGGCGGGCTTTCTCCGCTGTTTAAGGCACTGTTGATAATAGGTGCGCTGTTGATTGTGGGAGTGATTGTTGGCGTGATTCTGTTTGGACGTGCTAAGGTAATTTCCAATTCGATGGAGACCGCCTACGCCAAGGGCAGCACGGTGTGGTTCAACCGTTTTGCGACTCCTGAGCGTGGCGACGTGCTTGTATTCCGTCATCCCGAGGCGGACAGCGTCAACCTCAATGCGCCCGACAAAAATTACTACAAGATGCGCCGTCTCTACGGCGAGGCGTGGTGCAATAAGAATGTGGATCCCGTGGTGTCGCAGGGCAAGAAGAAACGTCCGATTTTGCTCTCGCGCTGCATCGGTCTGCCCGGCGATATGGTTGCCATCAAAGACAACAAGGTTTCTGTCAACAACAATCCCGTCGAGGACGTTGCCACTACTAAGCACTTGTTCCTTACTGTTACCGACGACATCCTCAAAAACGAATACCTCGAACCGCTCGGCATCAAGAAGGCTGACATCACTTACACCGGCGAGGATGCCGAGACTATCATCAGTTTTTATCACAAGGCTATACCCACAAATTCGCAGGCGGCTCTGTACAGCCTGAGCGAGATGGAGGCGGACGCAATTTATAAAAACAATGTAGCCCGCAAGATTCAGCGAGTTACTCTGCCCAAGGATTATTTTGAGAGGACGGTGTTCCCCTACATCGAAAAGTTGCATTGGAACTCCTCCAACTTTGGACCGCTTCCCGTGCCGGAGAAGGACAAGGTTTTGAAACTCAATACCAACATCCTGCCGCTCTACCGTCGTTGCATCGAGGCTTACGAGGGCAACAAGGTGGATGTCAAGGGCGACAAAATCTTCATCAACGGCGAAGAAACCAATTCTTATCGTTTCCGTCGCAATTATTACTTTGTACTCGGCGACAACCGCTCTACTGAGGACGATTCTCGCTATTTCGGTTTCCTGCCCGGTAATCTCTTGATGGGCGTGGCGTGCGAGTAGGAGAGAGGAAAGAGGAACGATTATAATGGAAACTATCGAAAAAATCTGCCGTTATATTGCAAAATATATGGCGTTCATAGTTGTAGGTGCGGCTGTCCTTGCATTGTGGCAGCCGCAGACCTGCAATTGGATTAAGACGAGCGCGGTCAATTATTTGCTCGGCGTGGTGATGTTTGGGATGGGGCTTACATTGAAGGCTGATGATTTCAAGATTGTATTCAGCCGTCCCAAGGAGGTGATTGTCGGATTTTTGGCGCAGTTTGCGTTGATGCCGTTGATTGCTTTTTTGCTGATTAAAATCTTTGCCCTTGGTCCCGAACTTGCTGTCGGCGTGATGCTTGTGGGCACTTGTCCGGGCGGCACCGCGTCCAACGTCATCACTTATATTGCAAAGGGCGACGTGGCTCTGTCTGTTGGTATGACGATAGTTTCCACAATTTTCGCGCCGTTTTTGACACCGCTTTTCACTCAAATTTATATTGGCGAGATTGTGGATGTCAATGTCTTGGATATGTTTTTTTCGATTGTAAAGGTAGTTTTGATACCGATTATTTTGGGATTGTTGGTCAATAAGTTTTTTGGCAATTTCACTCAAAAAATCGTGAAAATCTTGCCTGCCGTGTCGTCGCTTGCCATTGCTGTGATAGTGGCGGCGGTGGTTTCCGCAAGCTCCGAAAAACTTCTCAACGCTCTTAACACAAGCACGTTGATTATTGTAGTTGTAATACTCCACAATCTCTGTGGCTATGCCGCCGGATACGCTGTTGGCAAAATCCTAAAACTCCAAGACCAAAAATGCCGCGCACTCTCCATCGAGGTCGGTATGCAAAATTCGGGACTCGCCGCCGGACTTGCCGCCGCGCATTTTGCGCAATATCCATTAGCAACAATCCCCGGCGCGGTGTTCAGCACGTGGCACAACATCTCTGGCGCGGTGTATGCGGCGTGGCTGAGGAGAAAAGACAACAATGCATAATTCATAATGCATAATGCATAATTAGCCATCCGGCGGACGCCTAATTATGCATTATGAATTATGCATTGAAAAAATTATGCATTGAATCTTAGTGATGGAACAGCCTTATGCCGGTGAAGCTCATCACGATGCCGTACTTGTTGCAGGTGTCGATAACATTGTCGTCACGGACAGAGCCGCCGGGTTGTGCGATGAAGTTTACACCACTCTTGTGGGCGCGTTCTACGTTGTCTCCAAATGGGAAGAATGCGTCTGAACCCACTGAAACGCCGCTGTTTTTGTCGAGCCATGCACGTTTTGCCTCGCGGGTGAATACTTCGGGCTTTACCTTGAAGTATTTTTGCCATTCGCCTTCTGCGAGTACGTCCATGTAGTCGTCGGAAATGTAGATGTCGATTGTGTTGTCGCGGTCGGGGCGTTTAATGCCGTCAACAAACTGCAAACCAAGCACTTGCGGTGACTGACGAAGCCACCAGTTGTCAGCCTTCTGACCTGCGAGCCTTGTGCAGTGAATCCTCGACTGCTGACCTGCGCCGATGCCGATTGCCTGTCCGTTTTTAACATAGCAAACCGAATTTGATTGCGTGTATTTCAATGTAATCATCGCAATCGTGAGGTCGGTTTTGGCTTGGTCGGTGAGATTCTTATTTTCGGTAACGATATTGTCGAAAAATTTGCTGTCGATGACGAGTTCGTTGCGGCCTTGCTCAAAAGTGATGCCGAAAACTTCCTTGTGCTCGATGGGCGCGGGTTTGTAGTTCGGGTCGATTTTGATGACGCAATAATTGCCGTTCTTCTTGGCTTTCAAGATATTGAGGGCTGCGTCCGTGTAGCCGGGAGCGATAACGCCGTCCGAAACTTCGCGCTTGATTACTAATGCGGTGCTTTCGTCGCAAACGTCGGAAAGCGCAATAAAATCGCCAAATGACGACATCCTATCTGCACCACGTGCGCGGATGTAAGCGTTGGCGAGCGGCGTAAACTCGATGTCGAGGTCGTCCGCCCAGTAGATTTTTTTCTCAACGTCCGAGAGCGGCAGACCGATTGCTGCACCAGCCGGCGAAACGTGTTTGAAGGACGTTGCGGCGGGTATGCCGGTCGCCTTTTTGAGTTCGCTCACGAGTTGCCAGCCATTGAAGGCGTCGAGGAAATTGATGTAGCCGCCCCTGCCGTTCAAGACCTCTACGGGAAGTTCGCCCTCCTGCATGAAAATCCTTGCGGGCTTTTGGTTAGGGTTGCAGCCATATTTGAGTTGGTATTCCTGCATTTTATTTCGTGTTTTTGTTGATGATTCTGCTTTCGTAACTGCCTGACTTTATGTCGATAAAGCGTGTGAAGAGGGACACCTTGTTGTCGGCGTTGAGGCTGTTCCAAACCGTATTGGTAAATTCGTCGATGTCGCCTTTTATGTCCACCAAAGTCGGCTCGCCCTCAAAACTCGGCAGCGGGTTGCCGTCGCCCATGTAAGTATGGATGAAACGGCCTTCGCCTGCGATTGGGTTGTCGTAATTGAAGGTGTAGCGGCAGTTTGATTCGGGACGGCCGTTGTCAGATTTCAAAATCGACATTTGGAAGCTGTATTTGCCATTGTTGACATTCATGATGCCCGAAATGCGCGGCGTAAAGTTTGGCGCGTCGGGTTCGTACTGACGTGTGCGGAGCGACATTTCAAAAGTCTGCTCGGCGTTCATCAGATCGTAGATGGTGTCGGTCTGGTCGCCGTTTGTGACGATTGTATTGTTGCCGAGAACGCGGACAGGCGCGTAGATGATGAGCGACGGATCTTTCATTTTTGAAGGGTCGAAAGCCTCAGTCCTGATGCCCTCGCCGTCTTCAACAAATACACGGTTGCGCGAGTTTTCGCTGCGACCCATTATGAAATACGCCGTAACGGCCTTTGTGCCGTCGGCACTCCTGCCAATCACGATGCCGCGTCCGGGGTACGTGGTCTTGGAGAGTTCTTCTTTGAGCGATTGAAGGTTCATTTATAATATGTAATTAAAAATTAAAAATTCAAAGTTAACAGTTGACAGCTTCCACAGTTTTTATTGCCGCTGCGATTGCCTGGTTGACGTTGTATTGTTCCCATTCAGCTAAGAGTCCGGTGATGAAGAATCCTGTTGGTTTGAGTGAATCCTTGATTTTGGAGACTGTAGCCTGTGTCTCGATGTCCTGAATAGGGTGTGTGTATTCAGTGTATCGGTGTGTGAGATAGACAGGGCTGAGCGGCATGCGTGAAAGTTCGTCCTTTATGTCGTCCTCGGAAATGTAGTCCGTAAATTCCACAGTTCCAGTCATTTTGTGGCTCTCGCTGTTGTTTGCGGCGTTGAAATTTCCAGTGCAGATGATTTTATGTGCGCGGTGTTCCTTTCCGGGTAGGTAGATTTCCGTGTAGGGGTTTTTGCTGAGTTCACAGAATACCGAGGTTGTGCCGTGGTATTGGAGTGAAGCGATATATTCTCTATATGGCTCTATTTCAGGCGTATGCAGAATTTTCGGCAGCATCTTGAGGTTTGCGCAGAATATCACTTTGTCGTATTCCATGCCGTCAACGAGCCATTTTTCGCCGCGCTTTTCAATGTCCCTTACAACGTGGTTGAGCGTCAGACGGTCGCCGATTGCTTCGACGAGTTTGTTGACGAGCCTCTGAGCGCCGCCGTTTATGTCGTAGAGGAATGTACGCGCTGCGAGGTATTGCGCTTTGTCATGATTGAAGTTCGCCATGATGATTTCGTCGGCTGTGGGCGCATGGAGACGTCCTTCAAGCCATCTGAGCGGGATTTTGCGGAGGTCGCTGTGCCATACTTTTTCGTAGTATGGACCAAAAAACATGTCATACAATGTCTGTCCATATTTTGCCTTGAGGTATGTGGCGAGGAATTTTGGAGAGCGGCTGCTTTTTTCCTTCGCTTTGATTTTGAAGATGTCACTGACAATGCGCTTTTGGATTTCCGGCTGCAACATGTAGATATGGCTCGAAATTGGGCTTGGAACTCCCTCTATCTCAGTCATTTTCTTCTTGAACATTCCATGAAATTCGGGTTTTGAGACCTCGCCGTTTTCAAACAATATCGCGCTGTTGCGTTTGACTTCTATAATTTCCTCGTCAAAGTCGATTATGCCTTCGATGAATTTCCGTGTTGTGTCGCAAATTTGTTTCATGGAGTTTGCGCCGCAAATATGGAATGTGCATCCGTCGGCTTTGATGCTTTGAGCGAGTCCTCCGGCGGTTTGGCTCTTTTCATAGACCGCAACTTCATGTTTTTCCATGAGGTTTTTTGCGGCTGTAAGTCCTGAAATTCCGGCTCCTATGATGGCGATTTTTGACATGGCTTTTAGAATTTTTGTTAGTTTAGGCTTTTGATTGTGCCGGTCTGCGGATAGAGTATCAACTTAAATCCGTCTTTCTGCATCAATGACGCTGGCAGGTATCTTACTGTGCCTAACTGATTGATGTTCAATGTTTTTTCGGACAATGAATTGTTGTTTTGCATAATGCGTACCAGTCCGTATGCGTTGGTCAGGTATGCAAAACCGTTGGCGGCCTGCGATGCGCCTGCACGTTGGCGAGCCGTGGTCTGATTGTTGTCGTATTTGTTGATGACGATGTTGTCGCCGAGGTCGCTGATTTCCACAGTGATGGGACTGCCTTTCTTGCTGCCGTTTGGTACTACGCCATATTCCGGCGAAAAATTGAACAGTGTCGCTTGCTGTTTGGCGTTTTGGTTGGGTATGTAATTGAAAATGAACGTCTTTTCTATCTTGATTTTTTTGCCGACAAACATGCTCATGTACGATTCTTCCAATTTGTTGAGTTGCTCCACCATGTAACGGAGTGCGTCGCCGGTAGGTGCGTTGTTGCCGTCGCCTTCGCCTTTGAGTAGTGCGTTGCGGTCGTCACGGAGGAGAAAAATTTCGTTGGCGAGTTCCTGCGCTTGTTCTTCCAACGACTTGCGTATCAGGTTTTTCTTGGCTGACGGCACGGCTGTGAAAATCGAATCGGCGTCCACGACGTGCAGCACGGTGTCAAAAACGGTTTCGTATCTGTTGACGTTGATGTCTTGGAATTTGCGGCGGCTCGATAGGTCGTCGCTTGTGAGGTTGTTGTGAGTGTCGTCGTCGCGGTAGTTGCGCTCCTGGAAATCGGGTTTTGTATTGATGCTCTCCAAAAAACCTTCAGGGCTAAAATTCATTGCGCAAGGATAGTTGGTCTCCACGACGTATGTGCGCGACGAATCTTGCACGGGATACGACGATATGTCGATGTTGCCAAGTTTCCAAACGCTTGAATTGCTGGTGATTATGTCGTCGGTGCCGATGTATTTTGAGGCGTATTGATAATAAGGTCCACGGACGCTCACTTCGTTGACGGCTGTTACCTTTACGGTGATTGCTGTCTTGGGCAGCGAATAGATTATCGGATTGTCCTTCACGGTGTTGACGTTGTTGATATTGTCCACGCGGATGTATTTTTTCTGCGTGGAGCATGAAGCCATGCCGAGCGTCGCAAGAGCCGTGAATAGTAGTATTGAGTTTTTCATTGTCATTTTGTGTGTTATGATACCGCAAATTTAATGTTTTTTTATGAAATGAAAAACTTTTTTACTGCCTTTGGAAAAATTCTTCGGGATTATTGTGGAAATCGACAGGGTCGGGGAGGTATTTGCCCTCTTCTGACTGTTTTTCAAGCTGTTTGGATTCTTTGAGGTCTTCCTCCGCCGCGTTTTCAACTTCGCCGTTGATGTATTTCGTAACCTTGTATTTCTTGGTCTTGGGGTCGAGCTCCTTCCATTCGCCGTGCTTGACATCGTTTTTGTAATTGCCGACGAGTTCTATCTCGCCTTTGTTGTTGTATTTGGTGTAGCGGCCTTCGAGTTTGCCGTTTACGTAGGTCGCCTCAAACAAAATCGTGCCGATGTCGTGGTAACGCTTCCACGCGCCGTTCTTAACGCCGTCTTTCCAATTGAGTTCCTCGGCGGGGAGGCCGTAGGGGAAGTAGGTGATTTCGGGGCCGTTTTTCTTGCCACGGACGTAATTTTCCTCCGCCACGAGGATAGAATCGCTTTCGAGGTACTGCCAAAGGCTGTCTTTTTGACGTTGATAATAATAACCCATCGCCACGCGGTCGCCGTTTTCGTCGTAGAGGATGGCGGAGGCGCGGTCGTCGTCTATCATATAAAGGTGTGCGCTCACGCCGCCGTGCTCGTAAAATTTGTAAAAGTCGCCGCGAGGTTTGCCTGCCTCGTAGTTGATTTGAGATTTGCGGTTGCCGTTGGGGTAGAGTTCAATCCAAACGCCTATCTTCTTGCCAGTTACGTCGGTTTGGTTGGTGGGGCCTTCGTAGGCGGCGAGGGTCTTGCCGTAGGTGACGGGCGCAGCGAAAAGTTCGGGCATAAAGATGTGCTTGTAGGTCTCGGTGGTGTCGTTGAAAATCTTCGCCAACATCATCGCGTGCTGCCCCGCCTTCTTGTTGTCGTTGGCGGCGTAAAATTTGTCCTGAAATTCGGTGATTGTTGCCTTCAATTCGTCAACCTCAGCCTTGTATTTGAGGCGGACTGACTTGTCCTTGTCCTTGTTGAAGGCGGTGTAGAGCGTATTCTCGGCGGAAGTGAGGTTGTACTCCTTCTGCGGTGCTTGACGGAAAATCTTGTGGTATGTAAACGCCAATATGAACACGCCGTCGGGCTTCGACGGATTGGCGGCGTTGTATTTTTTGACGGCTTCCATACACTCCGTATAGTTCTCAGACTCATAGAGTTGCATTACCTTGTCAAATTTCTTGTCCTGTGCCTGCGCCGTAGTTGCGAGCGCGAATATTGCTGTTATGATTAGGATTTTTTTCATTTTGTAATTGTTATTTTTGACGACGCAATCACGCCGCCGGTTTGTATTCTGATAACGTAAATTCCGCCCGTCAAATTGTATGCCTGACATTGAAAGGTGTCGCTTTTTGGATTGTAATTGCAAATCCTCCGCCCGAGTGCGTCTATAATCTCCACGCGGTCGATTGTTTGTGCAGATTTAATTTCTATAACGCCTTGATGCACTGTTATTTGCGGTGTTTTCGGCGGAGTTTTTTCAGTAGTAATGGCTACATATTCCGATATGCCTTCTGACATTGTGAAGTCGGCGACGGCGAGTTCATTTTTTTTAGTGTTAACTTCCTGACATTGTGTCTCATAGCCATCGGCAACGGCGCATACGTTGTAAGTCTTGGCGGCGAGAGTTGGGCGCACGTATTGACCCTCAGCATCGCACATTATCGACGAATAATTATAATCGTGTCCGTCCAAATAAATTTTGGCTTTTATCGGGTTGCCGTTGAAGTCAACTACTTGACCTCTAATGCCTTGCAATGCGCTGCAAATATACAATAAAAGTCCATCGCGGTGACGCTGCCAATAATTTTCCAAAAGGTCGCAGTGCAGGAGTTTTATGGTTGACAGCTCTATTGTCATCTCCCGGCAACGCTCCGAAATCATCATCCAGTCCTGACGACCACCAGCCACTTTGTACCATTCGCTGCCAAAAACATAGCCTTGTTTGTTGACGGTTTTCATACCGTTGGGCGCAAACGTGCGTAAAGTATCAATGTATTTTTGACAAATATCCTCGAACCAATCCTTGTCGGCGAGTCCCAGTTCCGATTCATAAAAACTGTCCCAAGGATAATTCAAAACCTCGTCGCCGCCGTGCATATTAGCCGACAATGTAAAATGCCTACTTTTGGCAAATTGCATCATTGCAATAGTCTCAGGTTCAAGGTTTTGAGTGGATTTTGCCAACGCGCCCAACTGCGGAAAATTTCGGTTTAAATCCACATTGTTGCCATTATATCGGCGCGACTCGGCGACGGTGCCATTGCCGCCATAATAAGTGCCGTCGGGATTGGCTAACGGATTGATATACAATACGATATTGTTGATGATGCGGGTTGCAGTGGCGTCGTTGCCATAATTATTCAAAAGATAATCTATCAGCCTGAGCATCAATACATAACCGCAAGTTTCGTCGCCGTGCATCGTTGATGTCAGGAATACACGCGGGCGCGGGAGCGTGTCGCCAATGGCGGTGATGCGAATCGCCAATAGTTGCCGCCCCTCCGCACTTGCCCCAATATCAATGAGTTGCGCAATGTCGGGATGCTTAGCCGCAAAATCTTCCATCATCGCTACGTAGGTTTCGTATGTTGGATAATGCGCCCAATCTTTCATCTCCTCGATGCTTTGCGCCATATCGATGTAGTTTGCGCTTTTGGATAACTTCTTGACACTCCGCACGTTATAGGCGTATTGTGGCAAAATCGTCCGCAGCGTCATCAATTCGCTTTCGTTGGCGTATGCTGTGATGATGCCGTCGCGGATGTTGCTGATAGATACTGCATTAGACAGCCGCGAAATGTCGCCTGCCGTTGCCGTCGGTATTGTGATTTCGTAATCCTGTGCGTGGACGGTTGCCGCAAAAATCAGAATCAATATTATGCAAAACAATTTTTTCATAGCCCAAAGTTGCAAATTATTTCTGAGATAACAATCCTTTTTTCCACAAAATTTTTTAACTTTGTTGACGTTATATAGTCAAAATCATAAAACGAACACTATGAAAAAAGTATTGACATATTTGATGGTATTGATGTTGATGTCGGCGTGCAATCAGCGCACCGGCTCGGGCAATTTACTTACCGAGATGCGCAAGGTTGATAATTTTGGCGGCATCATCATCAATGGCGAAATGAATGTAAATATCATTCATTCAGATAAATACGAGGTCAAGGTAACTGCCGACGACAATCTCATTAAGCACGTGAACACCACTGTAAAAAGTGGTTTCCTATATGTAAAATGCAGCCGACAACCCGAGGAGAGCGACATCACTATTTCTATCGCGATGCCTATCATCAATTCTATTGAAACAGAGGGCAAAGTCGGGATTGACATCAAAGAAGGTTTCCGCGTCAACAATCTCGAAATCAGGACTTTCGGCAGCGGCAATATTGACATCAACGGCATCACCGCCACATCCGCAATCAAAATCCTAAACCGTGGTAGCGGCAATATCACTTTGACGGGCAATGCAAAACTGTTTTCGTGCGTTACTCGCGACGCGGGCAATGTGTTTGCGGATATGCTTGACGCAGAGGAGGCTGTCGCCAAAGTCGGCGGCTCAGGCAGCATTTTCGTGAAGACCAGCGGCAAACTCAATGTCATTGTAGCCGGTTCTGGCAGCGTTTTCTATAATGGCAAACCGTCGATGATGAGCAAATACATCACCGGTTCTGGCAGCGTGAAACAAAGGATGTAAATTACTTTATTCCAACGATTTAACAATCCATTTTCCAATCTCCAAATAATCCTCGATGGAGTAGGGGACGCCGTGGGAGTTGAGGTTCCAATCTACTTCGATTGTTGTTGAAAATTGGAGCGTGGAGCCGTGATTGATTTCGTTCCACCAATCGGCGGTCATTCCGTCGTAACTGTTGTATGAGTCTTTGATGGATTTTGGCGTGAAGCCCGATTGCCACGCAAAACGATGCCAAAAATTCACTAAGTTGCTGTGTTTCTTGCCGTTGCCATACAAATCATAATAAGAAAAACTGTTGCCCTCAAAACCGCCCGGAAACATTCCGTGAACGTCCCAAAACATTGAGTATGAGTAATTTTGCGCACTTTCGCGGATTGCTTGTTCGATGCGGCGGATTGCGGGATGAAATGGGATTCCGTCCCAATCTCGGTTGAAATCCACAGGCAATTGCATCCGCCCGCTCTGTCCATTATAAACGCTCTCCACATCGACCATCGGGACAATTTTGAAGATGTGGGTTTTCAACAATTTTTGATTGCAACTCTCTGACATCAAGTATCTTATCATTCCTTCCATTACGTAATTGCTGACGCTCTCAAAGGCGTGTTGTCGGCAGATAATCCAGACAAGTTTTTTGTGTTTGCGTTTTGGCTTTTTGGTAATTGTCAATTGGTTGACATTCAGATTGTTGGATGTGGTTAGGAGAGTGTCGATTTGGAGATTTTTGGAGGTTTTGATTTCAGACAATAGATTTTGAAGCCGTGAATAAGTGTATGGAAATCCAGTGGAAATATAAGTTGTGTCGGCGGTTGGCGTGATTCTCAATACAAATCCGCCCGACATTCCGCTCTGCCTAACGTGTTGAAAATCAATATTATCGTTGCTGATTGTGGGAAAAAACGGTGAATGGACTGTTTTTGCAAATAATGTCTTGAATGTAAGCACTGTGTCGCGTCGGTAGCCCGTAACTCCAAAATTGAACCACACGCCGCAGGTATTTGCGCTATCCACGTATGGTGCGAATTTCACGGTGTTTGTCGCCGCGTCGTAGGTGCAAAGACCGACGTTTTGGTTTTCGAGATTCTTGATGACCGAAAACTCACCCTGCGCCGCCGCAGTCGAAACGGAAATTATCAATAATATAATGACAATCAGCATATTACAAACGTCAATTACACGCCGCCTACGGCGGGTTTTTATAAACAAAAATTAAAACGAATTACAACGAATTAAAGCGAATTAGTTTTGTAATTCGTCCAAAATTCGTTATAATTCGCTTTAATTCGCGTTTGAAAAAACAATTAGCGTTTCACCAAGTCGAGGGTGTCTTGTGCGATGACGAGTTCCTCGTTTGTGGGAACTACGAGCACTTTCACCTTTGAAGTCGGCTTGCTGATGATCATTTCCTTGTCGCGGAGGCCTGTGTTGATTGAGTCGTCAAACTCTACGCCGAGCCATTCCAAGTTCATCGCAACGCCGCGACGTGTGGTGTCGCCCTTCTCGCCGATGCCGCCGCAGAATACGATGGCGTCGCAACCGTTCATTGCTGCCATGTATGCGCCGATGTACTTCTTGATGCTGTAATCCTGCATCTTGCAAGCGAGGGCGGCGCGGTATTCCTTGCGGACAAATGCAGCCTCCTCCACGTCGCGCATATCGGACGAAACGCCCGAAACGCCCAAAACGCCGGATTGCTTGTTGATGAAGTTGTTCATATCTTCGGGCTTCAACGCGCCGTTTTCAAATAAGTAGGGGAACACGGCGGGGTCGATGATGCCACAACGTGTGCCCATCACAACGCCTTCGCACGGGGTCAAGCCCATCGACGTATCAACTACCTTGCCGTTGACGATAGCCGCGAGCGATGCGCCGTTGCCGATGTGGCAGGTGATGAGTTTGGAATTGTTGTAATCGAGGCCGAGGATTTCGCAGGCGCGTTTGGATACGTACCTGTGGCTTGTGCCGTGGAAACCGTAACGGCGGATGTGGAGTTTTTCGTACAATTCGTAAGGAATTGCGTACATGTAAGCGTAGTCGGGAATGGTCTGATGGAATGCCGTGTCAAACACTGCAACCTGCGGGAGCGAGGGCATTGCCTTCTGCATAGCGCGGATGCCTTTGAGGTTTGCCATCTGATGGAGGGGACCGAGGGGCGCGATTTCTTCAATCTTGGCGATTACCTCGTCGTTGATGATGACGCTCTCCTTGAAAAATTCGCCGCCGTGGAGCACGCGGTGTCCGGCAGCCTCAATCTCGTTGAGCGAGGAGATTACGCCGAGTTCCTTGTCTGTCAAAGTGTTGAGTACGAGTTCGATGGCGTCCTGATGGTCGTTCATCGGCTTTTCAATCTTTGTCTTGGGACCGTCGCCCTTTGCGCATTTGAGGAACGAATCGGGAAGACCGATTTTCTCCACGCCGCCCTTCGCGAGCAAGTCGCCCGACGGCATATCTATGAGTTGGTACTTCAACGACGAACTACCACAATTGATTACTAATATCTTCATTTCTTTGTTTACAATAATTATCTGTTTGTCAACGCCTTACGGCGTTGTTTTTTGAACGAAAATTTAAGCGAATTATAACGAATTTTTTTATATCGCTTCGCGATATTATGGTAGGTCGCTTCGCGAGAAATCTAACAAATCATTACAAATCAAACAAATATTTATTTGAAAGATTTGTATTGATTTGTGTAATTTCTGTCCGTCAGGACATTCCTTTTAAATTCGTTTTAATTTTTTTTTATTCGCTTAAATTTTCGTTTATAAAAATCCCGTCGCCGTAGGCGGCGGTTCAATTGATGTTTACTTTGCAGCGGCTTGGAGCGCGGTGATTGCCACCATGTTGATGATGTCCTCAACGTAGCATCCACGGGAGAGGTCGTTGACGGGGGCTGCCATGCCTTGGAGGATGGGGCCTACCGCGTCGGCACCTGCGAGACGCTGTACGAGTTTGTAACCGATGTTGCCGGCTTCCAACGACGGGAATACCAACACATTGGCCTTGCCAGCGACGTGGCTGCCGGGTGCTTTCAAGTCTGCAACTTTCTGAACCATAGCGGCGTCGGCTTGCATTTCGCCGTCGATGTCGAGTTCGGGAGCGGCTGCCTGAGCGAGTTTTGTAGCCTCGATTACCTTGTCAACTTCGTCGCTCTGTGCGGAACCCTTTGTGGAGAAACTGAGCATTGCCACTTTCGGGTCGATGCCGGCGAGAGCCTTGGCTGTCTTTGCGCTAATTACCGCGATGTCAGCGAGTTGCTGAGCGGTGGGCGCGATGGTTACAGCGCAGTCGGCAAAGAGGAACACGCCGTCCTGACCGTACTCTTTTTTGGGAACTACAACCACGAATGCGCCCGATACTGTGCTTACACCGGGAGCGGTCTTGATGTATTGGAGGGCGGGGCGGATGGTATCGGCGGTGGAGCATATTGCACCAGCCACCATACCGTCGGCGTCGCCTGCCTTAATCATCAGTGTACCAAGGTAGTAGGGGCTGTCGAGTTGTTTGAGAGCCTTCTCTACTGTCATGCCCTTGGCGGCGCGGATTTGCGCCATGAGTTCGGCGTAAGCCTGTCGCTTTTCGCAGGTCTTGGTATCTACGATAGTAGCCTTGGAGATGTTTTTGAGTCCGAATTTTTCGGCTTCTTTGGCTATTGTGTCGGGGTTGCCGATGAGCACGAGTTGTGCGATTCCTTCGCCGAGGATTACGTCGGCGGCTTTGAGAGGGCGCTCTTCTTCACCTTCGGGCAGGACGATGCGCTTGCCCGCTTTCTTGGCGTTTTCTCTTATCTGTTCAAGTAACGTCATTGGATTTCAGTAATTTATGTTGTTTTATTTAGTTTCTGTTTCAAGCGGCTAAGATAGAAATTTTTTGTTTTATGTGCAAAAATTTTTTTTCTATGTGCCGTTATTTCATTTTGATGCCAAAAATTCCCGTGGCTATCATATCCTCCTTCTCGTTTACACACTCGCTGCCGAGGATGTATTGGAATGCCCTGAATCTCTGTTCGCCAAGTTTTTTCCTTTCTAATTCGATGTTGACGAAATCAAAAATTTCTGTGTCGGGAGGCAGTGGCGCAAATATCAGTGCGTATTCGTATGTGGTGCCAGCGGGTATCATTGTCAACTTTGGAGAAAAATCGATGCCCGACACTTTTGTAAGGCGGTATTTTACGCCATCTGCCATCAAGTATGCCTTTCTATGTGCGCTGGCGTAAATCGGATTTTGCTTGAATCTGTTTGTCTGTTTGAAATGCAGTATTGTCTCGTCCTGATTGATGTCCACCTTGGTTAAGTATGCGCTGCCAAGGCTGTGTCCTGTTATTGTGGGCGGCTCGGCTGTCGCAATGTGTTTGTAGTGGAGATTTATGTGGCTTATTTTTGTGCTGTCGTTGATTACGACATCTATGCTCTCCGTGCTGTCGTAGTTAATTGTTGGATAATGAATGGCAAAATCTATTGCCGTTTTCTTGTACAATGTGTGCTTGTACGGGAAAGTCTTGATGCCGTTGACGTACAACATTGACAGCGTGTCGCCATTTGCCACAATGCGGCAATCTTTGGGATCAAACAGTGTGGTGTCGTGGTCTGTTGGATTCACAATATGGAAATGAAGCGACGTGGTTTCGTCGTCAATCTCAATGCGTGTTACATACGTATTTTTGACGCCTTTGAAATATTCGGGATGCTCAATAGTTGGATAACGTTCACTATTTTCATCTCTGAAATATTCTATAATTTTGTCGAGATAGGTTGGGCTTATGTGGTTTGATTTCCAATGTATGCTAAAAATGCAGTGATTCCCTGTGGATATAAAATCTAATGAATCATCAGCGATTGTTTGGAACTTCATGACATAATCGACGAAAGATCCTTTGCCGCCAGGATAATATTTTGGGAGTTTGGTTTTGTTGGGTCCGCTTACTTCAATAAGTGGATAAATATCGTAGTCAGGAAATCCATATATTCTGATGCGTGCATCCGTCGTGTCATACTCGACGCTGCGCAGCGTATCGTCTGTGAGGTTTACGGTGCGGAAATGGATTGTGGTATATTCTTGGTCTGATGCGCATTGTGTGATGGTTGTGAATGTTTTATCGTCTTGGATGTAGCAATTCTCTGAGTATGCTGGGTAATATACGGTGCTCCTTTGGAAACTATCAAGAAGGTCTATTATGGTTATTAATATTGCAACGACAATCAATAAGGCAAAACCTAATCCAAACCATTTCAATTTGGTGAGTTTTGCTTTTCTTTCCTGAAAGATTTGCAGGAAAGATTTTGATGTCTTGGAGTAGTAGTCGATGATTTCTTTCAGCATTTCGCTCCAGTCGTTGGTATTGGCGTCGTACCAATGCTTGTTGCCCAAAAATGAATTGAGTGTCCTAATATCCTCTAAGTAAAAACCATTGGCGTATGCCGCGTCCTCTGTGCCGGAGTGGTTGCGGAGTTTGTGAAATTCGATGGTTTCGTATTCCTGCTTGATGTCGCCCCAATAATGCTCCACCTCCATTATATATTTGTCGTCTGTGATGTCCACATCGCCACTCTTGATGCAGATAAGGCGTTTTTCGGGATGTTTTTTTAGTGCGTTTTTTATCTGCACAAATTCGTACATACAGTGTAGCGAGCGGAAATACTTGTCGGAAAATACAAGCACCACCACTTCGCTGTTCCATCCGATTTCCCTTTCAAAATCGGAAATCTTGTCGCCTGCGCCTATGTCCCTGACATCTAAGCGGTATTCGATGTTTTCTTGTTTGAATTGGTCCAATATCTTCTCCACGCAGTCGGAAATGTGAATCCATTCCGGCTTGCGGCTGCTATTACGCGCATACGAAAAATATACTGGTCTGCCTTTGTTGACGGTTTTATGTTGTACTGTTGGGTTCATTGGGTGGTTGGTATGTATCGTTCTATGAATTTTATTCCGTTAATACTGATTCCGTGGCTCATTACCAGCGTCATAGAGCCAGGAGGCACGGGTATTTTGTCAAATGTCAAAATGTATTCTGTGCTCTGATGCGCGGCAAGCACTTTGTATTCTGGATACATTGGGATGTCTTGGGTCAATCTGAGATGGTTTTGCTTGCCATTGGCTTCAATGTACCAGCCGCGTGATGCATATATGATGGTATCCTTATCGTATGGATTGGTGAGCCTTATTTTCAGAGAAATCCCTTGCGTGGTCTGGGTAATACTGTATATTTCGATGTGGTCAATTTTTTGTGGATATACGGGATTGTTGATGTGCTCAAATCCCAATAGCAAATATACCATAAGGGCCGCCAATGCTATAATCGGCACCAATAGCCACGCGAGGCAGCCTAAGCCCATAAATTTCAGTTTGGTTTTCTTTTGCTTGGCTTTTTCTTGTTCCAATTGAGAAAACTTGGATGCGCTGGTGTAGCTCTCGGCGATATCCTTGGCAAACTCGTTCCAATCTTGGGAGTTGGCGTTTGCGTAGTTGAGCGTGCTGAAGAAGGAGTATAGGCTTCTTATGTCGTCCATATAAAAACCGTTGTTGTGAGCTTCCTCCTCCGCGTTGGTGATAGGCCTTGTCTTGTGGTAGCTCACTTCGTCGTATTCCTGCTTTTGGTCGCCCCAGAAGTGTTCGAGGTCGAGGATGTAATTGATGTCGGACAGATTGAAGTCGCCGCTCTTGATGCAGTAAAGACGTTTTTGAGGGTATTGTTTGATGGCTTTTTTTATCTGCACAAATTCGTACATGCAGTGCAGGGAGCGGAAGTATCTGTCGGAAAATACGAGTACGATGACGTCGCTCTTCCAACCTATATTTTTTTCATATTCGGAGATGCTTGCGTTGCTGCCCCAGGTTTCGTTGATGCAGTATTCGATGTTTTGAGCCTTGAAAATGTCCGTCAGCTGTTCCACGCAGTCGGCTATATGGCTCCATTCGGGATTTTCGTCGCTATTGGGCGCGTATGAAAACCACACGGGCTTGCCCTTGTTGACGCATTTGGGCGGCTCTGCGGGCTGTGCCGATGCCTGTGGGTGATATGGCGGCGGGGTGAGGATTGTGTCTGTTGTTTTGTTTTCTTCCATTTGGTTGCAGCGTGTTTATCTGATGATGTTGCAAATGTAAAAACATTTTTTAGAAATCCAAAACGTTATGATAAAAAAAATCCTTCAACCCGTATTTACAGATTGAAGGATTTTCGCTAATTATTTAGCGGTCTGGACGAGACTCGAACTCGCGACCCCATGCGTGACAGGCATGTATTCTAACCAACTGAACTACCAAACCATTTAATTTTCGTTTGCCAACCTTTGTTTGCGGTCTGGACGAGACTCGAACTCGCGACCCCATGCGTGACAGG
>ODAI014728957.1_pt1 | contig 75941 bp, 68 predicted proteins | sample 1539321 | NCBI WGS metagenome assembly ODAI01 (sample SAMN02144231, study PRJEB22623) | gut metagenome | biome: sheep rumen | host: Ovis aries | place: New Zealand | reverse complement strand
TTGTTATTGTTATTTTTTGTTCTTTATTTGTTGCTTTATCCTTGGCTGAAACATTAACAATACCATTAGCATCTATATCAAATGTAACTTCAATTTGTGGAATACCTCTCATAGCAGGAGCAATACCTTCTAAACGAAACATACCTAAAGATTTATTATCCTTAGCCATTGGTCTTTCACCTTGAAGAACTTGAATATCAACGGCTGTTTGGTTATTTTCCGCAGTTGAGAACACTTGTGATTTAGAAACAGGGATTGTAGTGTTTCTTGGAACCAAAGCTGTCATAACACCGCCCAATGTTTCAATACCAAGTGTTAACGGAGTTACATCAAGAAGTACGATATCTTTAACTTCACCTGCCAGTACACCTGCTTGAACAGCGGCACCAACCGCAACGACTTCATCAGGGTTAACGGATTGGTTAGGATCTTTGCCTGTGTAATCTTTAACTAATTGTTGAACAGCAGGAATACGAGTTGAACCGCCTACTAATACGACTTCGTTAATATCATTCTTGCTTAAACCTGCATCAGATAATGCTTGCTCTACAGGTTTTTTGCATCTGTCTAACAAGTCTCTTGATAAGTCTTCAAACTTAGCTCTTGATAAAGTTAACTCTAAGTGTTTAGGGCCGTTAGCATCAGCTGTAATATACGGTAAGTTGATTGTAGTTTCAACTACTGATGATAATTCGCATTTAGCTTTTTCAGCTGCTTCTTTGATACGCTGCATAGCTTGTTTATCGTTAGTTAAGTCCATACCTTCTTGTTTTTTGAATTCTTCGCAAATCCAATTAATAATTTTTTGGTCGAAGTCATCACCACCTAAGTGAGTATCACCTGATGTAGAAAGAACTTCATGAACACCGTCACCGATTTCTAAGATAGAAACATCGAATGTACCGCCGCCTAAGTCAAATACAAGAACTTTTTCAGATTTATCTTTTTCCAGTCCGTAAGCAAGAGCTGCTGCTGTCGGTTCGTTAACTATACGAAGAACATCTAAACCTGCAATCTTACCTGCATCTTTTGTTGCTTGTCTTTGAGCATCGTTAAAGTAAGCAGGAACTGTAATAACTGCAGATGTAACTTTTTCACCTAAGTAGTTAGAAGCATCTTCAGCTAATTTTCTTAAAATCATTGCAGAAATTTCTTGCGGAGTATAATCTTTTCCGTCAATATTTTTCTTATAATCTTCACCCATATGACGTTTAATTGAAGCAATTGTTTTATCAGGGTTCAAGATTGCTTGACGTTTTGCAAGCTGACCAACAAGTCTTTCACCTGTTTTAGAAAAACCAACGATAGAAGGAGTTGTTCTCATACCTTCCGCGTTAGCGATAACGGTAGGTTTACCGCCTTCCATAACTGCTACAACCGAGTTTGTTGTTCCTAAGTCAATACCTATTGTTTTTGCCATTTTTATTTCTCCTTATTTATTAATATTTCTTTCACACTATCATTTAACCACTGTTTTGAGCAAAATATTAAAAAATAAACAAAAAATTAATATTTGGCAAAATATTATAAACTATTCGTGAAATCTTCTGTACTGAATTCTTTATTTGTAAGCTTTTTAATCAGTTCATATTCATCAATGGAAGCACCTTTTGAGAAAATATTGCTTTCAAGATATTCGGCAGAAGCGGTATTTTCCGTAAGATTTCCAAGTACTTTATTAAGATGATTATATATTTGTACTTTCATTAAGGTTGCCCTGAAGTAGTTTTGGTAATATCCCGGGTGAGTTAAATAATGCGGAATAGTCGCCCATTCGTTATCAGGTTCTTCATCTCTGTTTAAGTATTTTTTCTTAATCTCTGCCCATAACTTTGCAGGATTTTGAACCGGATTTTTGTATAATTCGCGCTCAAATTCAATTATTTCCAAACTTCTTGATACAAAATTTGCTTCATCATCTTTATGTGAATCCTTAAACTTCTTCAGCAGAGTTTCTGATAAAACATCCTTTAAAATATTTTCTCTTTTCATAATATCACCCATCATCATTGCTATAGCTTCTGTTACGGCAGATGATGCGGGACGTCTGTCTAAAAACGGCAGATTTAGTGATAATCCTAAATCATAAACACAGTGACCAAGTTCATGATTAAGTGTATCCAGACTTTGAATGTTATTCATAAGATTTGCAAGAATTCTGGAATCTTTTCCGGCTTCTATACCAAAACAAAAACCATGAGTGTTTTTACCTTTTCTCGGGTACAAATCCAGTGTTATTTTCCCTTCTTTCTGAAGTTTATCAATATTATATCCCATGCCGGAGTATGTTTTTTTTGCGATATCCTCAACATTATGATTAATTAAAACTTCATTTACTTCTTTTTCAGGGTTGGAATTCAGCAATAATCCGTAATGAAACGCTTTCAATTTGTTAACCTTGAATGTTTCTTGTAATTCATTTTGTCTTTTTTCTTGAAGAATTTTTATTTTTTGCTGTGCGTTTAAATATACTTCACTGATAAGTCTATCCAAAAACTCAGGTTCTACATCGTATTCTTCTTTAATCATGTATTCAAAATAGTTATTATATCCTTTGGTTTTAGCATATTTATTACGCATTTTGACAAGCTCAATTAAATCCTCCGAGATTAAGTCCCCACCTTTAATTTTCGCTTCGTATGCTTTTTTTCTTATATCAGGATTGTTTTCTGTTTGAAGAATCTTTATTATATCAACCTTTGTAACTTCCCTGCCGTCTATTTCGGGAATATAAGAATTATATTTTTGACCGATGTCGGCTTCTTTTTTACGCAAAGCTTTTTTTTCTTCACCGCTTTTAAGTTCTTCATCAAAAGATTTCAGCAAATCTTTTAATTGTTTTGCTTCATGTTGAGGTAAAATGTCTGAATCTATTGTTTTAAGTTCTTCATAGGTTTTTTCGTCTTTGTATAAATTATATAATGCATTCTCTGCGTTTTCATATTCTTTTTGATTTTCAGGAGTAGAATTAATAAAAAATTCCCAGCAAGCTTTTTCAGCAGCAACGGATGCAGGTTCCAACTTTTTAGAAAATTCTTCTCTTAATCTTATATAGTTCTCAATATCGTTCATTTATATTTCTCCTCTTTTATTAATATTATACAACTATTTAAGAATAAAGCCCCTTTCGGAAGAGAAACAAAAGGAGCAAGGCTAATTATTATGAAGAAAAGATTTTAGTTTTAAAGAAGTAAGCCGAACACACACACAAAGCTTTTCATACACTTTATAAAATCGAAAATTCGACAATATCACTTGCTGCCTTCGACTTACATAATTATTTTATCATTTTATTTGAACATCAAGAAGCTACTTTAGAAGTAATACCAAAGTATAATTTAAATCGGTGATAAAGTGTATGTTTGCACACTTTTCGCTGATATTGCCTTTTAGAGTTAAGACTTTAAGGGAATGAAGGTTGAGTTAAAAATTCTAAAATAAATCAGGAGGTCTTTTTTATGAAATATGTTCTTACTGCATTTTTAATATTTAGTATTACACAGGTGTTTGCACTGTGTCCGATTGATTCAAACGAAAGTGTATGTACTCTTCCGAATGCACAACAAAACAGTTTGCCGCTTTTTCAAAACAATACTAATCAAATTAACAAAACACAAAATATGCTGCAACCAGGAGATAGTTCAAATTCAGCAAATAATATGATGAATAACAACAAAAATTTGCAAAGAAATCCTAACTGTATGTTCGGAACTTGTTTAAATGATTTAAAAAACACACAGAGAAGTTCTTTTAAATAACTTTAAGTAACATAGGAAAATTAACTAATTCCAATACTTATCGAGCCATTTTGTCGGTTTTATGTAACGGAATCCCATTTTGCCGAAATACCCTTTGTAAGCTTGTTCAGGAGTAGGTTTCCCATGGAAAATAAGTATTTTGGCTTCCTCAGGATCACGAGGAGTTTTAAACCAGCAAATCGGAAATTTGTGCAAACATTGACGCTTAAAACTTACAACCCAATCTTTAGGCCAATACTTTAATAAGCCTTTTCTATCCATCTCGTATGATAAAAAGGCTTGTTCATTTTTGTATCGTTGTCTTATAGTTAAACCTTCCTGATAAAAATGTTCAATAATTTCAGGATGTTTTCCGACTTCAAAACGAAATACTGAAGAGTTTCCTATAATATCACGAGGGAAATCATAATCCTTAGATATTAAAAAACTTCCTTCAACTTCAAAAAACGGATCCAATGAACTTCTAATAATAATATCCAAGTCTAAAAACAAAGCTGTTCCGGTTAAATCTGAAAGCGGATTTGCAAAAAGTCCCAGTTTTTTCCACATTCTGTCGGGAATCCCTTCATCGTTAAGTTCCGGTAACGGTCTGATTTCAACTCCTTCCGTAATTCCTTCTGCATTATCAGTAAAACATACAAATCTGTGAGGTAATGTCAGGTTCTTTTCAACCATTCTGTATAATTTGTTAACGTATTCGGGACCGAATTTTGTACCCCATTTGATGCAAATAACATTTCTATCCATATAAATACTCCCTTTTTAATCAGAATAACATAAAAACAGCAAAAATATGCGAAATCCATATTTTAATCTCTGAGTTTAACTCCGGTAACTTTCGAGATACCTTTTTCCTTCTGAGTTACACCAATTGTTCTGTTAGCAGATTCTATCATTGGTTTTCTGTGGCTTACAACAATAAACTGAGTTGTTTCTGATTGAGATTGAACTATATGAGCAAGCTTTTCAACGTTAATACCGTCTAAACTTGCATCAACTTCATCAAAAGCATAGAATGGCGCAGGCATGTATTTTTGTATTGCAAATACAAATGCAAGTGCTGTTAAAGCTTTTTCACCGCCTGACATACCTGCAAGTCTTTGTTTTTTCTTATCTCTTGGCTGTGCTTCTATATCTAATCCGCCTTCAAAAGGTTTTTCCTCGTTCTCTAAAATCAAAGTTCCTTCACCATCCGAAAGTTTATGGAATATGTCTTTAAAGTTTTCATTAAGAGCATTGTATGTTTTTAGGAAAGTTTCTTTTTTTAAATCTTCGTACCCTTTCATACGTTCTAAGATTTGTTCACGCTCTCTTGAAAGGGTCTCTATTTGAGTTTGGAGCTGTTCCTGACGAGCTGATACCGCTTCAAAATCTTCTAATGCTTTCATGTTTACTGCACCAAGCTCATCCATTCTTTTTTGCAGCCTTTGAATACGATTTGTTATTTCTTCTATTGACATCTCAACCGGAGTTAATTCATTAACATTTACTCCTGCTTCAGTCAGAGCATTTCTTGTTTCTTCCAGTTGAGGTTCGAGTTCTCTTCTGCGTGATTTAAATGATTCTATTTGCTCTGCAATTCTTTCTATTTCCGATAGTTGAAGATTCTTTTTAGTCTCTAAAGCAACCAAATCATTGTTAATTTCATCCCTCTGCTTTAAAAGCTCACTTAATTTGTCCGTAATTTCTTTAATTTGAACATTTAATACTTCCAACTCTTCTTGAAGTCCCTTTATTTCTTCTCCTCTTTTTGCTTTATCCATAGAAAGTTCTCTATTAGTTTCAAGAGCATGAGAGATGGTTTCATTATGAGTTTTAATGGTTGTTTTAAAGAACTCTATCATCTGGTGCAAACCTTCTATTTCATTGTTTGCATCCGCTTTATTTTTTTCATAACGTTTGATTTCCGCTTCTACACCGGATGTTTTTTCTTTAAGTTCTTTAAGATCTGTATCGTTCATCAATTTTTCTATTTCTTGGATTGATGTTTGAATAGTTGTAATTTTTTCTGACAAACCAATGTGTTCTTCTTCCAGTTTGTCCAGAGATTTTTCTATAGCTTTAATCTCAGGTTCCGTAACTTTAATAAATTCAGTTTTTTCATCAATATTTTTTTGCGTGTTTTCAAACATAGTATCAAAGTTTGAAAGTTCCAATTTGGCTTTGCTTAGTTCTGTTGTGGAAGCCGTATTTTTAGATCTTACATCTTCCATTTTAGATTCCAAATTATTACGCTTGGCAAGAAGAGAAGAGTATTTAGCTTCCATTTCTTTTAATTTAGCTTTATATGCATCAATCTCTGAATCGGAATTTTGAGCAAACTTTAACCCGCTTTTCTTGATTGAACCGCCAGTAATAGAACCTGATTTTTCAAACAAATCACCCGATAATGTTACCATACGGTATTTACCTATGAGCTTATGAGCAGCCTCTCTGTCTTCTACAACAAGAGTATCTCCTACTGCATAATAAAACGCATTCAAGTACTGTTCATCAAAATCAATTAAGTTTATTGCAAAATCAATTACACCTTTATCTTTAGGAAGATTTAAACTCTTTGGACATTTAACAATTTTATTTAATGGTATAAAAGTTGCACGCCCTGCTCCTGCAGATTTTAGCAGCTCAATACAAGTGGCAGCAACATGTTCATCATCAACTACTATGCTCGCCATTCTGCCGCCAACTGCAATTTCCATTGCGGTTGAATATTCTTCATCTACCTGCCCCAGCTTCATTAACGGTGCGTGTACACCTCGTACATTTGCACTTATAACGGTATCAACCGCACGTCCGAGGTTAGCTTCCTCATTTGCATTCTTAGTTGCCACAAGCTCATAAACTTTCTTGTTTGCCGCTTGAATGTCAAAGTTAAGGTCTGTGATTTCGTTTTTAGTCTTATCCAGTTCATACAATGTATTTTTAAGGATAATTTTAAAATCTTCAACTTCTTTAGATAAAGTTTCTATAATCAATTGTTTTGAAGATTTATTTTCTTCATAATTTTGTTTAAATTCTTCAAGTTCTTTAAGCTTTGATTGAGCCTCCTGAACAGCTTTTTTCTTAGCGGAAAGTTCGGATTCCATCGGAGCTTGTTTTTGAATCAGTTTTGTTTCGCTATCTTGATATGTTTCCAGTTCTTTTCTTAATGTATTGCGTTTCTCAAGATGCTTCTCAGCTGTTTCATTCAAACCGGACATGTCTTCCAATATTTTTTGTAATATTGTTTTTTGCTCATCTATATTTTTATCAATATCTAAAATAGCATTTTTCTTTGATTCTATCTTTAATTCGCTATCTTTGATTTTACCTTCTTGAACTTCTATGCCGTTTTTTGTATTTTCTATTGTTTTTAGATTGGTTTGGATTTGTTTTTCGGCATAATCTATGGCAGAATTTTTTCTGTCAATCGAACCTTTTATTTCTTCCGCTTTTTGTTTAAGTTCAAGCTGATGACCTTCACCTTTTTCCTTTATTGTGGATGAAAGCTCTTCATACTTTTCTTTTATAAGTTTTAGTCTTTCTTCAATGTCTTTTGACTTAACTTCTTCTTCTTTTTTCTTTTTAGTGAATTCTAAAATGTTTTCGTGTGCTTTTTCAAGACTTCTTTTTATGTCAAAAAATTTAACGGTACTTATCTGGCTTTCCAGTCCTGTTTTTTCATCTTTAAGTTTCTGATATTTAAGAGCAACTTCTTTTTCCTCTTTTAATTGCTCCAGTCGTGTATTAACTTCATTCAAAATAAGATTAGAATTTACAACACGCTTTTCAACCGTTTCCAATTCTCCGGTTGCTTGTTCTATTCTTCTGTCAAAATCGGCAACTCCTGCAATTTCGTCAATGATTTTTCTGCGTTCATTCGGAGTGCAATTTGTAATACTCATTACATCTCCTTGCATCATAACATTATAGCTGTTAGGAGTAATGTTATATTTTTCAAGACGAGTTAAAACTTCTTCTTTTGTTACGATTTTATCGTCCATATAGAAAATACTGTTAAACCCTTGAGAGGATTTTCTGATTCGTCTGGATATAGAAAAATCACCTTCATCTGTGTCACCAAAAATAACTTTTACAAAAGCTTCATTTCTTTTGTTGTAGGTTGATATAAGATGGAAGAGCTTTTCTGCACGAAGAGTTCTGCTGGAAGATAAACCCAGTGCAAATAAAATACTGTCAATAATATTACTCTTTCCGGAACCGTTTGGGCCGGAAATTGTAGTAAAACCTTTCAACATTGGTATCTCGACTTTATTTGCAAACGACTTAAAGTTGTCTACTTCCAGTTGTTTTATGTACATATTTTCCCTAAAAGCGTTTATCGCTTCTTCTCTTCCCTAAGTGTATACATCTTTATTAAACCTGAATAATACTTGCATGTCAATCTATTAAGGAGTATTAAGTAGAGAAATAATGTGGTTTTAACCGAATCGTTGAAATTTTACAGTACGTATAATAAACATTTACAATTTTATATCAGTAATATTAAATTCATCGTCCCAGATTAAAGAACCTTTCGGTTTAATACCGAGATAATTATAAGAGTTTTCTATCATTACAGGATTAAATAATCCTTTTTTCCCGAGAATTTTTATAATTTCAGGTAAAAGCTTAGTGCTACCTGCCAGAGTTCCTGTTTTTGAAGTTGCTTTTACACCGTCATAATATATTTTTGAATCGGCAAAAATTGTTTCTTTAACAGAGCTGTATGTAATAGGTAAAGCATCACTGATTAATAATACTTTGTCTTGAGGTTTTGTTTTTAACAAAAGTTTTAAAGCATCGTCTATAACGTGTATACCATCTGCTATAACTTCTGTATAAACATCATCATCCAATAAAGCCGAATTAGCAGTGGAAGAAAACTTGTGGGAGATTCCCGACATTGCATTAAATGTATGCGTTGTACCATCAGGTTTATATTTTTGATTCCAACCGACACAGTGTCCTGCTTGAACTTTTACTCCTTTTTCTTTTAAATATTTTATCAAACCTTTATCAAGCTCAGGCGCTAACGTAACTATTTTAACAAAATCGTCTTCTACCATTTTATAATTTTCAACTGTCAATTCTAAAAAATGGTCCGAATTATGAATTCCCTTTTTTTCAGGATTAAGAAAAATTCCTTCTAAATGTATTCCAAGTATTTCAGGACAAGTTTCCGAGGCTTTTTTAATAATGGCAATTTGTTTTTTGGTATTTTCTACGGTATCGGTTACAAGCGTAGGTATAATATAACCAACTCCTATTTGACGCATTTTACCGGCAAGTTCAATAATATCACTTACTCCTGCCTTGTTGAAATCAACCCCAAATGCGCCATGGAAATGCTGTTCTACTATCGGTAATGTTTTCATTAATCACCTATAAAAATTTCTCTGACTTTTTCTCTATCATCAAAATGTATGGTTTCCGTTGCCAGAATTTGATAGTCTTCATGTCCTTTTCCTGCAACTAAAACAACATCATTTGCATTTGCAAGTTTATAAGATTCTTTAATAGCGAGTTCTCTATCCGGCTCTACAACAATATTGTTAACACTTTTAAAACCTGCAAGAATATCCGTTATAATCTGTTGGGGGTCTTCTGAACGAGGATTATCACTAGTAACAATTACTTTATCTGCAAATTCCTCTGCAATAGCTCCCATCTTTGGACGCTTAGTTGCATCTCTGTCACCGCCGCATCCAAATACGCATATCAGCTTACCATCTTTAGGTGTAATTTCCCTTGCAGCTTTTAATACATTTTCTAATCCGTCAGGAGTATGTGCATAATCAACAATTACTGTAGGCTTGTTTGTTACAATTTCGAATCTGCCGGCAACACCTGTTATACTTTCAAGAGTCTTTATTGAAAGTTCTATATCAAAATCTAAGGCTACGGCAACTGTGAGCGCCGCTAAAACATTATATACTGAAAACATGCCGTTCATTTTTAAATGAACATCATATTTTTTATCTTTGATAATGCAGGTAAAAGACGCACCGTTATTATCAAAAATAACATTTTCAGCTTGTACGTTAGCCTTATTTTTTATACCGTATGTTAGCAGGTTCGCATCCATTGATATTACTTCCATAAATCTTGCAGCATATTCATCATCCATGTTAATTACTGCAAAATCTCCCGCATATATTTCTTCAAATAATTTTGCTTTTGCCTTAAAGTAGTTATTCATTGTAATATGAAAGTCCAAGTGGTCCTGTGTTAAATTAGTTAAGACAGCTCCGTTAAAAGAACAATAATCTACTCTATGCTGTGCAAGCGCATGCGAACTGACCTCCATTACAACATTCGGTATATCCTTATCTAAAATATCATCAAATAATTTTTGTAGTTCAGGTGCTTGCGGAGTTGTATGTTTCGCATCGTGATAATCATCATCCGATGACATTTTATTACCTAATGTTCCTATAAGAGCACATTTTTGACCGTTTGCTTCATAAAGCTTTTGTATAAGGTGTGTAACAGTAGTTTTACCATTTGTTCCGGTAACGCCGATAAGGTTTAATTTTGAAGACGGAGATGAATAAAACAAATCAGAAATCTGCGCAATTGCTTCACTCGTATCACTTACAACTATTTGAGGAATATCAAGATTTAAACGTCGTTCTACAATACATAGACATGCACCGTTTGCTACAGCTTCTTCTGCATACTCGTGACCGTCTACGTGTTCACCTGTCATACAGATAAAAACATCATCCTGTTTAGTTTTCTTTGAATTATATGAGATACCCTCTATTTCACTTGTAAAACCGTCGATATTCACAAGTTCGGTGTAGTTCAGATTATCTATCAATGTTCTCAATCTCATAGTTATTCCTTTCTTTAATGACTGTCTGATATATTAAAACTTATCCGGCTGCAAGTTCAAAATGCGGGCAATTTGGATTGATATATCCTTAAAAATAGGAGCTGCAACTGTGTTCCCCCATATTTCACCGCCTTGAGCGGAATCCACTATAACATATATTAAAACTTGAGGGTCTGTAGACGGCATGTAACCGACAATTGAAGTATAAAGTTTATTTGTATAACCGGCACCGTTCTCTTTTGGTTTTATAGAAGTTCCTGTTTTTGCCGCAATATTATAGCTTGGATTTTTAATAGGAGATTTGCCTCTGTTTATACTTTCGGTAAGTAAATCTGTTACAACTCTGGCGTGTTCAGGTGTCATTACCTGAATTCTTTGTATTTTTTTAGCTTCTTCTTCCGGCGAGTATTTTATTACATGAGGGGTAACTCTTACTCCGTCATTTGCTAATGCTGAAACAGCAGACACCATTTGTATAGCTGTAACAGAAGAACCATAGCCGTATCCCATTGTTGCGTGGTCAGAAGAATCCCACTTATTCGGATTTTTTAAAAGTCCTACAGATTCTCCCGGAAGGTCTATTCCGGTTTTATTACCGAATCCGAATTTTTTTAAAATATCGTAGTATTCTTGTTTATCCATCATTTGTGCAACTATTACGGAAGCAACATTGCTTGAGTGCTCAAACAAATATACTAAATCAATCATACCCGGATTAGGATGTCTTGCATAATCGTAGTTTTTTATTGTCCACCATCCGATTTTTATTTTACCGGTATCGTTAATTTTTGAATATTTGTTAATTTTTCCGAGTTCTATTGCAGAGGCTACTGTAATCGTTTTAAATGTAGAACCCGGCGGAAATACGTCCGTTAAAGTCCAATTTTTAATTTGAAAACTGGATGCATTTTTAAAGTTATTAGGGTCGAAATACGGATAAACCGCATAGGCTAAAATCTCACCATTCCGAGGATTCATAACAATTACTGCCCCTCGGTGAGCGTGAAACTTGTCTATTGCTTTCATCAACTCTTTTTCACAAACATGTTGAACTGCGGCATCTATTGTTAAAGTAACATCTTTCCCTCGCAAAGGTTTAGTAACAGCTATCGGATCAGTTGTTATATTATAAATAACTTTTCCCTTGGGGGTCATTTCTATACTTGCAGCTTTATCAACACTTTCAAGCTTATCTTGAGCAGTTAGTTCAACTCCTGATGCAACATCTGCATCAAAATTGTAATATCCGAGAACGTGAGATGCCAAAGTCCCTTGGGGATATGTTCTGATGCTTTTTTTATCCATAGGGATTTCTCTTAAATTTAGTTTGGCAATTTTGTCTCTGGTGTGTCTGTCAACATTCTTTTTAATAGATACCATTGATGTATTTTGTCTTAATTTTTCTGTCAAATCATATTGAGAAATTTTTAATATCGGAGCAAGAATCTTTGCTAATTCTTCAGGCTCGTGAACATAATCATCTCTTCTTGCAAAAATATCGTAATAAACAGTATCCGTTGCAAGTTTTATTCCGTTTCTGTCATATATATCGCCTCTCATGACAAAAGATCTGGCACTGTGCTGTTTTTTTGCTTTTACGCGAAAATGTCTTGTATCGAGAATTTGGACACAAAATAAATACACAATAAACAGTAAAATTGCAGCTAAAAATGCTGCTTGAATAAAAGTTAATCTGTTCAGAAATAACTTATTTCTTACTGATGTATTGTTTTCTTTTGACAGTCTCCCCATAATAATATCATACCACAATTTAAAATAAAGTTTAATATTTTTCAGTCACGTTCCTGTGCAGAAAAATTGAAAAGCTTTAATAAGAAAAATAAATTTTTCTATTGAATGTTTTATACTTTTATTGTACTTCTTTTACTTCTGCCCAAATAGTAGGATTTGAAGAAGTACAGTCAATTATATCAATAATTCTGTATGACGGACTCGGGGCTGTTGACATATGTAAAATTCCGTTAACGGTTTCTTCGTTATTAACACCAAAGTGACCTGAAATAACAGCTTTTACATTATTATGTTTTTCTAGTACCTGTAAATATTTTTCCGGTTTAAATGTCATATAATTTTCATTTTTAGCAGGCGGGATTAGCGGAAAGTGCTGAAAAATAATTACATTCTTTTTCGGATATAAATCAAGATTAGCATCTACCCACTCTACAACGTTCTCTTTAAAATATCCGTTTGTTCCGGGGATAACATCTTTTGAACCGTCAACAACAAAGAAAACTACACCTTTTTTTTCAAATATATAATTTACGTCCGTATGCCTGTAATTCGGTAATCTTTTTTTCAAAATTTTTGCATATTCTTTTTTACTCAAATCTTTATGTTTATTAACATCTTTATCGCCAATAACTACATAAAACGGCACATTTAGTTTTTTTGCCTCTTTTATAAAATCTTCCAGATATTCCGGATTTACTTTTTGTATATTATCACCGGTAAAAATAACAAATTCTATATTTTTCTGTTTATTAATATCGGTAATAACCTTTGATAAAGCATTATCCTTGTCAAGTTTAGAATATCTTACATCAGTAACTTGCGCAAATCTTAAATCTCCTGCCAAAGCAAAAGAAGCAGTTAACAAAAATATACCCAGAAAACTTAATAAATTTCTCATAAACATTTCCCTTTTCCCACTCTTAAGAGCTATTTTATCACAAAAATAGTGAAAAAAATTCTAAAATAGGTTATAATATACATGCAATGCATAAATCAGAGGCAAAGAAATGTCTTTTGATTTCTCAAATATCAACCCACCAATGAAAGCAGGCGCTGCATACAAAGATGGAAGCGGTATGGGCGGCGGGGGAATGTATTTTCAACAGGAAAGAAAACGCAAAGACCAGCCGGAAGAAGATTTGTTCCAGCGCAAGGAAGACGAAAATGAAACAGAGATTAGTTTTTCGGAACCGTTAGACAGTATTCCGCAAGACAACATTGTTAACAAATTCGTTAATTGGTTCAGACTGAAAAAAGCCTGACTAATACTTGCTTTCTTTTTATAACTTGCTTCTAAAAAGCAAGTACTTTCTGCTGAATAAAATTTATGTTATGATTATTCCATGAATATTTTAATAACCGGATGTGCAGGTTTTATTGGTTCTTCGTTAGCAGAAAAATTAATAAAAATACACAATATCTGCGGCATTGATAATTTTGATGATTATTATCCGATATCAATTAAAGAAAATAATATACGTTCATTAAATGCAAATTCTAATTTTACTTTTTTTCCATATGATATTAGGGATGAAAATAAGATGCAAAGCCTTTTTGGCAGTAATAAATTTGATCTTGTAATTCATTTGGCTGCAAAGGCTGGCGTAAGAAATTCTTTCTTGCAAGAAAGTGAATATATGTCCGTAAATTATGACGGCACTGTTAAAATACTTGATATGATGAAAAAATATTCTGTCAAACGCATAATATTTGCTTCATCTTCCTCTGTATACGGGAATTTAAAAGAAGAAAAATTTTCGGAAGATAAAGAAAATTTATCCCAAATTTCTCCATACGCAAAAACAAAGAAAATGTGCGAAGAAATAATTAAACGGTATTCCGATTTGTACGGCATTAATGCCATATGTCTGAGGTTTTTTACTGTATACGGACCAAAACAACGGCCGGATTTGGCAATAAGCAAATTTGCAAATGCGATAATTAAAAACGAAGAAATCACAATATATGGGGATGGTTCATCCTATCGTGATTATACAAATATAGAAGATATTATTAACGGAATTATTCTGGCAATCAACTATACAAGTACACCGTATGAAATCATAAATTTGGGGTCTTCAAATCCTATAAAATTAAATGAATTAGTCAAAATGCTGGAAAAAGAAATTGGTAAAAAAGCTATTATTAAGCATATGCCGATGCAAAAAGGTGATGTTGACAAAACATATGCTGATATTACAAAAGCAAAAAAATTGTTGAATTACATACCTAAAGTTAGCTTACAAGACGGTCTGCATATTTTTGCAGAATCTCTTATGAGGGAATAAAATTATTGCAAATATAGCTGCAAATATTAACAGAGATATGAATATTCCAAAATAATCATATAAGAATTTGAAAACCAACAACAGGATAAATGCGGAAAAATCACCAAAGAAAGTATTGGTAGAAGATATTGTTGCTCTGTTTGTGTCATCTATATATTCATGAATCTTTGATATTGTTATAACATTGAACATTACAAAAAACATTATAGAAAAACAAATCAAGATTATACATACTGAAACAGGTACATATTGCTTAATTCTGTAACTTATAAGTATTGCAATAAAAGATAAAATAACTACCGCATATTCCAATTTTAATAATCCGATTGGGGAAATAATATTTGTTACTCTTCTGGCGCATAGGCCGCCAAAACCTCTTAAAGATTGATTTATAAAACTTATTACACCAAAAATAATAACCGGTGCTGAAGATATTTTTAACAAAGGTTGAAAATTCCAGACAAAAATTCCTGTTAAACCTGTAAGTATTGTAGAATAAAATACGAAATAATTTATTTTTGAATTAGTTATTATTGAATAAATACTGTTTTTTATATTTGTTAAATATTCTTTTTTCTGTTTTTTCTCAACATTTTCAGGTTTAAGATTAGGTATAAAAAATAATAAAATCACTGCAAATATTTGCATGAAAAGTTCTATACACAAAATCGATTTAAACCCTAAATATTTGTACAAGATAACACCTGCTATACAACCGACGGCTGAACCAAGTGATGTATAAAAAGATAATTTGCCGTACCTTGATACCATATTTTTCTGAGTTTGATTTTGTTCTAAATATTCATAAATATAACTGTCAACATTTCCTCTATACAGTGCCTTGAATAAGCCATATAAAACTTCTCCGGCCAGTATAATCCAAAATCCTTTAAAAAATATCCATAATATAACCCTCAACATAAATAAAAAATAGGAAATAATAAGAATAAATTTTTTAGAAAAAATATCTCCCAAATATCCCATCGGAATTTTAGCAATAAGACAAGTTATATTAAAAATACTTTGAAATAGTATAAAATCAGAAAAATTTAAACCGTTATAAAGATAAAACAAAAATGATATCGGCATTACAAAACGCTGATATTGTAAAAATGTTGCAAAATTTAAAATTCTTAGTGGCAGCATGAAAAAGTTAATACCTTAGTATATAATACATATTATACCATAAGGAGTAAAATAGAATGAAAAAGATAGTAATTTGGACTTTTGCAATTTTAATATTATTGTTTTTATTATACTCCAATTTACCGGAACATAATAAAGTTGCACAAATAGTTTTTACAACAGATTCTAACTATCAAAAATATACGCAAGTTGCATTAAAATCAGTAATTACAAATAAAAACCCCGATTCTATATATAATATAACGATTTTATGCGTAGATTTATCCGAACAAGAAATTGCCGAATTAAAACATATGGAAGAAAAAAACGTCAGTATTAATCTGCAAAATGTATCTTTAAACGACATTGCGTATTTTGGTAATTACCCCATTGCCGCACATGTATCCAGAGCGGACTTATTTAAATTTTTGATGCCAAAGCTCTTAAAACAATATAACAAAGTTTTGTATTTAGACTCTGATATCATAGTTCGCGGAGATTTACTGCCGTTATATAACACAAATATAAAGCTAAATTATCTTGCAGCGGTAAGAAGATACGGAATAAAATATATTACATATGACCTTAATTTCTTCGGGCATAATATAACCTATTATCCTCCTTATGTTCATTATGTTTATAATTGCGGGATAATGCTGTTAAATTTAGAAAAAATGCGCAAAAACAATATTCCGCAAAAGTTAATAGCTGCAAAAGAGGCAGATAAAGAACGTTCTTTAATGACGCAAACAGCCTTTAATGAAGTAATTCCGGATTGGCAGGTAAAAAAATTAAATCCGATATATAATACTGTTTCAAAGTGGCAAGACCATGACTTTGAATATGCAGAATTTAAGAGAACATATTTCCCGTATTTAATTTTTGTAAATTCTATTCAGGAAATGGGTAATCGAGCTGTTATTGTCCACTTTGCAGGAAGCGTAAAACCTTGGAAAAATGATAAAATAAGATTTGCCCAAGAATGGTGGAAATACGCACTTTTGGTCGATAAAAACCGGAAGGTTGAACAATAGCATTTATTATTGTCCGATAGGAGCTGTTTGCACAGGAATTGGTGCAAAATTATTTGATTGAGGTTCAACTCTTTCAATCGGAACTTCAATAGTGTGAGCTTCCTTCTTATTTAATTGTATAGATTCTGATTTTAATGGAAAGGGTTTAATAATGGGAGGAACAGGCGCACCACTTTTTAGTTGTTCTTCAGTTTTCATTGTTTCATCTGCTTTTTCATCTTCAGCTTTCTGAATGTCTGCTCCTTGCGGAATAACTGAAACGCTAGACGCTTTAAACGGATTTAATACAACTTCCGGATATTCAAAATCAGAATTTCCATATGGTTGAGTTGCAACTAACATAACATCATGCCAAATTTTTGCGGGAATAGTTCCTCCTGTAATTCCTCCCATTTGCGAATTATCATCATTACCAACCCAAACGCCCGTTACTACATCAGGCGTAAAGCCTATAAAATAAGCATCCTTACTGTCATCGGTTGTACCTGTTTTACCTGCGGCAGGTTTACCTATGTTAGCGGCTCTTCCCGTACCGTTTGTTATAACCGTTTTCATAATTGTAGTCATTGTAGCGGCAGTATTTATATTCAAAACCTTGCTTGTTCTTGCTTTCTTTGCTTCATAAAGAATTGTTCCTCTGGAGGATTCAACTCTTTCTATTGCGTATGGATCTACTTTATATCCGCCATTAGCAAAAACTCCGAATGCACGAGTCATTTCAAATAATTTAACACTGTTTGAACCGAGTGCAATCGTATAATCATAAGGAATCGGCGTTGTTATACCCATTACCCTTGCAAGCTGGATAACAGGTCTGACTCCGATTTCATCCATCAAACGGGCTGCACACACATTTGATGATACCATTAATGCTGTATATAGAGGAATTTTTCCTCTGTACTTGTTTCCGTAATTTTTAGGAGTCCAATTGCCTAATTTTACAGGCAAATCCTCTATCATATCATTTGGAGAAAATCCTTTTTCAATCGCTGCAGTATAAATAAAAGGTTTAAAAGCGGAACCTGACGGACGTTGAGATTGTGATACTCTGTCATATTGACTCTTAGTATAATCTTTACCGCCTGCATATACAAGAATCCTTCCGTCTATAGGGCTAAACGAGAATACAGCAGCCTGATTTTTATCCTGTTTCATACCCCAAGCATTAAGATTTGATAAAATTGCTTCGTTAGCTTTTATTTGAGCATTATAATCAAGTGTTGTAACAACTTTCAAACCGCCATTTACAATTTCGTCTTCCGAAAATCCGAGTTTTTGAAGTTCTTTCATTACATAATCGCAAAAATACGGAGCTTTATTGGTGGCATACATTACGGGCATCGTTGAAAGTGTGATTTTTGCTTTCTTTGCATTTTCATAAGTTTTTTTGTCAATGTATTTCATCTTGTACATTCTCAAAAGAACCTGATTTCTGCGTTTTTCTGCAAGCTTAATATTATTGTATGGTGAGTATACAGAAGGTGCTTGCGGTAGTCCTGCAATTAATGCCATCTCAGGAAGAGTTAATTGATTAAGATTTTTATTAAAATATATTTTAGCAGCACCCTTTACGCCATATGCACCTGAGCCTAAATAAACGTTATTTAAGTACATTTCTAAAATTTTATCTTTAGAAATAGTTTTTTCTATTTGCGCAGCAACTTGAAGCTCTTTTATTTTTCTTGTAAATGTTCTTTCATTAGATAAAAACAGTATTCTTGAAAGCTGCTGTGTTATTGTACTTGCCCCTTGAACAACATGACCCGCCAGAATATTTGCTATCATTGAACGAGCAAGACCTAATAAATCGTAACCCTGATGTTTATAAAAATTTTTATCTTCTGTGGCAATAAGAGCTTTTACCAACTGTTCCGGAACTTCACTCAATTGAACATTAGAATAAGTATATGCGGCAAAGGTTTTAATAACCTCACCGTCACCGGCACAGAATGTTGTAACTATATTGGGTTTTAGAGTATTAAGATTTTTAATTGGAGGAAGTGATATTAAATAGAGTTTTAATGCTATCATTCCTGCAAGTAAAATTCCTATGCAAAAAACAGCAACATATAAAGCAAAGGATAATAAAGGATTATCAATACTAATTCTTCCTTTATACCCACGTTTTCTATTTCTCGGAACACTGTAATTTCCCATATATTACTCCTAAGTACGTTCTCTCTGATTGACCTGCGGTTAAAAAATATAGTATATTATTAACTATATTTTACCAGATAAATATTTTTAGAGGAATTTTATTTTTCTTATGTTAAGTTTTTTGACGATTTTAAAAAATGAAATCTTATCTTACTTTGTGCCGGAAAAAATGGAATACAAGATTACGGGTAAATGTCTTAAGTGCGGTAAATGCTGCAGGTATATGTATGCTTTTGATACATATACAACAACGGATTTTAAAATTATGCAATTTTTATTTCCCGCATATAAAAGATTTTACATAAGGGGAAAAGATGAAGACGGAAATTTAATCTTTGCTTGTAAATATGTAACAGAAGAGGGATTATGTTCTGTTTATGATAAAAGACTTAAAATGTGCAGAAATTATCCTGCAAAAAAAATCAGCTACCCAGGCAAGCTTCATAAGGGTTGCGGTTATACTGTAGAAGATAAAAGTTTTGAAAGTTATATGAAGAAAAACCGGTAAAGATGACTGTTTGGTCATCCTCATAAAACAGAATGATTAGGAATGCTCTATCAAACGTCCGTATATTACTCTATCTATGCCGGATAAATCTTTAATTATATGCACATCTTCAAAGTACTCACTCATAAAAGCTTTAACAGATTCTGCTTCTCCTATTCCGAGTTCAAAAATTAATCTGCCGTTTGTTTTTAGATAATTTGGTGCTTCCGAGACAATTTTTCTGTACAGTTGAAGCCCGTTTTCTTCCGCAAATAATGCAATTTGAGGTTCGTGTTTCAACTCGGGTTCTAAATCGGTTCCAACAGGAATATAAGGAGGGTTTGATATTATCATGTCAAATTTTTCATCATCTCTAATTTTAGAGAACAGGTCTGATTTTCTAAAAACAGCACGATTATTAATACCCAGTCTTGTAACATTATCAAGCGCAATTCTCAGAGCATCTGAGGAAATATCAACACCCAAAACCACTGCATCCGTACGATTTGCGAGGGTACATGCAATGCAGCCTGAGCCTGTTCCGATATCTAAGACGTTTTTTAATTTTTCATCTTTAATCAAATCAATTGCTTTTGTGACAAGTATTTCTGTTTCACTTCTGGGAATCAGAACATCAGGAGTTACCTTGAAAAACTCACCCATAAAATATGATTCACCGATTATGTACTGTACCGGTGTTCTGTCAGCTAATCTGGCTTGAACTTTCAGTTTTACAAGTTCAAGTTCCTGTTCGGTTAATTTTCTCCCCAAAATTTCATCTTTTTCTGAATAATTGCAAAAATGTTCAAGAAGCATTTTTACTTCCCTCTTTGCTTCACGTTCTTCAATACCGGAATCAATTAACATTTTTATAATCGTCTGAATGTTCATCCAAAATTCTTTCTATTTCATTTCTTAAATCGAGTTTTGATAAATCATTTGTATCTTTTTTTTCTATACAGTATTTTTTGCATAATTTATCATAATAGTAAAGCTGTTTTTTTGTAGGCTTATCTTTTGACATTTTAACTTCCTGCAAAAACTTTCTTTTTTTCTTTTCAAATTCTTTTTGTGCTTCAATTATAGGTCTTTGCTTTTCTTTATATTCGTAATACTTGCAGCATTCTTTTATAAAATCTTCGGTATCCTTTAAAAACTCTATATCATCAATTACATTCTCTAAAAACGGAAAACGGGAAGCATTAAGCTCTAAATAGTATTTTTCATCTTCAATAAACTTTTCTAAAATTTCTTTAGCACCCAAGCTTAAATTTTGTTTTGTTAACGCTCGCAAGAAATTACAAACAGCACTTTTTTGTGTCTTATCAAAATTAGAATATATTCGATTTTTAATCTGATACATAATGAGTTATTTTATCATATAAAAAGTTGTTTATATAGTAATTTGCAAATCTTAATTAAAGTGTTATACTTATTCTATTGATTTAGGCACAAAGTGTCTATATAAAATAAAAGGAGAGAAAATGAAAAATTTCGGGTTCACTTTAGCAGAAGTTTTGATAACACTGGGCATTATCGGCGTGGTTGCAGCGGTAACAATGCCGACACTGGTAATGAATACAAAATATAAGGAAGTTGGAACCAGACTTGCGAAATTTCATAACAACTTAGAAAATGCTGCTAGGTCATATACTGCAGCTAACGGAGATTTCTCGGTAAGAGATTTGGACAAAAGACAAGAAGCATTAAGTGACTTTTTTAACAACAGCTTTATCTATAAAGAAACCTATAAAGATGGAGTCGCAACTTCGGATAACAGTATTAACATAATCGCAATAACAATGGGTTCAAGTGTTATGTATGGGAATTTATGCCAAAAAAATTGTGGTGTATTAAAAGACGATTCATCTATAGGATATTGGCCCGCAGGTTCTATGGATACGACCAAATATCCGGCTGAAAAATATGGAGAAGCTATTGCAAGAGTTTACTTTTCTCCCAATGTAAGCGGACTACCGCAAAAAGCAAGAAAGGTCTACATATTTGCAATATCTTCAAAAGGGATAGTTGTGCCTTTTACGGGTGATAATTGTCTCCAAAATGCGTACGATGAAAATTATATTGTTAATGCTTCTTGGTATAAATCCGGCGGTGTTTGCTATAAGTCAGAGTCATAGTACGAAGCAACAAGCATCTGGAGCGTCAAACTTAATTTTGAGAAACAATATTTAAAAAAATACTGCATATTATAAATAAAAGGAGAGAAAATGAGAAAATTCGGATTCACTTTAGCAGAAGTATTGATAACTCTGGGTATTATCGGTGTTGTTGCAGCGGTAACAATGCCGACGCTGGTAATGAACACAAAATATAAAGAAGTCGGAACCAGACTTGCGAAATTTCATAACAACTTAGAAAATGCTGCTAGGTCATATACTGCAGCTAACGGAGATTTCTCGGTAAAAGATTCGGAAAAGAGGGATAGTAGTTTAAAGGACTTTTTTAACAACAGCTTTATATATAAGGAAACTTACATAAAAGGAAAACAAACTACAGATAATAGTATTGACTACTATGCCCTTATAACACCCAGTGGAGGTCAAATATACAAAAATTTATGCATAGGTAACATAACTTCCTCTCAAAGCTGTGGTATATTAAAAGATGATTCATCAATAGCATATACTGGTCTGTCTGGTAGCGCTTTATGGACTATGGATGATACAAAATATTCAGCTGAAAAATACGGAGAAGGAGTTGCAACAGTTTTCTTTTCTCCCAATGTAACCGGATTGCCGGAAAAAGCAAGAAAAGTGTATGCATTTAAAATATCTTCAAAAGGGATAGTTGTTCCTGCAAAACAAGATACTTGTCTTGAAAATGCATACAATTCAAATTATGTTGTTAATGCTTCTTGGTATAAATCCGGCGGTGCTTGCTACAATCAAAATGGCTCTTCGTCACAACAAGATCCTGAGTCATAGTAAGCTTTGCAGGTTGGGTTTTCAACATAACAAAAACAAATTTATTTCTAAAATGTGGTGACTAAAAATTAATTTTTAGTCACCACATTTTAATTATCTGGCATGTACATCAATGACACACGACCGGTAGTTTTCACGTCCGGTCATTCCGAGATATTGTTTGTAGAGGAATCCGGACGTTTATTAATTTCCATTCAATCAAAATTATAATTGACAGTATTAAGTCAGATTTACTATCCGACAAAATATATATATTTAACTCAATTCGATAATTTCTTAGTTACAAATTGACTAAAATCAAACATTATGCAAATATAAATATATGAAATAGGGAGTTTGTATGTTTATTAAGCCTGATTACAATTTAAAAAATATTTATGAAATCGATTTTCAAGAATTAAAAAAACAAGGCATAAAATGTGTAATGTTTGATTTGGATTCAACGGTTATGATGTCTAAATCAGCTTCCTTTACAGAAAAAACCCTTGATTGGTTTAAAACATTTATAAATGATTTTAATGTTGTTATTATCTCGAACAATCATAACAAAAAATATATTGAAAATGCCTCAAAATTAGCTCCTTGCAGAGTAATCGGAAGTGCAGGAAAACCCAACCCTAAAATCACAAAAAAGTTTTTGGATGAAGCAGGTATTAAACCGGTTGAAGCAGTAATGGTTGGTGATAGACCTCTAACTGACATTCTTGTCGGAAAAAGGCTTGGCTGTAAAACAATTTTAGTCGGTTCAATTAATCCTAATGAAAACCTTTTAACAAAATTTGTAAGAGCTGTCGAAAGAAGTACAATAAAAAAATAAAATTCTGTATACAACAGACTACAAAAAGGTATCAAGGCTCAGACCATACGATTTGTCGTATTTATTTAACCGGTATCAAAGTATTAAATCAAAGCAATAATTTTATTTCCGAATAAGATTATTCCTATAATGACGCTTATTGCTGTTGCAAACATTACAGCACCTGCCGAGATATCTTTTGCCATGCCGACCATTTTTGAATATCTGTTATGATAAATTGAATCAAGGGCAAATTCAATAGCTGTATTAAGCATCTCAGCACAAATCACAAATCCTATTGCAAAAAATATTAAACAAAATTCTACAGGAGAAAATTTCAAGTAAAAAGCCGTTAACAGTACGATTGTTGCAACAGTTACGTGCACCCTTATATTAACTTCGCTTTTTAAAGCCAAACGGAATCCTTTTCTTGCGTTTTTAAAAGTATTATTAAATCCTTGTGATTTATATCTTGTCATATTCTATACTCCCTAACGCTTTTTTTTGCTCGGCTATAACAAAATTATATTCTTCTTCACTTTGATGGTCAAACCCTAATAAATGCATTAATCCATGACTTATCAGGAAAAAAAGCTCCTGCTTCCAATTTGTCGAATTACTTATATCTCGATTTACTCCTTCTTTAACTTTGTCCATAGCAATAACTATTTCACCCAGATTAATATCTCCGTCAAAAATAAAGCTGTTTTCATCATCCGCAAAAATGGCAAATGTTATAATATCTGCTGGATAATCTTTGTCTCTGTACTCCCGATTAAGTTCATGAGTTTTCTCAGAGTTACAAAGAACAATATCCAGCGTGACAGAGGAATATTCTTTATTATTCAAGCAAGATTTTTCACCGATATCAGCAATATAAAATTCGAGTAATTGACGGGTTTTATCAATTACATATTTTAAATCAATACCAGCTATTTCTTTTTCATTTTCTTTGCCGAAATTTACTTCATTAGAGTTTACTTCTTTAACGTTTAACCTATCAGCTATCTCGACAAAAATATTAAATTCTGTCATGCATTTAGTTTTGCACAAACATAATAAAGCGTAAAGCTAAGTAATATTTAAAATTGGTTTATTTAATGTAAAATAAATATTGTATAATATTTTTAAGGAGTATTATTATGTCTATTATAGCTTGGAATGATTACTTTTTGGATATGGCGAAAACATGTTCTTCCCGTTCAAACTGCTTGAGAGCGCAGGTTGGTGCAATTATTGTAGGGCAGGACAGAAAAATAAAAGCAACAGGATACAACGGAACTCCGAGCGGAGTAGAATCCTGTTATGAGAGAGGGGAGTGCTACAGAATAAAAAATAATATCCCATCCGGAACCTGTTACGAAACGTGTCGTTCAATACATGCAGAGCAAAATGCTATTATTCAAGCAGGGCAAGACAGGTGTATGGGAGCAACCATGTACATATACGGTCATAATTTTATATGTATTTTATGTAAAAGGTTCATTGTTCAGGCAGGAATAAAGGATGTCTATCTTAAAAAGGATGATAATTCAGAAATTATTCATGTTTCAGTTGAAGATATAAAAAAAGAATTGGAACATCCGCAAGAATTAATAAGTACAAAATAAAAAAGGACTTGTCGCAAGTCCTTTTTTAATAAATGTATATTTTTGAGTCATTTTACCTTTTACAACAAAGGGGTAATAGTGTCTTTACCCCTCCAAACTTTATTAAGCCTTAATTTCTTCTTTAAAATAGTCAACTACTGTGTCCATTACATTGTCAAAGAAAAAGTCTAATTCTTGTGATATTGTCATATTTTCCTCCATCTTATTTGTCGTGTTAAATCTAGCTAACATTTCGTTTTCAATACGCATATTCCTTAATCCTTTCCTTATTCTGCCGGGGTTTTGTTTTTGCTTACATATTTGTTATCGGCATTTTTTTTTAAAACTTTAGAGTTTTTAAAAGAATCGTTACATTTCGTTACATTTATGATTCGGGTGAGTTAAAAATGCAATTATATCGCCAAAATGTTGAATTTTGAAATCGTAAGATTGATTACGATTTGCCTTATACCAACTACCCGTAACTTTATATAAGTAATAATATATAATTCAATAAACAGGTGTGTAAAAAGAGATAATTCCGAAATTTAATAAAATAAATCAAATAAGAATAAATAAATTAACTATGTTTGCCAATTGATTTCTTTTTCGCCTGCATTTTTCAAGATTTCATTACATTTTGAAAAATTTGGAGCAGATGTAAAAGCTTTGATTTTACCGTCTTTTAAGTCACTGTTTTTAGCATTACCCATATTAGAGGGATGAGAAGAACGAAGAATAAAAATATTTTTATTCTTATACTCCTCTTCTCTTGAAAAAGAAAATTGTTCTATATCATTTGCAGGATTTCCCCAAAGAATAATTACAAGAGGTTTATTTCTTTCAATCAATTTATTAATAATGGTATTAATAACCGGAAGCCAGAACTTATTTCTGGAGGCAAGAGTTTCTGATTTAGAAAATGTAAGCGCTCTGTTTAGAAGTAAAACTCCCTGTTTTGCCCAAGGGGTTAAATTTCCGGAAACATTAGTTGTTCCGCAATCTTCTTTTATTTTTTCAAATATATTTTTTAAACTGGCGGGGATTTTACCTGAAAGTTTTGAAAAGGCAAGCCCATGAGCATCTTCTTTATTTGGATACGGGTCTTGACCCATAATTAATACCTTAACTTTATCAAACGGAGTTATTTTGAGTGCATAATATATTCCGCTGTTTATATCTTCATAAGGAAGAATTTCCTGTGTTGCCCTTTTTTGATTAGATATTTGATACTTTTTGTCAAAAAGATTCCTTTCTTCTGCGCTAAGAATTTCATACCAACTCTCTCCAATCAAATCTTTAAGCATTATTTCTCCTTATAGATTATCTTTTGATTTTTTAAAAAATCTTTGTTTCTTATTTTCTTTTTCGTCACACCCCAGAGCCTCATTCAAATGTTCTATAAGCTCGTCAGAGTGTTCCATCATTGCATGCTGTGTTTTATGGTGAATATCAACAATGTGATAATGCATAGCTTCTTCAACTTGTATTAAGGATTTGTTGTAAAATGTAAGACTTGTAATATAATTCTGCATTGCAGTAATATAATCTTTTCTTGCATCTTGAAGAGCTACATAATTAAGTACACCGCTTTCATACAATTTTTCTACCGTATTAATATTCTTTAATGCCAGAGTTGCTGTGTTCTGGGCATAAGGAACATCGTCAGCCGCAAAATCTATGTTATTAAAAGCCCTTTGAACTTCAAAATATAAATCTTTTTTGAAAAGATTTATTTCGTTATCTGCAAGTTTTAATTGAGCATCCGCCCCTTTAATGGAATGTCTTAATTCCATTAAATTAACACTCGTAGACAAATTTACACCAACTTGCAGGCTGTTATTGGATGCTTCCGTTGAATTATTGTAACCATACCCTACGTTTGCGGAAAGTTCCGGAAGGTAAGTTCTTTTTACATATTTTAAAGCTTGTTCCATCGCTTTTTTAGTGGATTCAAGAACTCTTAAATCAGGACTGCTTGCATATGCTATTTCCATAACTTTATCTCTTGAAAAATTAAATTCATGAGGTTTAAATTTTGGCGGTATTAATTGCTTTTCGTATCCGTAATCATGGTTATATGCAAAAGTCTGTGTACTGCTTATATTGTATTGCGGAGTGTTTTCTATAAACATTGCATTGCTTAAGTTAACTTTTGCATTTTTTAGAACGGTTTTTGCATATGCAAGCTCAAAAAGAGCTTTGCCTAAGTGCACTTGAGCAGTTGTTTTATCAGCTTCACCTTTTGCTATTTTTAAATATTTTTTACAAATAATGACATTATCTTCTGCAATAGTTACAAGAGCTTGCGCTTTAAGGACTTCATAATATTTATCCTTTACATCAAAAAGTGTTACGCATAAACTGTCCATAAATTCATATTCTGCGCCGATTTTATAAAACTCTTCCATCTTGATATTGGCAATAGACTTCCCAAAATCCCAAACAAGCTGATTAACCGCAACTGCAACATTCGGAAGTTCTCTATAGTATTTGTTAAAAGCATCATGATTAGAATTATTTTCATTATGGAAACCGACTCCTGCGCCAATTACAGGGAAAAATGCAGATTTTGCAATTCCGACATTACTTTTTGCTAAGTCAAGCTCATATTTTTTACGTTTGATTTTAGGGCTGTTTTTAAAAGCTAAAGCTACACAATTTACAATATCCAAATTACTGCCGTCTTTTACAACTACAGTCTTAAAAAGCTCCGCATGCTCATCGTGTACGGAATTTGCACATACTCCTGCATTTATACTGCCTAACAGCATTACTGTTACAAGCAGGGTTACAATTGTTCTTTTCTTCATGGTCTTAATTATATCATGTAAAATTTATTGTAACAAAATATATTATTTACAGGAATTTTTACAGATAACAAATTTTAATATATGCAGTACATATTATTAAAGATACCGAAACTACTGTAATACCATATTTCAGGAATCTCATAAATGCAATCGGATGTCCTTCTGCTGCTGAATTTTCAGAAACAATAACATTAGCAGCTGCACCAATAATAGTAAGGTTTCCACCTAAACAAGCTCCAAGAGATAAGCACCACCAAAGCGGGAATGTATAATCCTGCCCCATGGATTTTTCTATAACACTGAGCATTGGTGCCATTGTTGCGGTATAAGGGATATTATCAATTACACCGGATATAATTCCTGATGCCCACAGAATCAGCATTGAAGCTGCTTCCTGCGAACCTTGTGTTACATTAAGTATCCACTCTGCCATTAATTTTATACCGCCTGATGCTTCCACTCCGCCAATGATTATAAATAAACCTATAAAGAAAAATATTGTATTCCATTCTACATCTTTTAATATATCAGTGGGTTTTTCAAATAAAAGCAAAACGCTCGCTCCGAGCATTGCAGCAACACAAGTTTGAATATGTGTCAAATCGTGAGTTACAAATCCTAAAATAACTAAACCCAGTACTAACATAGAACGTATCATTAAGTTTTTATCCGTAATTGTTTTTGAATTGTCTAGGTTAGCAACTTCTGCCATTTTATCGGAATCTGCATGTAATTTTTTTCTGAATATTACGGTTAAAATCGTTAATACTACCATCATAATTACAGCAACAGGAAGTGTTAAATTGTATATAAAATCCATAAATGAAAAACTTGCTGCACTTCCGATAATTATGTTTGGCGGGTCTCCGATTAATGTTGCAGTTCCGCCTATATTTGATGAAAATATTTCTGTTAACAAGTATGGAAGCGGATCTATCTCCAGTTTTCTTGCAATTGCAAATGTGATAGGCAAAACTAAAATTACAGTTGTAACGTTATCCAAAAAGGCACTCGTAACAGCAGTAAATAAACCCAATGCAATAAGGATTTTTATCGGATGACCTTTTGTTGCCTTTAAAAGTTCGTTTGCAATCCATGTAAAAACTCCGCTTCTTGTTGATATATTCACGATAATCATCATAGAAACAAGCAAAAAGATAACATTAAAATCAACAAAATTAATAAAATAATGCGGATCTAAGTTATCGCCAAGCATTTTTGTCTGGCTAACCAAGCCCAATAAAATAGTAATACCTGCGCCCAAAAGAGCAATCGTTACTTTTGGGATTTTTTCAGTCGCAATAAAAATATAAGCTAAGATAAGCAATCCTGCCGATATCATAACATTATGCGCTGATACAAAAGCGTGTATTGTTTCCATAAATATCTCCTCTCTAATAATTATGCTAGTTTAATTTTAGCATAAAAATAATGTATAAAATATAATGAAAGGCTGTTTTTGTTATTTTAGTTTCTGCTTGAACTTTTCATAAGCTTATTTGTATCAGCAAATAGACAATAAGGTTTGGTTATAGTACAATATCAATGCAAGAGTATTTTTAAGGAGAAATTATGGATATTATAGTAATTTATTGCACCGTTCCCGATAAAAAATTAGCAAAAGATATTACAAAAGTTCTTATGAAACATAAGCTGGCAGCTTGTGTTTCAATGATAGAAAATGTGCGCTCTACTTTTTCTTGGGAAGGAGAAATAAATGAAGAAAAAGAGATTCTCCTTATGATTAAAACAAGAAGAGCAAATTACGGAAAAATTAAGTTAGTAATTGAAGACATGCACTCTTATACGGTTCCTGAAATTATTGCTTTACCGATAGTAGATTGCAGTGAAGATTATTTGAAATGGCTTGTGAAAGAAACAGAATCATAGAGTTAAAAGAATATCTCAATTCGCTCGGAATAGATTTGAATATAGGTAAAAATAAAGCAAGAGGGCATAAGGGCTTCTTTATGTCAAAGCTTGATAATTTTAGAATTGATATTTCAAAAAATCTGGATTCAAATGATACTTTGTCCGTAATGCTGCATGAATTTGCGCATTTCGTTCATTTTCAGCATGATAAAACTTTGAAAAACTTAGATTTTGTATTCGGAGAATTATCGGATGAGGTAATGGAAGAACTTATTAACATTACAGTCAAATATGTACCGAAAGAGTTTGCTAAAAAATTGTATGGTTTAAAAGAAGAATTAAACGATGATATAAAATCTTATTCTAAAATTATAAAATCTAAATATCCTGATTTTAAATTATCAGAAAAATGTAAAAATATAGAAAAGAATTTTTCAAACCCGCTTAAATATCTTCTTAAATATGATCGAGTTAAGTATTTTAATCAAATATATTCGATTGATAATGCACAAAGTCAATTTAATCTAAGTGAAATAGAAGCAGGTTATTTAAATTTAAAATCAAAACAAAGATGTTTAAAGCGAATAAACTCAAGAATAAGCAGGTTGAATAACTATTATAATAACCCGTCTGAGCTTTTTGCAAGATTTATAGAATTATATTATACAGACAAACAAACAGCCGAAAAGATTGCACCTTCAGCGTGTAATAAATTTAGAGAATCAAAAATTGAGTATTTTGATAAATTAAATCAAATTTGTTTAAACTGATTCTTTATCAATAAAAAAGTGCAATACAAAAGTATCGCACAAGTTTGTGTTTATCAATATCATGAGTTAATTAATCATACAAGAGTTCGCTTTTAATGCGAATTAAAAACTAATAAATTGAATACTACAGAACTAATTTTCAATTACTTGGGGCAACTCAACGTTCGGAGCACCTATTGTTCTTACTAATTCTAATACAGCCGCTTTCATTTGGCATTTTTGAGCAGTTGCGCTAAAAAAATCACTATAAAAACATCCTTCACAAACACAGCCTCTTTTATAGCATTCTAATGCAGTTGGAGTCCATCTTTTAACAGCGATAGCCTTCCCCATATCACGACTCTTAAACACTTATATCCTCCGAAAATTATTTTTTAAATATTACTAACTAAAATACTTTATTAAGAACTATTCCCCAAAGCTCTCAACTTATATTTTTATTATATGGATTCAGTTTGTATTTACAACCCATAAAACCGCTTTTGTTAACTTTCTTAACAAAGAGGTTAAACCTGTAATTTTGTTATAATCTGGGTTTTAAATACATGTAAAAATACCATGCCTACATGATTGCAGGATTTTAAAACATGAAAACCCATGCCAAATCCATGTTTGCATGTTTTAGATGCAGATTAAGTTTTGTAACGATGTTGGCATGTATATATAAAAAGTTATACGTCTTGAGGCGATGTAAGAAAACCTTGTTTAAACGGGACTTCTTTGTTTACAAAACCGGTTTTTACTATATTTCTTCCGAATTTTTGCTCCAATTTGTCTAAACTTTTACCAAGATTTGAGTTTAAATTATGCTTTGTATTATCCTCAAAAAGCGTTAACTGTTCTTTTTTTGTAGAATTAAAGTTCTCAAATACAATACCTATACTGCGATATAGCACTTGCGGAGAATATATTTTATCCAGAAGCTTAAAAGCCTCCTTTGATATATCAAATTCAAAATCCAAAGCTGTATCTAAATCTTTTTTTTCATAATATGTTTGAAATTCTTTTGTTTTGAGTATAACACCAATAGTCCCGCATTTTGAATCAATTTTTCTCAGTCTTTTACAGCAGGAATGGATATGTATAGAAAGCTCATTCCTTAAAAATTGCAAGTCGGAAGTAAATTCCAAAAATGACTTTGTATCGCTTATAGATTTAGGTATTTCTATATCATTGGTAATCGGTGATATCATTGTTCCGCACAGTTCTGCCTTTGTGACAAGACCGTTTTTCCCGAATCGTTTTTGAATCCATTTATCATCTCTTTGTATGTATTCATACGCTGTTTTAATCCCGTATCCTCTAAGTTTAGGCCCGAGTCTCCTTCCGATTCCCCAAACCTCATCTATATTTGTATTCTTTAGAAGTTTTATATGAGTTTGTTTACCGGCAAGTGCAATCCTTGTTTTTGTATTCTTAGCTTTGTCGGAGGCTAACTTTGCAAGTGTCTTAGAAGAACTAATACCAATGGTTACAGGGATATCAACTTCATTTAAGATTCTTGTTTGTATATCTTGTGCAAGTTTAAAATAATTTTTTCTGTATAATTTAGTTAAGCCGGTAAAATCTACAAATGCTTCATCAATCGAATATACCTGAACATATGGGCTAAATTCCTTTAAAATTGCCATAACAGATTTTGAAATTTTTGTGTAGGAATAGTGATTTGCAGGAATATAAATACATTCAGGATATTTTTCCACAGCCTGAAATAACGGAATTCCCATTGGAATTCCGAGTTGTTTTGCTTCTTTTGAGCGTGCAATTATACATCCTCGCTCTCCAGAGACAACGCTTATCGGAAGTCCTTTTAATTCGGGATTGAGTTTTCTTTCGCAAGAAACAAAAAAACTGTCACAATCAACTAACGCTATATATTTCATGTTTTGAAGCACCTTAAGAATAATTGCTTGATTTAATATTCTTTTATTACTTTTTTTTCTTTCCAGCTATAGACTTGTTTTTCAGGCAGAATCTCCATATACAAACCCTCTTTATATCTTGCTGTGTACCATTTGTGGTATTTTATTGCAAGAGCGATATCTGTTGTTTTAAATTTTTCTTCTTTTTTTCCGCCCTTAATTTTATACAATTTATAAAGAGCTTCTATTTCTTTTCCTGAATCAATATCTAACATAATTACAGTTTAACTTATATTAGTTATATTGTAAATTTGTTTCAAAAAGCTGACATTGTCTTGATATATTCTTGTGTTAACTGGTATAATCGCATTGTATGAAAAAGATTTTAAACCTCCTGTTAGATTTAATCTACAGGAAAAAGTGTTATTTCTGCGGAAAGTCTAAACAGTCCGTTAAAATGTGTTCGGATTGTTATAATGAGCTTTTGTTTTCTGATGTTAACGTAAATCGTATTATTGACGGAGTTAATATATACACGTGCGGAATTTATGAAAAAAATTTGCAGAAATTAATCAGGGGATTAAAATATCACAAACAGAAAGAATTAGGATTTTATCTGGCAAAATTTATGTATGAATATTTAACGAAAGTTGGTCTAAGCGGAAACTTTCAAATTGTCCCTGTACCGTTGCATAAAAACAGAGTAAAACAAAGAAAATATAATCATATGGAAATTGTTGCCGAAGAATTAGCTAAATTATCAGGTTTTACAGTTAATTTTGAACTTATTAAGCGAGTAAAAGATACGAAACCCCAATACAAATTATCCAGAAAAGAACGGCTAAAAAACCTTAGTAATGCTTTTGAAGTTGATAAAACAAAACTGCTTGATATACCTGTTTTAATCATTGATGATATTTGTACTACAGGCTCTACTTTTGAAGAAATGATAAAAGTGCTTAAGCAAGAAGGAATAAAGGATATTGTATGTTTAGCATCTTCAAATCCTTAGGGGATTGTTGACTTTTCTATTACAAAAATATTTAAACTCCTTCTCCCTTTGTGCATAACTGTTCTGCTTATTTTTTATTCTCATGATTAAACAAAAATCATTAATAATCAGTTGGATTGATTTTACTTAATTTGTTTCGCAATTATACATATCAAACAATTATTAATTTATAATTAATTTTTCTTAATTTTTTCAAAATAACATTAAAATAATAATGTACGGAGTTAAAAATATGATCAATTTTGAAAAGTTTACTAATTATTCTCAAGAAATAATATTTGCAGCGAATGCAAAAAAAGATTTTTATAAAAATACAGAGGTTCAGCCGGAACATATAATGATGGCAATGGTAGAAGATAAAGGAATTGCTAAAGATTATTTAGAAGAGTTAAAACTTTTAAACCAAAGTTTTATTAACGAAATTGTTGCAAAGATTAAATCATTTCCGACTATTGCATCACCTTCAGGCAGCCAGCAAGTATTTTTATCAAGAGATACAAATACGCTTTTAGAGATTGCAACGCAAGAAGCAGAAACTCTGAAAGATGAATTTATAGGTATAGAATGTATATTAATTGCAATGACAAAATTGGAAGGAGGAGTAAATATCACTGAATTATTAAAAAAATTCGGTGTAAATACAAATTCTGTTTTGAATGCAATGAAAAAAATAAGAGGTAATAAAAAAGTGGATACAAAAAATGCTGAAGAAAATATGAAGGCTCTTGAAAAATATTCAACAGACCTTACAGAGCGTGCTCGTAAAGGGAAATTAGACCCTGTAATAGGCAGAGATGAAGAAGTAAGAAGAATTATTCAAGTGTTGAACAGAAGAACAAAAAATAACCCTGTTTTAATCGGAGAACCGGGAGTCGGTAAAACCGCTATAGTTGAAGGATTGGCTCAAAGAATAATAAGAGGCGATGTTCCCGAAAGTTTAAAAGACGTAAAACTTATTTCTCTTGATTTAGGTGCATTGGTTGCTGGGGCAAAATTCAGAGGAGAATTTGAAGAAAGATTAAAAGCTGTTTTAAAGGAAGTTCAGGAATCTAACGGTGAAATAGTTATGTTTATTGATGAGCTTCATACTGTTGTAGGAGCAGGCGCGACGGAAGGTTCAATGGATGCAGGAAATCTTCTTAAACCAATGCTTGCAAGAGGTGAACTCAGAACAATTGGTGCAACTACGGTAAACGAATACAGAAAATATATAGAAAAAGACCCTGCGCTTGAACGTCGTTTTCAGCCTGTTCTTGTAGATGAACCATCAGTAGAAGATACTATTTCAATCTTAAGAGGATTAAAAGGGAAATATGAGGTTCACCATGGCGTTCGTATATTAGATAGCGCACTTATTGCTGCCGCTCAGCTTTCAGACAGGTATATTACGGACAGATTTCTTCCTGATAAAGCAATTGACTTGATTGATGAAGCAGCATCCGCTCTTCGTATAGAGATTGATTCTATGCCGGAAGAAATTGATGTAATGATGAGACAAAAAATTCAGCTTGAAATCGAAAGGGAAGCGCTTAAAAAAGAAACTTCGCCTGAAAGTATTGCAAAGATTGATAAATTAACTTCCGAGATTAATGAACTTAGCGGTAAAATTGATACCATGAAGGCACAATGGGAAGTTGAAAAGAATACGATTACAGGTGAAGCAGGAATAAAAGAAGAAATAGATAAGGTTAAAACTAAAATTGCAGAAGCTGAACGTAATACGGACTTACAAACAGCCGCTGAACTTAAATACGGAAAATTAATGGAATTGGAGAAAAAGCTTCAATCTATCCAAGGTAAGGAAAAAAGTGAAAACCGCTTATTGAAAGAAGAAATTGATGGTGATGATATAGCAGCAATTGTTTCAAAGTGGACCGGAATTCCTGTTACCAAACTTGTAGAATCCGAAATGCAAAAACTTCTGAGGATGGAAGATGTGCTACATAAAAGACTTATTGGGCAGGAAGAAGCAGTTAATACTGTTTCTGATGCAATTCGTCGTGCTCGTTCAGGATTGAAAGATCCGAAACGCCCGATAGGAACATTTATTTTCCTAGGTCCGACAGGTGTCGGTAAAACCGAACTTGCAAAAACGTTAGCTGAATTTTTATTCAATGATGAAGAGGCAATCGTAAGAATTGATATGTCTGAATATATGGAAAAACATAATGTTGCTCGTTTGGTTGGGGCGCCTCCGGGATATGTCGGGTATGAGGAAGGCGGACAATTAACGGAAGCTGTCAGAAGAAAACCGTATTCAGTAGTACTATTTGATGAAATTGAAAAGGCACACCCTGACGTGTTCAATATAATGCTTCAAATATTTGATGACGGAAGACTTACTGATTCCAAGGGCAGAACTGTTGATTTTAAAAATACAGTAATCATTATGACTTCAAATATCGGCAGCGATATTATCTTAGAAGATTCTATTAATAATGCAGGCTCTAATTTTGAAGAAACAAAAGAAAAAGTTAATGCTGTCATGAGAGAGCGTTTTAAACCTGAATTCTTGAACAGAGTTGATGAAACAATCTTCTTCAAAGGTCTGACTATGGAACAGTTGGCATCAATAGTAGATATTCAAATAGAAAACTTAAGAAAGCTGTTAAAGGATCACAATATGACGTGTGAAATAACGGATGATGCAAAAGAATTTTTGGCTCGCAGAGGCTTTAATCCAATTTATGGAGCAAGACCTTTAAAACGAGTTATAAGACAACTTGTAGAAAATCCTTTATCAAAACTTATTTTGAGTCAGAAATTTATTGATGGAGATTGTATAAAAATAGATATTAAAGACGATGAGCTGGTTTTTGATAAATAACCTTTAATATATACAACATCATTAATTATTTATAGCATAACAAATAACCAAGGTGATTATATACGAGTTATCAAAAAATTAAAAGTAGAAATTTAACATAACAAAATTATTTTATTCGTTTTAAAGATGATAAAAAGTTATAATTTAAAATATCACCATCTATTTTTGTTAAGAATACTTGAGCTCTGTCTTCACCTGATTCAAGCTTGGGAATCATTGAAAGCTCGTTTGCATAATAATTACTTTCATTTCTGGCACTTATAGATAACTTTGAAGCAATAGAATTTAGAGATATATTTCTGAGAAAACCGGCAAAACCTTTTCCTCGATCAGAAAATTTAGTGTATATTCTCAGCATTGCATCATTAGTAGAGAGGTCATATCTTCCTATAATAAATGTAGCAAGCTCAGGTGCGGCAGACTTAATTTTCATCAATTTTATTATATTGTCCTCAAGTTTCATTTCCCCTGTAATATCGTCAAAACTTCCGTCCGGAATTGTAACTAAATCTGCCAAAAGTGACGGACTAATCATTGCAAGCGGATTTCTGAATAATGAAGCTACTTTTAAAATGTATTCTACGTAACCTACAGAGCCTATGGTTCCATTCTTAACGTTAAATTTAATATCTCCGTTTAACTTAAGAGTTTCATCTGTATTTAAATCCAATAAACCTTTTGCTTTTCCGCTGATTTGGCGCGGCAAATTTAGTATTGATGTTGCCATAATATTTGAATCCACATCTTTAACTCCTAAACGAATATGGAACTTTCTGTTAACCAAATCCGCATTTAACCTAAGAGTAGATATACCGTCTGCAATATCAAATCTGTTAGATTTTAAGTTTAGGATGCCGTTTCTGTCAAGTGTCATGTCAGCATGTATATTCCCGAAATTAATTTCTTTATATACTCCCTTTAATAGATTTAAAGAACATTTTTCAATAACTATTAAACCCTTTTGGAAAGGCGGCATGATTTCGGAATTTTCTTCATTCTCTACGCCTTTTGAAACAAATGCTTTTTCTGCATTTGTTGTATCGTTGTTTCCTTGCCCCTGCTCTAAAATTTTTTCAACATCAATGTTGTCAACTTTCAAATTAACATCTTTTACTATAATCGGCAATTTTAGTTCGTTTAGTATATATCCGTCAAAAGTATATTGTTCCCGTCTGAAACGTCCTTCTGACTTAAGTACAATTCTATTTCCTTCTGCTTTTAATTTAGCTGAACGAATAAACAACCTTTGCGCAGGGATTACAACTTTATCAAGTTTAAATTCTCCCTTCATAATAGGGAATGCTCCATGGTTATCTATATGCATATTTCCTGATACATTACCTTTTTTGAATATGTTTTGACATGTAATAAAATTTAAAAATTCACTTGGAAGGGCTCGAGGCATGTCAATATCCAAGTCTAAAATTTTCATATTGTCTGCCATATCCAAATCGCCTTTTATTTTAACAAGCGGTGTCATACCGCGTTTTAGTTCTTTTGTTATGTGGTAATCTATTGTATTAATCTTAAGTATATTTTTAATAACGCTTAAATCAACTTTAAAGAATGTTTTGTAATCTTTAAGTACCATTGATTGATTGCCGAATTTAAATCCATGGTTTTCTTTTAACAAGAAAAACCACAGTACATTAACAGAACCGTTAACCGATTTTATAACAAGTTTTGACATTGAGTCTCCAACTATTTGCATTGGAGAACCAAGCATTTTGGATAAATAGTTTTTGAAAAAATCATTTGTTACAAAGATATCTGAATATAGTTTTGTGTCACAAGTTTTTTGATAGTCTTTTGTATAACCTTGAAGTTCAAGAGTATTAGTTGTTTTATTATTGTAGTAACCTTTAAAATCTTTGAAGTTTATATCTTTTTCACCAATATTAACGGTACCGCTTGTTATTTTTACAGGCATGTTTAAAAGGGGCGTTACCTTAAAATTAACTTCATCAATTTTAATATTACCGTTTAATTTTCCTTGATTTAGTTTAACGTTAAAATCGACTTTTCCATTAATGTCTTTTACCGGCTCCAGCATCTGACTGCCGTTTGCAACTACAAGATTAGAGTTTACAATGTCTGCAATATCTTTTGCACTAAAATCATTAGCCGAGATACTAAATTCGTATTTCCCTTTATTTGTCATAAAGGCATTAATTAAAATTTTTGACTGCTCTATATCAATTGGAAAATCTTTTATGTAAGCAACGTGGTTTTCCATAAAAATACGGTTTTGGTCGTTGGCGGAAATCGATATATTATGTCCTGCTTTTTTTAAATCTAAGTCAAAATCAACATGCAAATATTTTCTGTCCCGCGTCCTGTCAAAAACAGCATGCTTTGCCTTTAAATCAAGCAAAAAGTCTGGTGAATGATACACAAAAGTAACATTTTTGACTCCCAGAAGTGTGTTATAAAAATCCGGATGAATAAATGATTCTTTTTTTTCTTTTTTCTTCTTATCTTTCGGCAAAAGTTTTGTTAAATTATAAGCATCAATGTATATATCTTTTGCAAGCATTTTTTTTACAACAACTGTTCTATGAAAAATTTGTCTTATAGAAAAAAGAGTATCTATATCGGATAAAGTAAGATAGTTTTGGCCATTTTTATCAATGGTCAAATTTTTTATTTTAAAAGAGATTTCCATTCCGGTTTTGAGCTTGACGCCATTAATTTTGACAGATGCACCGAGTGCTTTGTTTGCTTTTTTCTCAATAAAATCAGCTGTTTTTGTGCTGTTCACAATAGTCGGAATTGCATATTTATATACTATCCCAATAATAAAAATAATAATTATACTTGTTAGAGTAACAAGAAATAAAAGGTTTTTTGCTCTTTTCTTCATATAAAAATTATAGACTAAAAACAGAATATGTGTATTTTACATATCGGCTACAATTATTTTTTTATCTGTAAAAATTTTTTCTACATTAATTATGGTGTAAAGAGTCTCATGATTTATAAATTCCGCTGTGTAATAACTTTCATTTGGAGATTCTATAATCTTGTCTTCTGATACATCAAATAACTCATTTATTCTGTCTATTAAAAAGGCTAAATCCATATCATTATGATTGACAATTATTACCGGAGTTTTACCCGAGTCCGTTTTGACAGAAGCATCATCATTTAAATTTAAGAATTTTTTTAAATTTAAAACCGTAATATAATCTCCTCTTAAATTCATAATTCCTTCTATAAAATTAGGAGTTCCGGGAACATAGGTTATGGAAGTATCTTTTAAAACTTCTTTTACCGAATCAAGCGGAATACAGTAAAAATCATTATTTAAATTAAAAGAAATCAGCTTTCGTTTTGCATGTAATTCTTCCTTTACAAGTGAAAGGCTCGATTTTTCAGCCATTTCCTGCATTCTTTTTTTCATTATACTAACAGAATTCGCATCTTTAGGAAATAACGATGTAATATCTGTTTCAGCGGTTTGGATATTACTTTTAAGTAAATTTTCAAGAGAATATATGTTTATAATAAATATAGTATCCTGTTTATGTTTATAAATTGAATCAATTATTGTTTTATTATCAACAAAAGGTATCGTGTCAATATTTGATGATTCAAACGGCATTATACCAATTATTTTTTCGGTAATAATTCCCAATATGGTTTCATCTGTTTTTACAATTAACAGCTCATTATTGGCAGAATAATTGTCAACATTAATATTCAAATAAAATCTTATATCAATTACATTAATTACAAAATTATTGTATTTTAGTAAACCTACAATGTTGTTTGGCAGCTTCTGAGGATAATCCAGTTCCGGAAGCTTCATAATCTCAAGAACATTTGCTGTATTTACGGCATATTTATTATTCCCAAGCATGAAATACAGGTGAGTATTTTTCTTTTGTTCTATATAATTTAATTCATTCATTATCTATCCTTCATAAACAATGACTCTATTTCGTCCGCTTTCTTTTGCTTTATATAAAGCCTCATCAGCAGACTTTAAAATTTCTGCGGAAGTTTTAAAATCTTGATAATTCATCGTAAGTCCAATGCTTGCAGTAACTTTTGCTTTGATTCCGTTATAATCAAAATCAAATTCTTCTATTGAACGGCGAAGTCTTTGAACGGGTATCAATGCTCCTTCAATATTTGTTTCAGGCATTATCATAATAAGTTCTTCTCCGCCATATCTGTACAATAAATCAGTTTTTCTGAAAGATGCTTTCATTAAATCCGCAACCGTTTTAAGTACATAGTCACCGTATTGATGTCCGTAGGTATCATTAACCTTTTTAAAAAAGTCAATATCAAGAATTGCAAGACTGAAATCCGCAGGGTGCCGTTTTGTACGGTTATGTTCTTGTTCAAGACCAAGTTCGAACTGACGTCTGTTGTATAATCCGGTGAGTCCGTCCAAGACAGACATAAATTCTTTTTCTGTATATTGATATTTCATCTTAAATATAGCAAGAAGCTCACTTATCATAATATCAAAATATCTGAATGAAGCATAATCGGCATCTGAACGAGTATAGAAACAAATTCCGCCTATTAATTTTTTATCAAAAACTAACGGAATAATTATTTTGGATTTCATATCAGAAAAAGTATAACTCATTTCTTTTCCCATAAGAATTCTTACTACTTCAAACTTTGTGTCTCTAATGGGCTTAATGTCTTCCAGTTTTCTGAAGAAATCATATTGAATGTCAGAAAGAAGATTTTTTGATAAATTCCGTCCTAAAGTATCTATGTATAAAATATTTTCAGAAAAATCGTCCGGTGAAGCAAAGTAAATTCCTGCAACAGAGTATTCAACAAAAGAACTTAAAAGTGAAAACATTTTTTCTACTAAGATTCTTTCGTAGTTTAAAAAGTCGCTTAGATTTCTAAACTCATTTGCAAAAACCGATTTTAAAAGTAAATCATTTAAAATAGTATTAAGCTGTGACTGAGCAGAATTCTCGTGGGTTGCATTGGCCGCAATATTAGCTTTGTATTCTTCCGTAAGAGGATATCTTCTGAGGGTGGCGTTAATGTTTTTTACTAATTCTTCCATATCAATTGACTTAGACAGAAAAAGCTGTGCTCCGGCTTTTTTTCCCCAAAAACTGTCAATTTTTTTATCAAGAATTGTTAATAAAATAACAGGTATTTTTTTTGTTTCTTCCCTGTTTTTAATAAGTCTGCAAAGTTGATATCCGTCTATTGCGGGCATCATAATATCGGAAAGAACAAGATCAGGTATAAATTCAAATAATTTTTTAAAGGCCTCTGCTCCGTTTGATGCGGTTTCTATTTCAAACCCATGTTGCAAAAGCCCATCCTTCAAAAATTTTAATTGCGAATCACTATCTTCTACTAATAAAATTTTAACTGTCATTTAAATGATATATTCCAATTTCCTAAAATTTATTATAAAATAATTATATTATAAATTCATAAAAAAAACTATAGGAGAGAAAAAGTGAGCATTGAATGGAATTTGGGGCTTAAACATAAATTTAATATAAAGTGTTTTATTGATTTAGGAATTTTTATTTTAACTTGTATTTTAATAACGATTTTTGCCAAAATGCAAGGAGTTACAGCATATGATACATTTATATTTCTAGCTGTTATAGTTGTTCTTAACTTGTTATCACAGTTTATTACTCAAAAATGGATATACAGGATAATAAAAAAATCTTTGTCTGTACAGTCCGAGTCTATCTTATCTTCTACAGACGATGTTTTGTCATCAGCAGCAAATCAAAAAACAAAATTTGAAGCCATTAATACAAATACTAAATCCGCATCCGGATTATTGGAAAAATTAAGGGCAATGTCTGAAGATTCATTGAACTTATCTAAAAATACAGAAAAACAAATCAGTCAATCAATAAATTTTTCACAAAAAGAACATGATTTTATATCGGCTAACGTTGAAAAAATGTTGGTATTAAGACAAAAAATACAAATGATAGCAGAGTTGATTCTTGAATTATCAGAACATTCTCAACAGATTGGTAATACTATAAGTGTAGTTGATGATATTGCGGAACAAACAAACATGCTGGCTCTTAATGCTGCTGTTGAAGCTGCAAGAGCCGGTGAACATGGAAAAGGTTTTGCTGTTGTTGCAGGAGAGATTAGAAAATTAGCAGATGAATCAAAACAAGCAATTACAAAAATTACTTCCTTAACAAGCAATATTCAGTACACGACAAATTCTACCGTTATGGCTACTGAAGAAGGAACAAAAGAAATATAATCAGTTGTTAAAGATATTAATACATTAATGAGTGATTCGGAAACATTATTAACATTGATTAAGGAAGTGCTAAATTCGTTGGAAGAGATAAATAGAAATGCTCAAAAACAAAGTGATATTATTGAAAAAATGAGTAACATTGATGAAGAAACATTGACAGCATCTAAAGATTTTAATCAATTGCTGTCGAGTCATTTTGAAAAAATATCGGCACTAAACAATCTTTCAAACGATATGAAATCATTAGTGCAGGATGAAGACTAGATATAGTTTGAGTTTCATTCGCAATAAATAAAACGGTTATAAAAATGGATTTTTTAGAGAATGAAGACAATAATAAAGAACTTCTCCAGCTCTTTCAAACAGAGAGCGAGGATATTATTGAGCGAATTTTTACAAATTTGTTTTCTTTAGAAAAAACACCTGCAAATAAAGAGCTAATTGCAAATGTATACAGAGATTTGCACAGCCTGAAAGGTGCTGTAAGAATGGTTGGATATAATAATATTCAGCTTATTATTCATAAAATGGAAGATTTATTTGATGCGGTCAATAATTCTAAAATAACTTTGGAACAGCGATTTATAAATGTTATATCTCGTTCTCTTGAAATTGCTGCAAAGTATCTTCAGGAATCTATCAGAAATAATCGTGAGGTTATTGATGATGATTTTAAGGCAACGCTATCCAATCTTGAATATATAATTGATGTTGAACTGAAGGATTCAACTTCTGTTTCTGATTCAGAAGGCGGAATCCCCGGGCTTGTCATACCCGGACTTGATATTCCGGGGCTTGATATGGGCGAAAATGAATTCCCGGATGCAAGTTCTTATTCTTCAATTATTAATGCAGCTCAACAAAAAGGATCTGCTCCTGATAACGGATTAAAACAGTATCAGGAAGAGATTAACTACAGTTTTAATAAGTGTTTTGAAATTATTGACAGTATTGTTCCGGAAGAAGAATCCCAAGATATTGTAATTTTAAAAGAAGAAGTAGAAAAAATATATGAATACTTCAAAGATACAGATATATATGAGGTAAAATCCGTTCTGGAAACAGTTATAACAAAAATAGACTTTGTTATGAATGCTTCAAACACATTAACTATAAGTGAAATACTGGAGATGCGCAATGATTTGAGCTCTGCGGCATCAAAATTTACAACTTCATGTATAGATGATGAGGTTCAGGGTTCATCATTTTTTGATGTAGCGGAAAAAATATCAATGCTTCAAGGAAGTTGTGTATATACTCAAGAGATAAAAGATGACATTATAAAATTAAAAGAAGATGTTGACGATTCCAGTATTTTAGAAATACTGAATACAACTATAGAGATATTGAATTTTATAGAGGAAAATTCAGTTCAGCTTGAAGAGCAGATGGTTGCAACTTTACGGAGCGGTATGGAGTATTGTGCCTCTCCAAATGAAAATGTCGATTCTGATTTAATTGTTCAGCAGTTGGAAATTATGAAACAGTTGTTAGAGTTGAATTATAAAAAAGATTCAGGCGTTATTGCGGTCAAAAACCTTTCAACTCAAACTTCTCAATCTAACAAATCATCAATGACAACAGAGATTAAGACTCTTCATGTAAATGCCCAAAAACTTGATTTATTAGTTAACCAACTGGGTGAGTTAATTATTACGAAGATAAAGACAGAAAAAAATCTTGAAAAAATAGACAGTATTAAAAATGCAAATGAGAATTGCCAAAAAGATTTATTAAAAACCTCGAATTATTTACGATACTATAACAGAAAGTATTTACAAACAGCCGGTTCGGAACAATATACGTCTGCATTTGTAAAACAAGTTTTTTCATTGCTGTCTGATATAACGCAAAACGTGTCAAAAACCATATATGACCTAAATTCATTATATCGTTCATCAAAAGAAGACGATATGAAAATGCGCCTTATTATCGACGAAATGGAATCAATGGTTAAAAACATACGTGTTCTACCGATATCTACAGTATTTAATTCGTTTTCAAGGATGGTAAGGGATATTGCAACAGAAAAGGGTAAAGAAATTGATTTTGATATTGTAGGTAAAGAAACATGTGCTGATAAAAAAATAATTGAAGAAATTAAAACTCCGTTAATACATATATTACGTAATGCCATAGATCATGGTATAGAAACAAAAGAGGAACGTTTAGCCTGCGGAAAAGAGCCTGTCGGTAAGATTATGCTTTCTGCAAAACAAGATGATAATAAGGTTATAATAGATGTTGCTGATGACGGAAGAGGTTTTAATCTTGAAAAAATAAAAGACAGAGCTGTCTCAAGAGGTTTTTTAACCAAAGAAGACGTAGAAAATATGACAGATGAGGCCATAATGAATATTATATTCTGGCCGGGATTTACAACAGGTGATTCTATTACAAGTATTTCCGGAAGGGGTATCGGCTTAGATGTTGTAAAAACAAAAATTTCTCAGTTAAACGGAAAGGTAAAGGTAATTTCCGAATTCGGTAAAGGTAGCTGTGTCCACATAGAGATTCCGGTTACTTTGACAACTTTAAGAGTATTTTTAGTTAAAATATCCGGTCAAACATATGCTATTCCGATTCAAGTGATAACAACATTCATAGTTAAAAAACAAAGTGATATCAAAACGAATAACGGAATACGTTCAATTGTTTATAATGATAAAATTATTCCGTTATACTACATGTCTGATATTTTAGGGTTGCAGCCTATACCCAGAGAAGAAAGAGAAACGATTCTTATTATTGAGTCTGATGATAAAACAGTAGGTTTGGTAGTAGATAAATTATTAGGCGATCAGGATATTTTACAGAAAAAATTATCGGCACCTTTATACAAAGTTAAAAATATCTCAGGCATTACAAACCTTGCGTCAGGAGAATTATGTTTAATTTTAAACATGCAAGATATTTTGCACTATGATTTTAACAAGGCTGTAAATGTCGCGGCAACTCAAAATCTGCTTTCGCAAGATATATTGTCGTATAAAAAGATATTAATTTTAGACGATTCAGTAACAACAAGAACAATGATAAAGAATATTTTACTAAATTCAGGATATTTAGTCGACATTGTGTCTGAGGCAGAAGAAGCTTATGTAAAATTAAAAATGAATCATTATGATTTGGTCGTAACTGATTTAACAATGCCAAAGATAGACGGATATGAATTTATTAAAAATCTAAGAACGGATGAGATGTATTCGGATATACCAATAATGGTTGTAAGTTCAATTCCTGTAAAAGAGGCAGCACAAAAATTGGAGCCGATAAAGGTTGATTATTATATATCCAAAGAAAACTTTAATCAGGAAGAATTTACAAACCAAATCAAGGTTCTATTGACCAAATACCATGAATAGTATTTCCGTAAATATATGTGAAAAATAAGCCCGTAACTTGCTCAGGACAAACTACGGACTCTTTTTGAGGAGAGAGGAGTAGTATTGAAACTTTTTTCTCTTCTCCCTTTCTCGATTGTATTTTAAATTTTTTACAGACAGTTTAACCAAAGTTAGTAATAACTATCCATGTATATAAAGAATCTTTTGTTAATTAAATTGCTGTGTTTTTATCAATTTGTTAATAAAATTTTACAAAGCTGTGAAAAAATAGCAAGTCAGCAGAATTTTTTTTATAAAAAAATAAAGTTTATAAAAGCCGAATTTATCTCTCAAGAAAACGTGGCATTCCGTCGCATTTTCTTTTTCGCAGTGTGCAAATCCGTAATTTTTGGAGTAATAAAAAAATATATTAAAATAATAAAAGCTGTATGAGTTCTGCCGGCTTGTTTCGTGATAATAAAAATTAAAAAACGGCTTTTTATAAATTATTAATAAAAAGCCGTCTAACCCAATACTCTCCTACCCCAATAATTTTATTGTCCTCAAATCTCCAAAATAATAATTAATAAATGTTGTTGAAAATACTATACTGATTTGTGTCGGGTTTAAACTTTGTGATAATTCGAATTTTTCTTTTTACTTAACCTTAGGGTTTTATATTTTTTTCTCTATCTCCCTTTATATTTATTCTCGAGTACCTGAAATTACTCGCTCCCCCTCGTAAGTTTAGTAGCCATCACTCCTTTCTGGTATGTTTATATAGTATGATTATCAAAAGCTTTAATCAAGTAAAGAAATCAGTAAAAATTTTTACAATTGACCATGCTACCCATGCCTATTAGTAAAAATCAGAATTTACAAAAATTTACCTAAAAATAAACTGTTTTATTATTGACAAATTTTTTTGATAGTTACACCTGCATTATTGTTGGGTATAGGGTTTTTGTCATATTAATATTTTAACATATGTAATTAATATTTTAATGTTTGTTAAGCAACAAATTAATTTTATTGCGGTTGACTTTTAGTCAGGTGCAATTCTTCTGAGTTCTTGATGAAAAAACATTAATCCCTTATAATTACAAAAGGAGAGTTGTATGAAAAAATTTGTTTTATTTTTATTGTTTATTTTGTTTTTTATTATACTAATCCCTGCATATGCAGAAAAAATGCCAAATTTGAGATACAAAAATATTAAAAATAAAGAAAAAGTTTTTTATAACCAAGATTCTGATGTTTGGCAGACAAAGTTCAACAAAAATGATAATTATTTTTATAAAACAAAAGGTTTTGGAGATTTTTACGATTACGTTGATAAAGACGGTAATTTCCTTTTTTCAACAAATTGTGAATATGAATTTATAAAAGACGGTAAATTTATCGGATATTCAAACAGGGATTTAAAATTTTATTATATAACATATATAAACGGCGAATTATTAAAACATCCTTTGTCAAAAGAAGAAGTGGAAAATTTATTTCCGAATTATAAAGTACTAAGCATCTCAGAGTTCAGTGATAAAACTAACTCATATAAAATAAAAAAACATATCGGAGATTTAAATATAATTATACTAAATGATACAGATAAAGTTTTTGACAGTTTTTCGTATACATCTGGGAATGCAGTTTTTGAACAGTATGATTTAAAAGGATTTTTGTCAGTTTCAAAATCCGGTATGATACAATTTGCACCAAAAGGAGAAAATCCTAATGGAGTATGGTATATGATTTTAGTCAGATAACTATACAACGAGGCTAAAGAGTTATGGATATATCTATCGCAGACAGTTTTTACAGAGAATATTTTGAATTTTTACCAAAAGGTTTTGATGACGTTTATATTCTGCACGCAAACAGCGGAGAAGTTTATTGTTTTCTTGCGTATCTTGCAAAAGCTCATATTAAGAAAACAGGTGCTCAAAATCCGCTTTTTGTTGCAACAAAACCATACCACGAAGATATTATAAAGTTATTTTTGCCAAAAGCCAGATATGTATATTACAATATGTATTTGACAGAGCCTCGTTTGGGAGTTCTGGGAGATGCTTGGACATCACAAGGGCATAATTTTTGGCAGATATTTTCTCAAAGACATTTTAATTCTGTAAATTCCAATCTCGGACAAATACATTATTTTGATGCTATGCTGAATACTTTAGGTTTAACAAGAGATAATGTTACTAAACCTGAGGCAAAAATACCTGCAAGTGAAAAAAAAGAAGTAATAAAAATTGCAGAAAAAATACAGTTGAATAAGGACAAATTTGTTATTATTGCACCGGAAGCATCAACATCAAATCTTATGCCGGTATCTTTTTGGAGAACATTAGTTAAAGAATTATATTCAAAAGGGTATGATGTTTTTATGAACGCAACTAAATTAAATGAAATAAAAGCAAAAACACATTCACTCAGTTATATGGAACTTTTTGCATTATCATCAATTGCAAAAGGTGTTATATCATTAAGAAGCGGAGTTTCTGAATTTCTTATTCCATCTAAGACAAAGAATATCATACTTGCTCCAAGATTTCACTGGTCACCGCTTCTAAGAGCCGAACAATGTATTCGAGGATATTCTGTTATGAAATTACCGTTTATTGATGCAAATCAAGTTCACGAAATAAATCCGGAATTATATTTGTCAGAAAATAATTTAATAGATAAGATTATTAATTTATTATAAACATTTAATTATAACAAAAAGTAACGAAAATAGTTGAATTTTTTATTAATTTTTTGCATTTTAGGACAATTGGTTGTAAAATACTACTATATTTTTAGTGTGTAATTTTATGGAATTAAGGAGTAAGGATTTATGGCTCGTGGGGAAAAAAGGGAACTAAGAAATAGTGGAATTTTATCTCATATAGAGAACAAAACAGCGGACTATGAGAACCGTATAGCACTGGGAATCAGAGGTCGTTACGGTTGGAAAGAATTTACATACAAAGGCTTAGGACTTTTATCACGTAAAATAGCGCGATACTTGATTGAAGATTTGGAAATTAAAAAAGGAGAGGGTGTTGCGATTCTGTCTGAATCCAAGCCTGAGTACGGAGCTTGCATGTTTGCTTCTACCCTTACGGGATGTGTAACAATACCATTGGACATAAAATTATCCGAGTATGAGCTTACTTCTATTCTTTCAGACTGTTTGCCAACAGTGATGTTTGTTTCTCAACATTATTTAAGTACTGCTCTAAAACTTCAACAATCTGTTAATTCTATTAAACACATAATTTTAATAGACGAAGTATTTTATAATACGGATGTTACAAGTATTTATGCACTCCCTGAAGAATATAATGCAAAATGGCGCCAAAGAAGTTCAAAATCAACTGCGTTGATTATTTATACATCAGGAACAACCGGTGCTCCGAAGGGCGTTGAAATATCATATAAAAATATAAATGCGCAGTTAGAATGCTTGACTGACCCTATTAATGAAATATTACCGGACGGAAGAAAAACTACAATGCTTTCTATTCTTCCTATGAACCATTTGTTTGAAATGACTGTCGGTTTTTCCGTATTTCTAAATTTTGGACATACTGTATATTATACAACAAGTCTTAAGCCTAAAGATATTACGGATATTATGAAAGATAAGGGTGTAGAATTTATGATTGTAGTGCCTGCATTCTTAAAACTTTTAAAAGCAGGTATTGAAAAAGAATTAAAAAGCGCTCCTATGTTTGCGCAGTATATATTTAAGTTAATGTTCCATGCTGCAAAATTTATTCCTTGGTATAACGTAAAGAGAATGTTATTCAAAAAAATTCATGACAGTTTTGGCGGAAAATTCTTTGGATGTATTGCCGGTGGTGCACCGCTTGACTTAGAGGTAGGTGAATTTTTTGAAAGAATTGGTATTAAGGTATATCAAGGTTACGGCTTATCAGAAACAAGTCCGGTTGTATGTGTAAATACAGACAAACGGTATGATATGGCGTGTGTCGGCAAACCTCTAAAAAACTTTGAAGCAAAAATTGATCCTTCAACGGGAGAACTTTTGCTGAGAGGTCCGTCTGTTATGAAAGGTTATCACAACCAGCCTGAAATGACAGCTGAAGTTATTGATGAAGAAGGATGGCTGCATACAGGCGATATTGCAAAACTTGACAGTACAAATCATCTGTATATAACAGGCAGAATCAAAAACATGATTGTATTAAACGGCGGTAAAAAGGTATTCCCTGAAGAAGTAGAAGCTGTTTTAGAAAAAGGTAACTATGTTTCTGAAGTTTGTGTATTGGGGACTTCAAGAACATTTGGCGCAAAAGACGGTACAGAAGAAGTAACGGCTGTAATTGTTCCCAAAAAAGAACTCTATACAAGTTATTCGGAAGAAGATATAGAGCGAATGATAAGAGTAGAAGTAAAAACTCTTTCGGAACGTCTTGCACAGTATAAGCGTCCTACAAATATTGTAATTACAAAAGACGAATTACCTAAGACAACTACTCGTAAGGTAAAAAGAAAAGAAGTTAGAGAACTCATTAAACTGTAAATCAGTTATTTTGTCAGCTTAGTAAAGCTGACCTACTGACTGCTATAAGGTGGTTAACCTATATAAGATATAAGCATCGTTGTTATTGTTGTATATGTCAAGAAATAATTGCATATACAACAATATTTCGTTTGTTGCATTTATGTCATTAATTATATAAGCTCTATTTTTGTCAGTTATTTTGTCAGCTTAGTAAAGCTGACCTACTGACTATTTACCCCTTCTCTATTTACCCCACTATTTACCCCCCCCTATTTACCCCTAAAACTGTTTTATATATAATAAAAGTTATGAATAGAGAAAATGTCAGAAACTTTTGTATAATTGCACATATTGACCATGGTAAATCCACATTGGCAGACAGATTGCTTGAGGCAACCGGAACAATAGCCGAGCGTGATATGCAGGATCAGCTTCTTGATACCATGGACATTGAACGTGAACGAGGAATTACAATTAAGCTTAACGCAGCAAGAATGAACTACAAGAGTAAAAATGGTAAGGACTATATTTTTAATCTTATAGATACACCCGGGCACGTGGATTTTTCGTATGAAGTTTCCAGATCACTGGCTGCGTGTGAAGGAGCTTTGCTTATTGTAGATGCGACTCAGGGAGTTGAGGCTCAAACACTTGCTAATGTTTATATGGCAATAGAGCAAAATTTGGAGATAATACCTGTAATAAATAAAATTGATTTACCATCTGCTGATGTAGAGAGGGTAAAACAGGAGATTGAGGAAATTCTCGGAATTGATACATCCATGGCAATTCCTGTAAGTGCAAAAACAGGGCAAGGAATAGATGCGGTATTGGAAGCGATTGTAGACTTTGTTCCTCCTCCTGTTGATACTTCCGATAAACCTTTAAGGGCGCTTGTTTTTGACAGCGCATATGATCCGTATTTAGGCACACTTTGTTTCTTCAAAATTATGGACGGAAAGATGAAGCTTGGTGATAAAGTCAAGTTTATGGCATCAGGTAAAGAATATGATATTGTTGAAATAGGATATTTAACTCCGAACAGAGTTCAGGTAAATGAGCTTGTATGCGGTGATGTAGGGTATTTTGCAGGTTCAATAAAAGAGATAACTCGCTTTGTGGGTGATACCGTTACCCATGTAGAAAATCCTGCAAGTGAACCGCTTCCGGGGTATAAAGAAGCTTTGCCAATGGTATTTTCCGGAATGTATCCTGTTGATAACGAAGATTATCATGAATTAAAAGAGTCTTTAGAAAAACTTAAATTATCAGACAGTTCTATTACATTTGAGCCTGAAACATCGTCAGCTTTGGGGTTCGGTTTTAGATGCGGTTTTTTGGGAATGCTTCATATGGAGATTGCTCAAGAAAGATTGGAAAGGGAATACGATTTATCAATTGTAACGACGGCACCTTCTGTTATATACAAAGTTCATAAGACTAACGGTGAAGTAGTCGAAATTGATAATCCTGCAAATCTTCCGGCTCCGCAGTATAGAGATTATATAGAAGAGCCGTATGTAAAAGTATCAATAATTGCTCCAAACGAGTATGTCGGAACTCTTATGGATTTAGCGCAATCAAAACGCGGAATTTTTATTAACATGAATTACTTAGATAAAGTTCGTGTTGATTTGATTTACCATATTCCGTTGAGTGAAGTAATTACTGATTTTTATGACCAACTCAAATCGCGTACGAAAGGATATGCAAGTATGGATTACGAGTTTGCGGAATACAAGCGTTCAAAGCTTGTTAAGCTTGATGTAATGCTTGCAGGAGAAGTCGTTGATGCTTTGTCTGTGATTTGTCATGAAGATAACGCTTATTATATAGGACAAAAATTAACTGAAAAATTAAAAACGATAATTCCCCGACAAATGTTTGAAGTTCCCATACAGGCAGCTATAGGCGGAAGAGTTATTGCCAGAACAAATATAAAAGCATTAAGAAAAAGCGTACTTGATAAGTGTTATGGCGGCGATATTACTCGTAAACGTAAATTGCTAGAGAAACAAAAACGAGGCAAGAAACGTATGAAAGCTATCGGACGGGTGGAAGTTCCGCAAGAAGCATTTATGGCAGTTTTAAGTCTTGAAGAAGAATAAAAAAGAATGGAAAGGGCCTCGTCGGCCCTTTCCATTCTTTTGATGAACATAAATGCAGCATAGTTAACTGCTACTTTTATTATTACCGATTTTTTAAGTTTTTCAAGTGGTACAAACAGATAAATTGGTAAATTTTTGTAAAGAAAAGTACATGTACAATTATTATTGTAAAGAAACAAATAGTATGCAATCTTGGGGACAGTTACACTTCATAGTTGTACATATTAACAACTGTAAACTATTTAGTAATTATCAAGCCTTCAAGGCTTCGCATTCTGCTCGCTCCTCGCTCGAACCAAAAGGACTGCCGTCCTTGGTGGTTCTCATCCATTTCACACACCGTAATTATAACCTGCAAAACTCCCGGAGATGGATTGTCTTGAGTCGCTCGCATTAAACGTGCCTTCGTGTAAAATAACAGTCGATTTGAGAAGTTTGAACACTCAGTTTGATGCGGAGCCCATGGGATTCGAATCCACGAACATATATTTTTTATTTTTGGACAATTTTTGTAACAATTATCCTTCAAATGTAACAATTTGTCGAATTTTGCTAAAGTTTTTCAAAAAAATACCGATATAAAGATTGTAAGATAAAGGTTTTATATGACTAATTATCTAAATATATTAAAGAACATTTTTAGTGATTTTGATACAAATCAACTTGTATCAAAGTATCAGAATGCAAAAAATGCAGAAATTATGAAAAGTATATTTACGGTTTTTGATGGATTGGATTCATGGAATGAAAAAACTAATTCTTTAGATAACGTTTCAAATTTAAGTGATGGAAAAATCAGTTTTTCAGAATATGACTTGGAGTTTAATATAAAAAAGTACTTACTAGACAATAATGGAGATATTTCTCAAGAGAAATCAGAAAAATTGTTTGGAGAAAAAATAAAAGTTGAAGATATTAAAAACGCATTTGAAGATATTTTTTTATTTTCTAAAAAATCAGGAGAAGAAAATAAATTAATAGATCAAAGTGCTAAAAAAGAAAAGTATGTAAAGGCTTTAAAAGATAGTTTAGAGTTTTTAAATTCATTAGATTTAAAATTTATATCTACAAGCACGAGTAATGATATTTATGATTTTATAAAAGAAAATCCTAATATAAGAGTATTGGGGCACAACTTTGCCATGCAAACAATGACAATTAGACTATCTAAAAATAAATTATTTGTATTTGATAAGGAAGGATTATATGAGGAAATTGAAGTAAAGGATGATGACTCAAAAAATCAAAAAATCATGATTGTAAATAATAAAAGAAATAACATAGTACAAACAATTTATGCTGATGATATAAACATATTTGAAGAACAATCTATTTTAGAAAAAGCGACAAAAGTTGTTACTGATTATTATGATAATAATGATAATTTGATTAAAACAGTAACTACTGAAAAAGGAATATTAAAAGATTTCCCAACAATAACTACTACAACTCCAGATAATAAAACGGTTACAAACCAATATGCAAGTTATGACACAAATAATGGCGCTAAATCAGTTCAAAGAGAATTAGTTTCACCAGATGGAACAAAAACTGAATATTTTTATGAAGAAACTGGAGATAATATAAAAATCCTTAATTACAAAATAACAGATAAAAATGGTAAAGTCATATTAGACAGAAAAAATACTTTTCAACAAATATCAAAAAATAAGTTTATTTCGTCTGTTAACGATAAATGTTATGAAATTAAATTTAAAGGAGAACGAATCATTGTATTAGATAAATCAAAAAATAAACAATACAAAATTGATTTAAGAAATAAACTTAATGTTATAATTTTAGATGAAAAAGCCGATGAAACTAATGACAATATTGTTTTAAAAATATTAAAATCAATTCCTGGTAATTTGTTAGCAATGATGAATTCCATTCCTTTAGAATCAATATTTTATAATGGAATCCTAAAAAATAATGGGGAATGGAATCCTAAGGAAAAAACAATTGAAATAGGTCAATATACAGATTATTCTACTACTGAATTAAATAAATTAATCGGGGTTTATTTGCATGAGTTTGGTCATTATCTCGATTCAGATATTGATAATCCTGAAAGTTTTGATAGATTATCCACAAATCCTGAAGTAGTTGAAATTTTTCAGGAAGAACTGAAAAATTTAAAATTAAATACAACTTCCACAGAACAAGCCAATTTAAGTCATTTAATTGGAGGAAATGCACTAGATTTACCGACAGAAAAAGCCGCAGAAACAAATATGCTATTATATTCCGGAGAACCTGGGCATGGTTTTCGTGCAACACTATTTGCACAATATTTTCCAAGAACAATAGCTAAGATTGCAGAATTATTTGATAAAAAAGAAACGGAATTTTTATCAAAAATCTAGATATATAACATTAAAAAGCGCAAATATGTGCAAAAGCCAGTTTGTAGGTTGGGTTTTTAACCCAACAAAAACTTTCAAAATGGACTTTTAGGAATAGCTGTTGTGTAAATACAATAGCCATTTTAGTGATTGGGGTAAATAAATGCGATATGAAAAGACCGGAAAAAGTCACTTTTCGTCCGGTTTAAAATTATAAAATTAAAATACTTCCAACCGCTACGATTTAGTATTGTTGGGGTAGAAACCCCAACCTACATTTGTTTACATATCGTCAAAACGGACAAAAAAATACACGCTCCTCGCTCGAACCAAAAGGACTGCCGTCCTTGGTGGTTCTCATCCATCTCACACACGCCGTAATTATAACCTACAAAACTCCCGGAGATGGATTCGAACCACCGTTGGAAGAGCCAGAATCTTCAGTCCTGCCGCTAGACGATCCGGGATTATTATAGGTCTATATTACTCCAAATAAAAAAATCACGCAAGATAAATACTTTCTTGCGTGATCTTTTATTTGATATTTTAATATTTCAATATTATTTTTTTCTATTCCACCAATGTTTTTTAGCAGTTGTCTTTACTGTATTTGTTTCATCATTTAAAACAGTTGTTCCATATGCATAGGGATTTGATGCATCTGTTGCACCCTTTACTGCTGTAGAGGTTGCTCTGTATTTATCACGAACTTCTACTTCTGCATTTTCTACGCCGTTGGAATATTTTGTTTTCCAATACTTTGTAGTTCCAAATCTTGAATCAGGGAATGTGTTTTCATAATTTTTTAACGGGTGTTGATCATATGTAGTATCTTCTACAACACCATTTTCTGCTTTTTCATATAATTTTCTTGTCAAATCCTGTTCTGCTGAATTTGAGTAATTGTATCCTGCATTTTTGTTATTTGCTGCATCTCTGCCCAAAAAATGCATTCTGCCGATTCCATCGGTGTATATTGTAGTATCTGCAAATGCCGATACAGTGGCAGCTGAAATTGCAACTGCCAAGCCTAATGAAATAATAAGTTTTTTATTCATAATTTATCGCTCCTATATTATTTTCTATTATTATAACAATATTATAGCATAAGGCAATATAAAAAAATATATCATTTGAAAAAATGTTACTTTATATGAATCTCATTTGTGATATCTTTTCCGCCGTATAACATTACACTCTTGGCAAAAACATAATCATATTTTTCTTTTTCCGCCTTTTTTGCAATTTCATCTTTAATGCTTTTTTCAATTGAACTAAGTCGGTTATTGTAATCTCTTTCTAACATTGCTTTTTTTGTATTGAATTCATTTGTATACTTTTCCTCTATTTTAATTATTTTATTTTCATCGGTTTCGTTGGAGATTTCTCCTCTTGCATTAATGATAATTTTATTAAGCTCTTCCATTTTCTTTTCATGTTCTTGTTTAAGCTGTTTAACTTGAGATGAGTCGCTGACGATTTTTTGCAAATCGACAACTGCAACATTATTTTCTGCCATAGAACTGCAAGTTGTAAGAAAAAAACCAAACATAAGAACTACTAAACTTTTTTTCATGATATAAGCCTCCTATTTAGTAGTATATATATGTTAAATTTAGAAATCTTAAAACTGTCCAACTGATAATAAATAGTATAATCTTTAATATTAATATCTTAATTGTGCTTCAAATTGAGCAGCTTTTACCGCTGCATCCCAGTCGGATTGAAGTTGTATTCTTTCAGTTTTATTTAACATTTCTTTTGTTTTTGTGAAATAACTTTTTATAATATTGCCGTTATGGTCACGTTCATTTCTGTCAAATCGGCGCATTGCTGCCAGTTTGTATTCTCCAGGAAGATCTCTTATTGCAAGCAGGAATCTGTATACATTTCTTTTTCTTAGTCCGCCTTCAAATTTAGGATCTTTAAACTTTTCTTGCCTTGTTCTAACGGCAGCTGCCGGCATATTTTCTAATCCGTTTGAGAAATTGGCTCTTAATGATTTATAAATCTCATCGCTTGCCATTACTTTATTTCCTCTGTTATATGCGATATCAATTAACGCTTCTTTAAATGACGGAGCAAAATCATCATATTTGTACTTTCCGTAATCCGCAGTTCCTTTTTGGGGCGTAAAGTAAAATCTTGCGTATTCTTCATGTTTTTTTACATCTTTTTCAAATAAGATAAAAGCATCATTTAAAGAAATCGGATCGCCTTCTTTGTATTTTTCACCTTTTTTTACAGTGTGTCCAAAGCCAAGCGTTATTTCACCGTCACCAATATTTTTTGCTTTTCCGATAAAAGCCTCTGTTGATAATAAGTGCTTTATAAAGTAGACGGATAAACCAGTGTTTTCTGAAATTTTTGCTATATAAGGAGTGTACTCTTTGGGTATATTCCGAAATTGTTTTGGAAAATTTACTTTTGTCGTTGAACTAATACCATCAGTCAAAGGTATTGCTTCCTTGGGTACTGCATATCTTTTATCTTTTGTTTTTATATCGGGCGGGAATACGCAACCCATTTTTCTTAATAAATACGCACTCATATTATAACTTCTGTTGAATTTAGTATCTGCTGATAGAGTATTTAGTGCTTTTGATTTTGTTTGCATACTTTCTTGTTCGATTTTAGCCTTGGGTTGTTCTTTAATCTGTTTTTCGGATTTTTTAGGAGAATTCATTTTTTCTGATGTTGAAGTTTTATTTGTTGACGCAGAATTTGATGCTTTAGTTTGAATCGCGGTTGTCTGTTTTGAACCCTTTTCTGCTTGTTCGGCTCTTGTGTCTAAATCTATTCTTAAAACATCTCCTTTTTTTGTTGTAATATTTGCGATGCCATCTTTTTCAGCGTATCTGAATTCTACTACTCCTAATTTTTGTAATAATTTTAATGTAGCATTTGTTATATACTTTTTAGGATTTTTAAAATATTCATTTGCTTGTTTTAAGTCTTTTTCTGTTAATATATCTTTTTCATCATCATTATTTGCGCCTGCAAGTGCTTTCAGCAGTTGCTGTTGAATGTTTCCGGGATTTATTTTTTTATTTTCATCGGCATTAAGATTAAAAATTAAACCATTTTTTGGTTTTTTACCTTTTTTAGGGTCCCAATTGCTGATTTCACAACTTGTTGCTATTTTTAATTTGCTGTTGTCTGAAAATATAATTGCCATACTATACTTCTCGTCTCTTGTGTTTTATTTATATAAAGTTTATGTATGATTTAAAATTGACTAAAAAATTTAATTTTTTTACAATTGTTTACATTATTTTTATAATATGGTAAACGCTGAGCAGTTATAGTATAATCAAGTTATAGAGAAGGAGTATTGTATGGGGTTAAAGAAATTAACAGTTTTAGGACCCGGATGCTGGGGACTTACACTTGCGTGGCTAATGAGTGAAAATTTTGAAAACGTAACTGTTTGGGGAAGAGAGTGTGACTTAAGTGAGGACTTGATTCTTAACAAACACTGTTCAAAACCTTTGGAAATACAGCTTGATAAAAAAGTAGAGTTCACTTCTGATTTAAAAGCAGCAATAGAAGATACTGATATAATTTTATCTGTTGTTGCAACAGGCGGCGTAAGACCGGTTTGTGAGCAATTGCGTGAGGCAGGCATAAATCCTAATACTCCTTTGGTAAATGCTTCTAAGGGATTGGAGTTGAATTCTCTTATGAGAATGTCTGAGGTTATAAAAGATGTTTTGCCTAATCAGAAGGTTGTTGTCTTATCAGGCCCTACTTTAGCAAAAGAAGTTTTAGCCGGAAAACCTACTGCCGCTTCTGTAGCTTGTGAAGATATTGAAGTTGCCGAATACGTTCAGAATGCGCTTAATGTTTCCGGCAGGTTCAGATTATATACAAATACAGATATTATAGGTGTTGAACTTGGCGGAAGTCTTAAGAATGTTATTGCAATAGCATCAGGTTTTGCTCATTCCATGGACTTAGGCGATAATTGCATGGGAACACTTTTGACAAGAGGGATGGCTGAAATTGTAAGATTGGCAGTAAAATTAGGTGCTAATCCTTCTACAATGTATGGATTATCCGGCATGGGCGATTTAATTGCTACTTGTTCAAGTCCTTTGTCCAGAAATTATACAGTGGGTTCAATGCTTGGAAAAGGTAAAAAAATTGATGATATATTATCGACGCTTGGTTCAGTTGCGGAAGGTGTAAAAACCTCTAAAGCAGTATGTGATTTAGCGGGAAAACTCGGGATTGAAGTGCCTGTTTCAAGTGCAATATACGAAGCTGTGTATACAGATATTACTCCGCAAGAAGTTTTATCTAAACTTATGAACAGAAAACTCAAAAAGGAAGAATGCTATGATAAAATACGCAGTTAAGTACTTGAAAAATACATTTCATCCTTTATTCAAAAACAGTAACGGAGAGATAGAAGAAGACATTGACGGTAAGCTTGTTCTTGTTCGCACAGAAAAGGGCGAAGAAGTTATGAAAGCTTTTTTGGTAAATAAAGAAATTGCTTCTCTTTTTGAAAAATCTGATAAAACATTAGAGCCGTTTGAATTTTTGCGTATTATGACGCAGGAAGATATGATGATATATGAAGAACTAAAAAAAGAAGAAGTTACATCTTTTTTTAAGTGCAAAGAACTTGTTCAAAAACACAAGCTTGTAATGAATTTGGTTCAATGTCGTATTACTTTTGACAGAAGAAAAATATCATTTTATTATACCGCTCCTGAGAGAGTTGATTTTAGAGAACTTTTAAAAGATTTGACCCAAGTTTTTAAACGTATGAGAATAGATCTTCGCCATATAGGAGTTCGTGATGAATCTTCAATAATGGACGGAACCGGTATTTGCGGTAAACCGTTTTGCTGTGCTTCGTATTTAAGAAAATTTGAGTCTATAAACGTAAAACTTGCAAAAGATCAGGGGATGCCTATAACCCCTTCTAAAATTTCAGGAACATGCGGACGTTTGTTATGTTGCCTTACGTATGAGTACGAAAACTATATAGAAGCCGCTAAAGGTATGCCGCCGGTCGGGTCTTCGGTTATGACTCCGTCGGGTCTCGGGAAAGTATGTTTTATTCAATTCTTAAATAATTCTGTCGCGGTAAAATTTGAAGACGGAAAAATAAAAGAATTTGCAAAAGAAGATATTGAAATGGTTGAAGCCGATGTTAATGTTGAGATAGAGGATAATAGAATCAGCTCATATTCTACAGATGACGAAAAAGTTGATGCAAGACAGCTCAAACAACTGGAAGATGATAGAAATAGCTCAACCGGTAATGTATAAAGTTTTTAGTATATATTTGAAAATGTAAGAAAGAAGTCTGATATTACATTAATAAGCATAGGCAGAATCCAAATCATAATTGCTGCGCCAAAAACCGGCTTAAATAAGAAGCTTAATTGGAATACGTTAACTTGCGGTGCTGTTTTTGAGATTACGCCTAAAATAATATCTTGTCCCAGTGTAGCTAAAAGTACCGGCGAAGCTATTTGCAGACCTATATATAAAACATTTGATGTTGTTGTAACTAAGTAATCTAAATTTACGATTTTTTCCAAAGGAATTGCGGTTGCGTATATCGGAAAAAGCTCAAAACTCCTTATTAAAGCATTAATTAACCAATAAAAACCGCCAAGTTCAATAAATATTATTAAGCCCATCAGTGTAATGATTCGGCTAAGAATAGAGGTTTGGCTGTTAGTTGTCGGATCCATTACCATTGCGGATGATAGACCCATTTGAGTGTTAATCATATCTCCGCCGGCTTCAATAGCAAGAATGATTAACTGTGCTATATATCCTATAATTGCACCTGCTACAAAGTTTAAAATTAAAAATATCATAGGTGAAATATTAGCCGGAGGCATCGCAGGTTTTAAAATAGGAGTAAGAATCATTGTTAATATAAAAGCAAAAGCAAGTTTAACAAGTCCTGCAATTTCTTTTCTGTTAAAAATAGGAGCAAATCTTATAAAACCCAGCAGTCTTGCAAACACAATAAATCCTGCTGAAAACCAGCGTGAAAAATCAGGAAATAATATTGATATTTGAGTTAAAACTTGATCCATTTTTCTATAAGTGAACGAATGAACAGGTGATTAAGTGATAATTTTATAAACTTAATTTATTGCTCAATTGTACTTTTTTCCTTTCTTAACATTGGCGGTGTGTCTATCAATAGTTCCTCCTGTGAAGCGAAAGGAGGTTTGTCTAATAGAAAATCATATCCGAAAGAATCCGGAGGACAATCTACTGTTAATATGTCAAATCCTTCTTTTTCATCCACAATTGTTTCATTTTCTCTTACTTCTACATCAAAAATATATTTGTCTTTTTGATTTTTTAGTATGCTGAATTTTGTTTTCCCAACTTTTAATGGATGAACAATAATTGTATTTTTATCATTCATTAATGTAACAAGCGGAAACACATCAATAATATCGTTATGTTGAATCTTTATATCCGTCATTTTTCCGTTTGTTGAGATTATGCAGTCTTCATATGAGTAGGCAGGAAGCACAATAAAGAGTGCGGCTATAGCGAGCAAGTGAACAAGTGGGCGAGTGAACACGCGGATTTTTGATGAATTATTGAATTTATTATTTTGTTTTTTTGTTATGTTTTTCATTTTGTTTCCTTTTTTATTTGTTGGGTTTCACCCACCTACGTTCTTTTATGTTTGTTGGGTTGCACCCAACCTACTATCTGTTTTTAAATTCACTTAATCACTCTATCACCTTTTCACCTGCTCACAGATTTACCTTCCCAACATTTTATTGATTTCCACAAAATTTCCTTTTGGCATAGGAGCTTTTGGAGCAGTACCGTATTTCATTTTTTGAGCATTGTCCAAATATGGAATTTTACCCGGATTTTTCATTGCATCTTTTACATTTGGAACCTCTTTAAATTTGTCATTCATCTCTCCCTGAAAAGGTGTTGTGTATTTGTAATAATCAGAAGGCAGAACAAAAGCATCTTCTTTTGGAACAGCGTTAAAAGCAAGGTTCATACCTTCAACAAAAAGATTTGTCAGCAATTTAATAAATCCCATTCCTCCGATTACGATGACCAAAAATACCATAAATATTTTAGGTGCCGCTGCAATCGTTTGTTCTTGAACTTGAGTTACGGCTTGTAAAATACCGACAACCAAGCCGATTGATGCTGCCGTCAGTACGCAAGGCATTGATATTGACAACATTGTCATAAAACCTTTTGCTAAATATTCTGTAAGTGCTTCTATCATTTTATTGTGTCCTTTTTTATTAGTGAATGAGTGAGTTTTAAATCACCTGCTCACTTTAATTATAACTTTGTACTAGCCCTTGAACTATCAGTGCCCAACCGTCAACTGCTATGAATATTAACAGTTTAAACGGAAGAGAAATAATTGTCGGAGATAACATGAACATACCAAGTGCAAGAAGAATGTTTGCAACTACAAGGTCTAATACAATAAACGGAACAAAAACTACAAAACCTATTTCAAAAGCTGTTTTTAGTTCACTTAAAATATAAGCCGGAGCTACTTCCCAAATTGTCAAACTGTCAGGACTCTTTGGCGGAGTTTTATGCTTTAGCTGCACAAAAAAAGCCAAATCGTTTTCCCTCGTTTGCTTTAACATAAACTCTTTCAACGGTTTAGACCCTGCATCAACCGCCATAATTAAATTCTGATTTTTTTGATACGGAATGGAACCTTGTTCATAGCATTGTTGAAAAACGTTTCCCATTGTGTAAAAAGTTAAAATCATACATAAACCGATTGTAACAATTGCAGGCGGAACTTGAACACCCATTGCTGTTTTCAATAATGAAAAAACTATTGTAAATCTTAAAAAACACGTCATACAGCAAAATACAAACGGTAACAGTGAAAATAATGTCATTACCGTAAGCAGTTGTAAAACCGGATTCATATTTTGTAATGCGCTATCCATTTTTATCCTTTTCTTGTTAATTATTATTGTTTCAAAATATCTGCAAAATTCCTTATTACTGAATTACTTTTTTTTGTATTTAATAAACTGGATGTAATTCCTAAATTTGATTTATCCATATAGCTTTTTTTCGGTAAAGATTCCAAAGTAGCCTGAAAAGAGCTGATAGGTTTTGCTGAATTTATCTCTACCGGAGCTTCAGCAGAATTATTTTCGGAATTCTCCAATTTGGAAATAAGGCAGGTGTTATTGACATCCCCTGCTATTAAAAATCTTTCATCACCGGCTGCAACTATATATAGAGTTTTTCTTTGTCCGAGAGAAATGGTATCTAATACTTTTAAAAATTTTGAATTTTTCCCGCAGTTAACGGAAGTTGCATTTTTAAATACCAAAAGAGCAACAACAATAACTCCTACCATGGCAAGCGTGTAAACGATAAAATTTGCAATATATCCCATTTTTACATCCTCAAGTTTTTTATTTTATATTTTATTAATGATTATTTGTATTAAATCAACCTTCCTGATTCTCTTCAGCGTGTTCTTCAACTTCAAAATCGCTGTAGTCAAAATCTTCTCCTTCTTGAGCCTGATTTTGAGCAGGTTCTTCATTTTCAGGCAATGAAGTATTAGGGTTTGATTCGGATACTTCTTGAATTCTGACACCAAAACGATCGTTAATAATTACAAGTTCTCCTGATGCAACAAACTTTCCGCCGACTTTGAGCGAAACTTTATTGTCGTAAACAGAACATAAGTCTACAATCAAACCTTCTTCAATGCTTTTTAAATCTCCCAAAGGAACTTTAACTTTATCAAATTCAGCAGACATGTCTACTTGTATACTATCCCATAAATTAGAATCATTCATATTATCCTCCATACCGTTCGTGCTTACTGCATCATAAGGTTCAACTATATTAGAATTAGGTCGTATTTTAAATTTTTGATTAACTTCTGACGTGATTAGTGTCATCTCAGAAGAATTACTATGTTCAAAAACAACCACATCTCCCGGTTCTAAACGCTTGATATCTGCCATTGGGAAAGTTGTAGAACCTATATAGAAACTTGCTTCTACCATGCAATCAAGAAAATCCATATCCGTAAACGAATGTTTATCTGTTGAGATTGGTTCAGGTTTCAGAATTTCCTTTGGTAAAGTTATAATAAACTTAGCAGCTGAATCAGAACTTTCACTTTTTACAAAATATGTTAAATGTAAAATTTCGGTATATCTTCTTTGCGGATCAATACTAAAGTTCGGAGCCAGAGAATCATATAGAAAATCATTAAAACCTGTTATAATTTTTGCTTCTAATTCAGAAACTTCCGTTAACTCAAACTTTCTGTTATTTTTCCCCAAAACTTTATCAAGAATTACATTTATGGCATCTTGCGAGATTCTTATGTATACATCATTTTTTGCATTTATTTTTACTTTGGTAACAAAAAATGTATCATTTTGTGCAAGTACGTTCATGTTGGTACTCAATGATGCGAGTTTGTATTCCAAGCCATCAAAAAAGAATTCTTTGCTGCAGTCCTCTATTATAGGCGTAAAAACAGAGTCAAACCAAGAATACTCTTTATATAATTCATCCATAAATATAGAATCTATCATACCTACCTAATCCCTACGATATTCCATACGTATAATAGAGGATTTTAAGTATAAAGACATCAACTGTTTAGAGGATATTTTATTATCGCTGAATTTTATGCAACAATTCATTATACAAATCAATCGTTGAAGTACAAATTGTAAGTTCTCTTTCAACAAGGCTTTTTATCGTGTTTTTGTAACAAATAAAAAGAGCATTATCTAATCCATTATTGTTAAGTGCTTCTCTTATCGGATTTGCATATTCATCGGGACGTGTTCGTGATTCTATTTTATCTGCAATAAATATAATTTTTTCAAAATCTGACATATCGGATTTTCCTATCGTATGCCAGCGGATAGAAGACAATATTTCAGAATCAGTGATGTTAAATTCTTTTTTTGCAAGATATGCACCAACCGGTGCGTGATGAGTTTTGGGATTTTCCAATTCTCCATCTTCAAGAGTAATTGCTTTTAAAATTTCATTTGTTTCATTTTTAGGTAAACATTTTGCGCAATCATGAATCAGACCTGCTAAATATGCTTTCTCTTTATCCGCACCAAACTTTACAGCCATTTGTTCTGCACACTCTGCTGTTCCTAATGAATGCTCGTATCGCTCTTCATTTAAATTGGCATTAAGCCAATTTTTTATATAATCAATTGTATAATCCATTTTTTATAATATATTCCTTTACTTCGTTTGAAGTTTTTCCTTTATGTTGTTCTCTTAATTCCGTAGATGAAATATCTATTTTTTCTGTATTGATTAATTCATAGCTATATTCTGAAAATCTTTTGCTATCTATGGTGTCATTTCCTCTAGGGAATACTAAAAAATGTACCAATTCTTTTAGTTCATCAGTCTTATACCAGCTTTTTATTTTTGCAAAAGCATCCGTCCCGATTATCATATTAAGTTTTTCGTTTATATTATATAATTCACGTATTTTTTTTACTGTAATAATTGTATATGATTTACTTTCAGATTTATATTCAATGTCAGAGAGCTCAAATTTAGGATTTTTATCACATACAAGATTTACCATATTGAATCTGTGTTTAGCAAGATTGTTATCTATCTGTTTATGGGGCGGAATATAAGCCGGAATGAAAATTATTTTATCAAAACCAAATTTTTCCAAAGCAATATTAGCCATATTAATATGAGCCAAATGAATCGGATTGAATGTTCCCGGAAAAATACAAATATTCATAGCAACATTCTATACCAAAAATTGTTTTTATTAAAACTGTTCATAAGATTGAACAGAGTTTAATCTAAAATATTTTGTGAAAAATATGTGCAAAATTAACAGGTAATTAATGTACTATACCAAAACCAAGTAAAAATACACAAACAATAAATACCAATGCAACAATACCGGTTAATTTATTTAAGCCTTTTTCTGCACTTTTTTGCGAAGTAAACATTTGTGCGGCATTTCCTATCCCTGCGATACCATCACCCTTCGGAGAATGCATAAGAATTAAAACTATCATTAAAAGTGCTGATACAACCATTATTGTCCAAAGTAATTTTAACATTGTTATTTTTTCTCCTTTTTAATAAAGTGTGCACGTTTTGAATTCAATTTAATATTGTCAAATGTATAAAGTCGTGCAGGCCTTTTTGAAGAAGATTTAGAAAATTCATTTAATTCTCTTAAACCTTCAGTTGTAATAACTTTTTTTCTGAAATTACGCTTATCAAGCTTCTTTTGCATAATCATCTCGTAAGCTTTTTGCATTTCAGTCAATGTAAACTTTTCATTTAATAATTGATATGCAACAGGACACATCTCTAATCTTTCACGTGTTCTTTTCAGAGAATACTCTATAATTTCCTTGTGGTCAAATGCAAGCGGCGGCAAGTCAAAAACTTTATGCCAAGCTAAGTCATCAGATGTAACAACTTCTACATCTTCAGAACGAATAAGCGCAAAGTACGCACATGTAATTACACGTGATACAGGGTGTCGGAGAGGGTCACCAAATGTATAAAGCTGTTCCAAATAAATGTTTTCAACATTAGTTTTTTCTTTTAACACGCGCATTGCTGCTTCGTCCAGATTCTCGGACATTCTTACATACCCGCCTGGAATTGCCCACTTATCTTTAAAGGGCTCATTATTTCTTTTAACCAATAACACCTGTAATGCGTTTTCTTTAATTGTTAAAATAACAATATCTACAGTAATTTCGTGTGTTTTTATTTCATTAAACATTCATTCACCTCTGGGTAAATATAATACTTTATTTGCTCTTACCTACCCATAGGACAATTGTATAATAAAGATTACAAATTTGTAACGAATACAATTATTTTTGTTACAAATATTTACCCCCAATTTACCTCTATGTACCCATTTACACTCTGTATCTTTGGCTAGATTCCTCTTTGGTTGTAACGCTCTTCATCATAAGCAATAATTTCTGACATAGATTGCCAATTATCGTAAATTTCTTCCGGCTTAAAGTAAATATCAATTTCTCTTTCTGCGCTTGCAGGTGAATCAGAAGCGTGGACAATATTATATTCCATAATTTGTCCAAAATCAGCGCGAATAGTTCCTACATCAGCATTTAAAGGATTTGTTGCACCTACTGTGTGGCGAACGCTTTCAACGGCATTATATCCTTCAATTACCATTGCTACAATAGGTGCACTGGTTATATAATAAATTAATCTGTTATAGAAAGGCTTTCCTTTGTGTTCTTCATAGTGTTTTGCGGCAAGTTCAGGAGTGACTTGCAAAAGCTTCATTCCGACAATTTTAAAACCTTTATCTTCAAATCTTTGAATAACTCTGCCTATCAAGCCTCTTTTTACGCCGTCCGGCTTAATTGCAACGAATGTTCTTTCTTCTTTTGACATAATCTCTCCTTAATTTAAATGTATATTTCCTCACCAACTCTATTAGACCATAAAGCAAGGTAAATGTAAAGATTATTGACACTCTCTTTTTATTTTATTTGTCGGTTAGAAATTCTTTTTGGAGTATTTTAGTATTTACAATTTATTTTTAAAAACCTATTGCGTGATTGAATACTCGCTGTCTGGATGTGCTTTTTCCTGTACTTTCAGACGAAGCTTGAACTTCTTGTGTTTCAATAACTTGCCCCGGTCTTTGAAGTAAATTGTTTTGCTGTAGAGTTTTATCCACATTGTTGAAAGATTTTAAACTATCAAGCTTATTTTGCAGCTCTTCATTCTCATTGTTTAAAATTACCGTTTGACGACTTAATTCATTCAATTTTACTTCGCAGGATATAACAAAATAGTAACTTATTACAACGACTGTAATAAGGATTGCTAAAATTATACACAGTGACTTATTGACTCTTTTAATTGCCATGTCTCGAACCAGATTCTCCTTCGGAAAGTACCCTTCTATTATACTATTATTAATAAGTTTTTGAACAGATTTATCTACAAAAGCTTTGCGAGCGTATGTCTCCTGATATACATATTCTCGCTTTGTTTCTCCTGCAAGTTTTTTTATTAAACTATCCAGACCTATTCCATTGTTATTGGACTTTATTCTTACTTCTGCAACCAAAAGTAAATCTCCTATAGGAGCAATCGCTCCTTTCCCCAACTATATAACTTCTCTCTCCGCCGCTAAATCAATCTTATCTGATGCACCTTACAACCCTTAATTTAGCACTCCTTGATGGCGGATTTTCTTTTAATTCAATCTCCCCCGCTACTATAGGCTTTTTGTTTACAAGCTCTATCTTTGGCGGTTCGCAGGTGCAAATTATATTATTACATCTGCATTTTTGGCTTTCAAACTTAAAGAATTGTTTTACTATCCTATCCTCTAACGAATGAAAACTTATAACAGAAATTATACCACCTATATCGAGTAATGCCAATATGTCATGTAAAACTTTCTTTACATTTTTTAACTCTCCGTTAACTTCTATCCTAATAGCCTGAAACACTCTTGTAGCAGGGTGTATAGAAGACTTAATATGAGGAGTCGCTTTAACAATAATATCAGCCAGCTCTTTTGTTGTTCTAATCGGCTTAGCCCTTCGAGTTTCGACAATCGATTTTGCAATCCGCTTCGAAAACCTTTCTTCTCCATATTCACTAAATATCCTTACTAAATCGTCTTCTTTGTATGAATTAATAACATCATACGCACTGAAATCAGAATCCATATCAAATCTCATATCTAACGGAGCATCTTTAGAAAAAGAAAAACCTCTTTCTTTTTTTGTTAGCTGATGATAGGATGCCCCTAAATCCAGAATTACTCCGCCGGTGATTTTTGAAATGCCGAGCTTTTCTAATTCCTCTTTTATATTTGTATAAGATGATTTTACTATTGTTATATTTTTGTAATTTTTTAATCTTTCTTTAGAATGAGCGATGGCTTCTTCATCAATATCAAAAGATATCAACCTTCCGTTTGGTTGAATTCTTTTTAAAATTAATTCGCTGTGCCCGCCGCCGCCAAGAGTGCAATCAACATATATTTTGCCATCCTGACATTCCAGAGCATCAACTGCTTCATTCAGCATTACTGTATAGTGCTTAAAATCGTCCATAAAATAATTTTATCATAAATTCTATGATATAATAATCTTAATAAAGAGAGGAAAATTTATGTTAAAATCAGTAATTTTAGCAGCCGGTAAAGGCACAAGAATGAAGTCAGAAACACCTAAAGTTTTACATACAATTTTTGATAAGACTTTAGTAGGGTATGTTATAGAAGCTGTAAACGGTACGGGGTTGGCTGACGAAAATTTTGTTATAGTGGGACATCAGGCAGAAAGAGTTGAAGAATATATTAAAGAAAACTACTCAAATGCAAGAACGGTTCTTCAGTCTCCGCAGCTCGGAACCGGACATGCCGTTAGCATGGTTCTTCCTTATCTTAACGATTTCGACGGTGAAGTAGTTATTTTATGCGGTGATACTCCGTTAATAACGGCTGATACTTTAAAAGAATTTGTTGAGTACCACAAAGCTAATAAATCCGATTTAACCGTAATGAGTACTATTTTTGAAAATCCGACCAATTACGGACGTATTATCAGAAGTGATAACGGAAAAGTAGAAGGTATTGTAGAAGAGAAAGATGCAACTCTTGAACAAAAAGGAATAAAAGAAGTTAATGCAGGCATATATTGTTTAGATTGGAAAAAGGTTAAACCTGCTTTTTCTCAGCTTAAAACAAATAATGCTCAAGGGGAATATTATTTAACGGATATTATAAAATGGGGAAATGAACAAGGCTTAAATGTCAATGCGTATATTCTGAAAGACAACTCTGAAATATACGGTATTAATTCAAAGGCAAACTTAGCGGTAGCAACTAAATTCTTAAATAAAAGAATCATTGATAAACATTTGACAAACGGTGTTACAATCGTTGATCCTGATTCTACATGGATTAGTCCTGAAACTGAGATTGAGCCGGATACAATAATTTATCCCTCTACGTACATAGAAGGGAATAACAAAATTGGTAAAAACTGTAAAATTGGCCCATTTGCACATCTAAGAGGCGGTGTTATTCTTGATGATGAAGTTAAAATCGGAAACTTTGTGGAAGTAAAAAAAGCACACATAAAATCTAACACAAATGCTTGTCATTTAACATATATTGGTGATGCTGAAATCGGTTCAGGGGTGAATGTTGGAGCAGGAACAATAACCGCAAATTATAATCCTTTAACAAAAGAAAAAAGTAAAACAATAATTGGCAATAATGTAAAAATCGGATCGAATTCAGTTCTTGTAGCACCGGTTAAAGTTGAAGAAGGTGCAAATATTGGGGCATTGTCTGTTATAACAAAGGATTTACCCCCATGGGCGCTTGCAATAACAAGAGCACCGTTAAGAGTAATCGAAAATTGGGTTTCAAAAAAGTTAAATAAGTAAAATAGATAAATCTATAGACTTATTTTTACAGAGAAAATAATATTATGAATTATAACGGAACAGATAAACGGTATAATCAATTTAGTGAACATTTAAAGCTGAAATTTGGAGCAAAAGTTTATAAAATAACTCTTGACGCAGGGTTTTCTTGCCCAAATCGAGACGGAACAATTTCAAAAGACGGCTGTATTTTTTGTGATGACGGTGGAAGTTTTTCTCAGGCTCATTCAAACAGATTGAGTATAGAAGAACAGGTTAATACGGGTGCAGAAACCTTAAAAAACAGATTTAAGGCACAAAAGTTTATGTCTTACTTTCAAGCTTTTTCTAATACGTATAAACCGGTTAAAGAATTGGAAAAAATATATACCGCGTCGCTATGCAGGGATGATATTGTAGGGCTATCAATCGGAACAAGACCTGATTGTGTAGATGAAGACAAATTAAATTTAATAAGTTCATTTGTGCCGGATTACTATACTTGGATAGAATATGGTTTACAATCGGTTCATGATAAAACATTAAAAAAAATAAATCGGGGACATGACTACAAATGCTTTTTGGATGCGTATGAAAAGACAAAAAACAGCGGTATAAATATATGTTTACATGTTATTTTAAACCTTTTTGAAACATATAATGAAATGATGGAAACAGCTAAAACGATAGCAAAACTTGAGCCGGAAGGAGTAAAAATCCATATGCTGTGCGCATTGGAAGGAACAAAATTGTCGGAAATGTATAATAATAAAGAGATTTATTTTATGACAGAAGATGAGTATGTTTCTACTGTATGCGATTTTTTAGAATATTTGCCTCCGGAAACGACAATCCATCGTCTTGCAGGCAACGGATTGCGAACGGAACTTGTCGCCCCTCGATGGATAGGAAGGAAACTTGATACATTAAACCGAATAGACAGAGAATTTATTAGTCGAGATTCTTGGCAGGGGAAAAATGTAACAAATTATTAACTAACTAACAAAATTTATAATTATAGGTTTTATATTATTTAAAAAGGTAGAATATATGAAAATTCAACACATAACTAATTGTAACAATGCTATTAATCAAGAATCTTTTAGGGCAAAGCAATATCTGAATAAAGCAACAAAAGAAATCTTGAATGCTAAAAATAATAAGAAAATAGAAAAAATAACGGAAGCTGTTACAAAAGCTGTTACAGAAGCAGCTACGCCTACCAAAATAGTTAAAGATAATGAACTTATATTAAAAAATGCAGGAATAACGCATTGTTCTTGTTATAACAATAAAGTTCGCATTGCAGCAGGATATAATGGCGGGTATTATACTTTTGATAAAATAGTAAACGACATGGATTCTGATATTGCCAAGCACTTTGTATCGACAGCTTTAATTTCAAAAGATTCTGCATTAGGCGGATTAAAAAATTATATTCGTATGGTAAAGGATATAAAACGTCAAGATATTATTCAAAAAGGCTTAAAAATACATTCATACGACATGAATATATATCCGACAGCTATTCAAACAAGACAAGCTATGAAAGGAATTGCTGAGCGTGCGGGTAAAGCAGTTGATCCTTCCTCTTTATTTTTCGTGGACGAGGATGCGTACTATTATGATATAAATAATAAAACCGCATATAGCATAACCTTATCAGATAAAGAGCTTTGTACTCGTTATCCAAAGGTAAGAGTATGCAAATTTATGCTTGATGACAGAAAAAATACAATCGGATATACAAGGACCGAATGGGACTTATTTCAAGGGCGTGATATAGAGTGTAAATACGAAGAACAGCAAAAACCTTCGGTAAGATTAAAGTCGTTTGCAACAACCGATAATAACAAAGAATTTGCAGAAGCATTCAGATTTGGTAATACACCTATTGATTATAAATATCAAATCGGTATTCAAAATGTGTATAAACATCTGGCTTCTATGTTAAATTTGCATGGCGTTACTGAAAATGAAATTCAGCTGACAAAATTTATTGATTCCAACAATGATATCCAAACAAGACTTTGTTATTACGATTCGTCAATAGGCCGCTCGTTTGTGTATGACAGGTATGGCAAATACATGTATCAATTGGAATATAATAAGGATCATGAAGGTAATATTATAAGCAGTATAAAATATTAAATAGTCATTGTCATAAATTTGTTTTTATAATCATTAATATTATTCATAAGTTCCACAAATTCCGCATACTTAGAAGTGTTATATACTTTAGAAATTTCAACGGAATTTATAAATGATACATTAAAAGAGTTATCATTTCTGCTATTAATTTTCAACATACCAATATCTTCAAACATTTCCAGCATTGTTTCTATAACAATGTTTGTAACTCCAAGTGCTGACGCCCCTCTTTTTAAATCAAATTCACCATCAAAGTTATTACATGTGTATCTTACCATGCCTGAAAAAGTTTTCATATAAGATTCTTCATCATTTTTTTGACTGTAATAATTCATATAGTGTATTGAATCTGCTCCAACGGTTTGAAGAAGATTTTGAAATATATCATCATCAGCAGGATAATCAAAAAACATCAGCACATCTGCTTTATCCGCGGTAATTCGGTTTACTACTGATTTATATATATCCGGATATGGTTTGAGCTGTTCAATAATATTTCTGTTTTCTGCAAATACAATAATTTTTTTATCTGATTTTTTTATATAATCATTTACTTGGGCAAAAATATTAGTTTTTTTTCTGTGATCGTAAACTTTTTGTTTTGATTCTTCTTCTTGTTCAAGTCCTTCTGCATGAACATCTTTTAAAATTAACTGAACACTTGTTACACCATTAAATACATTTATTTGCGGAGCAAACGCAATATCAATTTTATCACCTTTTAAAAGTGGAATATCTCCTCTCGACCACCAGACACAATCAACATTTCCGCTTTCACCTTCTACAATAAGTTTTAAATGTTCTTTTGTAGAACCCATTAATTTTTTTTCTTTTAGCGTTAATCCATTAACTGCAAAAGTCGGAGAAGGATTAGACATCCCAAAAGGTTCAAGCTTTGAGAGTTCTTCTACTAATGATACTGATACATCATTAATTGAAAGTTCCATATCTATATCTAAAGACGGTATAAGTTTTTGACCGTTTAACATTTCGTCAACCGTTTGATTTAATGCTTTTTTTACTTCTTCAAAACTTACTTTTTCCGCAGAGAATGTAAAGCCTCCTGCGAGTTTATGACCGCCGAAACCTTCAAGTTTATCAGAAATATTTGTTATTATGTCATACAAATTAAGTTCTTTTACACCTCTTGCGGAACAGCGATAAGTTTTGGTTTCTTCCGAATAGGTCATAATAAAAGTCGGTTTATAATATTTTTCTACAAATTTGGAAGCTACTATTCCTATTATGCCTATATGCCAATTTGGATTTGCAAGAATAATTGCATTATCTCTGCTTCTTGAGTTAATCCATATGTTATCCGCCTCTTCAAAAGTATCAGATACCATTTGCTGGCGAATTTTATTCAAGTTATCAAGCTGCATTATGCACATTTCAATTTCTTGTTTATTATCAGATATAAAAAGTTTTACCGCAGGATCAACAGATTCTATCCTTCCGGACGCATTAATCCTCGGGGCAATAGTAAATGCAACCTGTTCAGCAGTTAGTCCGTTGTCTGTGTTCAGACCGGCATAGTCCAATAGGCGTTTTAATCCGTAATTTTTGCCTTGAGCAATGAGTTCTAGTCCTTTTGCTACAAAGTATCGGTTTTCACCGATTAAAGGAACCAGGTCTGCAATAGTTCCGACTGTAACAAGAGGTAAAATTTCATATGAATAATCCAATTTATCGTATTTTTCCAGTACTCCTTGAGCAAGTTTAAACGCAACTCCGACTCCTGCAAGTGAAGTTAAATATTCTATTTGTGTTGTAGTAAGTTTTTCACTTAATGAATTCATTGCCTTGGGGTTAATTATTGCATATGCAGGAGGAATTTTTTCCGGAGCTTCGTGGTGATCTGTTATAATAACATCACGTCCAAAGCTGTTTATAAATTTTACTTCATCGTAGCTGCTAATCCCGTTATCTACAGTTATTATGAGTTTTGGATTTTTTGAACTTAATAACTTCACAAGAGATTTTGAATTAAGTCCATGTCCTTCTGTATCTCTGTCAGGTATATAGTAATCTGCATTTCCGCCTAAAAAACTAAAAGTTTTTACCAATACAGAAGTAGATGTAATTCCATCAGCATCAAAATCCCCATATATAAGGATTTTTTCTTTTTCATCAATCGCTTTACAGATTCTGTCTACAGCTTTTTGCATATCGCAAAATGCATTAGGGTGCATTAAAGTTATCTCAAGAGGATTCAAAAAATATTTCTTCTCCTCTTCAGTTTTAATGCCCCTAATCTCTAATAATTCCTCAATTATTGCGGAGTTTGAGCTGTTTTGGGTTTTACCCCATGATTTATCCCCTGATTTACCCCCGCTCCTAATTTTCCATTCTTTTCTCCAAGACATGTCATCTCTTTCAGTATTTCAATTGCTTTCTTCAGTTGAACATCATCTTTTGCGTCAACATTTTCCTTCTTTAATTCTACCACAACATCCGGTGTAATACCTTTTTTGTGAATATCACTTCCTGATGGTGTTAAATATCTTTGAATAGTTATATTGACACCTGCTTCATCCGGAAGTCTGTTAATCTCTTGTACAAGACCTTTTCCAAAAGATTGCTCTCCGACAATTGTTGCACGATTATTATCTTTTAATGCGCCGCTCAAAATTTCACTTGCTGATGCAGAGCCTTTGTTTATTAAAATAACAATCGGTTTATTGGTTACCTGATGTACCCTCGCTCTTGTTGTTGACTTATAGCTGTCTCTGTCAACGGTACTGACAATAACTCCGCCTTTTAATAACATATCAGAAATATAGATGGCATTTGTTAAAAGTCCTCCGGGGTTTGAACGTAAGTCTATGATATAACCCTTTGTATCAGGTGATTCATTTAAAATTGTTTCGATTTCTCCCGCTGCATTTTTGCTTATAAATGAACTAAGTCTTATATACTGGAAATCTTCAGGAATTTTTGTTTCAAACGGAGGTTTTGTGGAAACCGACTTGACTTCTATTTCATCTCTTACAATACTGTAAGTTTTATTGGGAACATCTTTTCTTTTTATTAAAAGGGTTACGGTTGTTCCTTTTTCTCCTCTTATTTTATCTGCTGCCACATCTACGCTTATGCCTTTTGTGCTCTCACCGTTAATTTCCAGAATCGCATCATCTGCTTGTAACCCCGCTCTTTCAGCAGGGGAATCTTCCAGCGGCGCTATAATAACAAGTTGTCCGTCTTTCAACCCGATTTGAGTGCCGATACCTTTTAAAGATCCTTTTATAGATTGATTTTCTTCGGAAAATTCTTTTGGATCAAGAAATCGTGTGTATGGATCGTTAAGACTCGCTAACATCGTTTCTATAGCAACATATGCATCTTCTTTTGTCTTAAGTTTATGCTCGTATCGATATCTCCATTTTCCCCAATCTTGACAATTATCTGTAGGGTCATAATATTTTTTGTTTATTAAATTCCATACTGTGTCATATAGTTCTGCAGGTGTTGCAGAATATGCATTCCCAACAGTAGTTAGTAATGCGGTCATTAATATTAAACCGGATGTTATAAATTTTTTTTTCATGTTAAAACTAAACTCCTCTTTATCAAATAAAAAGCGCTCTTTATATTATACTACACAATTATTTTTTAAATATCAAATTTGAAGGAATTTATTTATGCTTAAGTCGGTTATGGTTGTATGCAGCAATATCGTTTGGCAGAAAAAATTTATTTTTCGTAATTGTACATGTCGAATAATTGGTTACCTAAATGCAACAAAAACATATTTTGTTGCTTTTATTCAAAATTCTTATTCTATCTACTTTTTCTCCTCTCTTTATTTCGGATGTAAAGAGAGGAGAAAAAGTAGCAAAAAGAGGAGAGAAACACCGGTAGAATAAGATGTTTAGAATGCCCTTACGGGCATAGATTAAATTGATA